>Ga0082212_10001222_pt1 | contig 37794 bp, 35 predicted proteins | sample TergutNt197P3_FD_71548 | JGI IMG/M metagenome (GOLD analysis project Ga0082212, IMG submission 71548) | Neocapritermes taracua P3 segment gut microbial communities from Petit-Saut dam, French Guiana - Nt197 P3 | ecosystem: Host-associated > Arthropoda: Insects > Digestive system > Gut ...
GAAAACCCCTCCCTTGGAGGCGCGGGAGAAGTCACAAAAAAGCGGAAATCCCCAAAGCAGGGCAGAATCTACGATTCGATTCTTGAGCTGTATAGGATTAAGCCGTTGCTGACACACCCGGATTTAAGCATCTGCATCGTTTTCATCGACATGGAAGAGTACAGATACCTTAACGGCTGGAGCGAAGATAAAAAGAGAGGATCTTCGCGTTGCGACAGAATCCCCGTCGATATCGTTGAAGAAATATGGCTGCGGGCTGCAAACGACTATATGCAGTTCATACCGGATAACCTACCGCAATGCTTCACCTCAAAGGAGTATATGCGCGCAGCAAATATCAACTTGCGCATTTCGCAGACCGCGCTCAACATACTCAACCATATTGGCGCAGTGAAGCGTGTCGGCAAGGAAGGAAATATGTTCGTCTACGAACGTGTTTTGCCAAGGAGCAGCCGCGTATAGAAAGCGTTCATAAGATGGAGATTGAGTAAATGCCGAACTATGCAAGCAAGTCAAGGGCTGCGTATAACAAACAGGAAGAGGGTTAAATATTGGACTATTATGTAATTGATGCATTCACCGACCGCAACTTTTGCGGCAACCCGGCAGGCGTCTGTCCGCTAGGCTCATGGCTACCTGACGAAACGCTCCAAAGCATTGCGATGGAAAACAACCTATCTGAAACCGCATTCTTTGTGGAATGTGGTGACCATTACGAGTTGCGCTGGTTCACTCCGGAACTTGAAGTGGATCTGTGCGGCCACGCAACGATGGCAAGCGCTTATGTATTGTTCAACATTCTTAACGCGGCCCGGGATAAGCTGGAGTTTCATACCAAGAGCGGTATATTGACCGTAACGCGCGGAGACGATGATTTGCTCTGGATGGATTTCCCGGCGCGTCCCGGCGTCGCCGCCCGGAAATATCAATCTCTGGTAAACGCCTTTGGGTTTAGCGGCTTCGACGTGTATAAATCCGCCGACATCCTCGTAGTTGTTGAGAATGAGGACGCAGTAAGAAATCTTCGTCCAGATTATAATGCGCTCAGGAGCGTCAAAGAAGAAGCGGAAATGCCTGACGACTCATTCGGAGTGATTGTGACTGCGCCCGGAAGCGATTGTGATTTTGTGTCCCGCTTCTTTGCACCAAATGTCGGGATAAACGAAGACCCCGTGACAGGCCGCGCTCATTGTGTTTTGACACCCTATTGGTCAAAACGTCTTGGCAAAACACATTTGACGGCAAAGCAACTATCAAAACGCGGCGGGCAGCTATGGTGCAAGGATGAAGGCGAGCGTGTGAAAATCGGCGGGAAAGCGGTGATGTACTTAAAGGGAGAGATCACTGTGAAGGTGGACATTTGAACGTAGTTTAAAAATCTCGATTTTTATCTGCGAAAGTAATCTATAATTGAACTAACACCAAATCAACTGAAGCAAAGGAGTGAAGTTTAATGCACAAGCAAGTTATGGATGCCGAAGGCGAATACGGCAAGCAGGTCGTACAGGATCTGATCCTTCCCGAGACGCACACCAAACCGGAGGTACTTGAGCGGTACGCAAAGTTTGGGAGGAGGATACACTGGATTGACGCAAATGTAGTACCCGGTGCATTCCAGATGAACACATCATGGTATTTCAAGCCCAATAGACCTCCGGACGTCGAAGAGGCCGGAAAAGAGACCGGGCTGGGTGTGTTCAAGCCTCATAAACATGATTCGGATGAAATATTGGGGTTTTACGGCTCAAACCCGGACGATCCCTATGACCTTGGCGGAGAAGTCGAGCTGCATATCGAGGGGGAATCGCATATACTCACAAAGAGCTCGCTTGTGTTTCTCCCCGGCGGAATGGAGCACTGCCCCCTATATGTAAACAAGGTCGAAAGGCCCATTTTTCATTTTTCGATCATTACGGAATCAATGTATACGCTTCGCAATGACGACGAGGGCGGCAAGCTGCAAGTGGCGGAATGAAGAAATTGCGCATTCGCGTTACTGTCCCCGGGGTTGCTCACGGCTTGCATTTGCCCCATTTCCGACCGTTCCATTCCCGGCAGGCTCAATCTCTGTCGCCCCGGTCCCCGTTGCCCCGTACCTTGCGAAATAACCGTATGCCGCGCGGGTATCTCGTTTACGGCGCCAAATCTTTGCTGAACCGTATCGTGAATCGGGGTGAGCGATATTGGCCGCCCGTCCGACGTCGCCGACCGGGGGAAAACGACGATCCATGAAACCGGCATCACCAGAGCCGCAAGCACGACTAACCATAAGCAATGCTGAATCTTTTTTGGCAGGCGGTTTCTGATGACAGGTTTGAGTAACAAGAGAAGCAAGGCAGTGACGCTACCGGCAAATGACATGACCAGAATCGTCCGCACCATCCCGGAATAATCTATATCCGTGACTCTCATTCGCCATCGCCTCCCATCCGGAAGAATGCTTTCAGCTCATCAATGTCCGCTTCCGTGATTTCGCCCCTGCTGCAAAGCGCGGCGACCATGTTTTTCACGCTGCCGCCGTAAAGCTTGTCAATTAAACTCCGTTCCTCGGCTTGGGCGTATTCTTCGCTGGTGACATTCGGAGAATAGTATCGTATCCGGTTTTCTCGCGCCGAAACCGCGCCCTTGTCAAGCAACCGCCGCAACAGCGTGGCTATCGTTGATTTCTCCCATTTCATTTTCTCGCCAAGCTCCGACCGAATTGCGCTGAACGGTACAGGCTTTCCCTCGCGCCAGAGTATCTTCATGACCTCCAGCTCCGCTTCGGATATCCGCTCTGCCAGTCCCATAGCATCTGTCGAGTACGTCCCTCGACATTCACCCCCCCTAGGAAATTTTGAGTCTGATTTACAACATGTTGTACTACAATTGTGGTACGCTGTTGCAAGTTTACACCCGTAGAACGCATTTGTCAATAGTAAATTTTATTTGATTGTGAGAATGGGAAGCCTAATGACAAGCACCAGACATTGATACCTTATATAACGAGGGCGAGGGGCTTGAACTGCTTCTCGAAAAGAAATTATGAGCGATGATATATGTCAAAGGAAATGGGGAAGCGTAATGAGGATTTTTTCATGCTTCGCTTCATAGCGTGATTTGAAGCGATTATATGCGGGCTTGATTGAACCCTTTACTATCCCCTCCGCGCATTCCGCGTACATGCGCGGACAGTCTTTGTCCGCCGGATAGCCATGATGCCCCGGATAGTTCCGGGCAAACGCCCCGGCTTTTTGAAGCTCCAACAAGCGTTTTGCGGAGGCCATATACGTTTCGGCGCCTAGAGATTGAGGCATATGAAGCAGTATCCCCCAGTCGCAGCAAGAGTCGCCGGAAAATATCAATCCGCGCGCCCGATCCAAAAAGCATACGCTGCCCGGTGTGTGCCCCGGTGTTGGAATCACTTCTATTTCGCGGCCTCCCAGGTTAAAAACATGGCCGTCGCCGAAATGCGCGTATTCGCGAGGAGCTTTTACTTCAATTAGTTTTTCGGCAATTCCTCGCAGCAGCCTGAACAGAATAGGCGGGAGTTCACCCGCAAGAATCTCTGCCAGGAAATTCCTGTCAGCGTGCGCTGCCGCCGTTTCGGCGTCGCGTTCATGCAGCCAGACGCGCGGCCACAGCTCCGCGTTGCCAATATGGTCAAAATGCCCGTGGGTCACGGCGGCTTCGACGGGCAGGTTAGTCAGCGAGCCGACAAGCTCGCCAAACGGAGCGCGAGTAGGCATGCCAGTGTCAATCAGCAGCGATTTCTCCGTACCGCTCAGCAGATACATCAGTGTTTGGGAGTAGATTGTTTTCTGTTCGATCAGCCAGGTATTGTCGCAAATCAATACAGTGCGAAACTCTTTCACGGCCGGCGTCACCCCGCATTCCCGAATAATCCGATGAAATATGCGACGTTTTTCAGAATAGCACAGCATGATCCGCTTTTCAATCGAAATTTACCGAGTTAACCGTGTGCATTCACGATGGAATAATAGGATAATTGTTGTCGAATGACAGACCTCAGCATATTTACATACATATTGGATATATGGTAAAATGAGTGTCACCGAAACAATATAATAACATGGCAAAGGAGGAGAATATGAGTAAACTATTAGTTGTCAACCCGAAAAAATGCGCAAGCTGCCGCACATGTGAGCTGATGTGCTCATTCGGGCGCATCAATGAGTTCAACCCCCGCCTCTCCGCTGTGACAGTGATCAATTACGAAACCGCGATGACCTCTGTTCCGGTAATGTGCATGCAATGCGACGAGGCGTGTTGCCTCAAAGTCTGTCCCGTGGGGGCGATCACCCGCGATGAAGCGGGCGTCGTCGCGATGAACCCCGATAAGTGCATCGTATGTAAGATGTGCGTGAGCGCGTGCCCGCTTGGCAACATCAGCTATTCGTCATCGGAAAGGAAAGTATTCAAGTGCGACCTCTGCGATGGAGACCCGAAATGCGCGAAGTTCTGCGCCCCGGGCGCGATCCGGTTTGTGGATTCGGCCGAGATTCCCGACGGCAAAAAAGCGGTGGCCGGGAAACTCAATGAGGTATTCGGAGAGGAGGTCTCATCATGAATGCGTGGAAGGGAACCGTACTGCGGGTGGACCTCGCGACGAAAAAAATCACAAAGGAACCCTTAAAACTCGCTGACGCCCACCAGTACATCGGCGCGCGCGGGCTTGGCACCAAGTATTACTGCGATGAGGTATCGCCAAAAACAGACCCCATGTCCTCCGACAACAAGCTAATTTTCATGACAGGCCCACTGACGGGCACGGGCGCCGCTTCCGGCGGAAGGTATAATGTCGTGGCAAAATCTCCGCTAACCGGAACTATCGGCGCCGCCAACTCGGGAGGCTATTTCGCGCCTGAGCTCAAATATGCAGGTTATGACGGGATCATATTTGAGAACGAAAGCGAGAGTCCCGTCTATCTTTACATCAACGACGACGTAGTGGAACTGCGTTCCGCGGCCGACCTGTGGGGGAAGACCGTCTATGATACGGTCGATATGCTCAACGCCGAGTGCGGCGAGTCGTTTAAGGTTGCGTGTATCGGTCCCGCCGGTGAGAACGGATGCCTGCTGAGCGGAGTTATCAACGACAAGCACCGCGCAGCCGGACGCGGTGGGCTGGGCGCGGTTATGGGCGCCAAGAAGCTAAAGGCCGTTGCGGCGCGCGGAACCGGCTCTGTCCGTGTCGCGAATCCGGAAAAGTTCATGGCAGCCGTTGAAGACGCCCGCGCGAAGCTTAAAGCGCACCCCGTCGGCGGGACCGGTCTCGCGGCGTTGGGAACGGAAGTGCTCGTGAATATCATCAACGAGAGCGGTTCCCTGCCCACGCGCAACTGGCGCGACGGTTCATATTTCCCGGAAGCGGACGCCACGGGTGGGGAAACCCTTGCCGCGACATATCTGGTAAAGAACAAAGGCTGCTTCGGCTGCTCAATCGATTGCGGCCGCGTGACGAATATTCCGGACGGTCCCTTCAAGAGCGCGGGTGAAGGCCCTGAGTACGAAGCGGGCTGGGCCTATGGGGCGGACTGCGGCGTGTCCGACCTCGCCGCTATCTGTAAAGCGAATTTCCTTTGCAACGAATACGGAATGGACCCCATCTCGTTGGGCTCCACCATCGCGTGCGCTATGGAGCTTTCGGAAATGGGCGCGATACCGGAGGAAGATATCGGGTTCAAGCTTCGTTTCGGCGACGCTCAAGCCATAGTGGACCTGACGGAAGCCGCAGGTAAAAACGAAGGCTTTGGGAAAGCGCTGGCGCTCGGGTCGTATAGGTTGGCCGAGAAATACGGCCATCCGGAGCTGTCGATGAGCGTGAAGAAGCAGGAGATGCCGGCTTATGACGGGCGCGCGCAGCAGGGGATGGCGCTCGAATACGCAACGTCGAACCGCGGCGGCTGCCATGTGCGCGGATACATGACGTCGCCTGAGATCCTTGGCGTGCCTATGAAGCTGGACCCGCTCGAAACCGAGGGCAAACCGGCCGTCCTGAAGCTTTTCCAGGATCTCACGGCGCTGATCGACTCCGCAGGTATCTGCCTGTTCACCACGTTTGGGCTCGGGCTTCCCGAAATCGCCGCCCAATATCGCGAAGCCGTGGGTACGGAAGAATCCGACGAGGATATCCTGCTTAAAGGCGAGCGCGTCTGGAACCTTGAGAAACATTTCAATATTGCTGCCGGAGTGGAGAAGGATACGCTTCCGCCGCGCCTTCTGCGCGAAAAGCTCCCGAGCGGCCCCGCCGCCGGCAGGGTCGCGGAGCTTCATACGATGCTCGGCGAGTATTACGAGCTGCGCGGATGGGATAAGGATGGAGTACCGACTGCCAACAAGAACGAGACCCTCGGAATATCGTTCGGATAACTCCGGGCGGCGGCAAAGTCTACACGGCTTAGGTGTGAGTTTTACGAAAGGTATGGTAACGGTTCATATGAAAGTCAAGTTCTTTGCGACGTACAGGGAGATTACGCGGCGCAAGGACGAGGACGTCCCCGCCCCGGCCGACGTCTGGGAACTGTTGCTGGGGCTTGCCGGGCGGTACGCCGGCTTTGGGGAGGAGCTTCTGACCCGTGATAAAACCGGGATAAATGATGAAGCGATTATTTTGGTCAATGGCCGCAACGTAGATCATTTGGAAGGAAAAAACACCGCGCTTACGGAGGCCGACGTCGTTTCGCTTTTCCCGATGGTTGCCGGGGGTTAAAAAGAAACAAGAGTGGAGTGTTGAGAGTGGAGTTGGCATTTTGATCCACGATCCGCACTCCACTCTTCATATCACAAGGAGGCGTATATGGAAGAGCAGAAGATACCGGGTGAGCGGATACAAAGCATTTTGGAGAAATATCCGAAAGAACGGCGGTACTCCTTGGCAATAATGCAGGACATGCAGAGGCTTTTCGGCTTTGTTCCGAAAGAAGGCCTAGAAAAGCTGTCCGTGTTCGTTGACTGTCCGCTCATGGAGCTATACTCAATGGTTACATTTTATAAAGCCTTGAGCATGAAACCCAAAGGGAAACATATCATCAGGGTTTGCGACGGTACGGCTTGCCATGTCCGCGGCTCGGTGAACCTTATCGGCGCCGTGCGGCGTACACTCGGGATAGGACCGGACGAGACGACGGAAGACAGGGCGTTTTCCCTGGAACTCGTCAATTGCGTAGGCGCCTGCGCGCTTTCACCCGTGATGGTGATAGACGGGAAATATTACGGTAAGGTAACGATGGAGTCGCTGCCTGATGTTTTTCAGGCTGTAAGAGAGGGGGGCGCGTTATGAGCCGCACCATACTGGTGTGCTGCGGAACCGGATGTATCGCGACCGGCAGCCAAGACGTCGCGGGGGAGCTGCGGCGCAAGCTTCTGGAAGCGGGCGTCGACGCGACTGTTGAGACAGGCGTCAAAGAAACCGGCTGCAACGGTTTTTGCGAGAACGGCCCAATAGTAACGATCATGCCGGACGATATCTGTTATTACAAAGTCAAGACGGGAGACGCAGGAGAGATTGTATCGAGCCTCGGCGCCGAGCCTGTCGGGCGTTTGCTATACAAGGACGGCGGAGTACCTGTCCTGAGCCGCCGGGAAAACCCGTTTTACGCTCCGCAGCACAAGACGGCGCTGCGAAATATCGGATTGATCGACCCGGGCGAGCTTTCGGATTACCTGGCTCGGGGAGGATACGAAGCGCTGAGAAAAGCGTTGGGCATGACCCCGGAAGAGATAATCGGCGAAGTCGAGACGTCCGGCCTTCGCGGGCGAGGCGGCGCGGGTTTCCCCACAGGGCGCAAATGGCGAGCGGCGGCGGAGTACCATAAGCCGACCGGTGACAGTATGACGGAGTGCCGCAAAAAGACGCCGGGGGAGAGTGCTCCGACGGGCGGAATGCAGACGGGCGGAATGCAGACGAGCGGAATGTTGAAATATGTCGTTTGCAACGGTGACGAAGGCGACCCCGGCGCGTTTATGGACCGGTCCATTCTCGAAGGCGACCCGCATACCGTACTTGAGGGCATGGCTGTCTGTGCGCTCGCAATAGGGGCGCGTAGGGGTTTTTTATATATCCGCGACGAGTACGGACTTGCGCTCAGGCATGTGGAAAAAGCCATAAACGACGCGGAAGAGGCCGGAATCCTGGGCGACAGCATCCTCGGCGGCGACAAAAGTCTGCACCTTGAAGTGGTGCGCGGCGGCGGCGCATTTGTCTGCGGTGAAAGCACGGCGCTGATGGCTTCGATCGAGGGGCGGGTCGGAGAACCGCGCGCGAAGTATATACGTTCGGTGCAGCGAGGTCTGTGGGATTGTCCGACCGTGCTGAACAACGTAGAGACATTCGCGAACATCCCGGTTATCATTTCCGGTGGCGGAGCGCGTTTTTCGGAGATGGGTACGCTGACTTCAAAAGGAACGAAGGTATTCGCGCTTGTCGGCAAGGTCAAAAGGACCGGGCTCGTTGAGGTTCCTATGGGAGTCACGTTGCGGCATTTGGTTTACGACATAGGCGGCGGGGTGATCGGCGACCGTCCTTTTAAAGCCGTGCAAACGGGAGGACCGTCCGGCGGTTGCATCCCGAAAGAGTTGCTGGATCTGTCCGTGGATTTTGAAACGCTGACGGAACGCGGCGCGATGATGGGTTCAGGCGGCATGATAGTAATGGACGACAGAAGCTGCATGATCGAAGTCGCGCGTTATTACACTGCTTTTCTTGCGGATGAAAGCTGCGGTAAGTGTACGCCATGCCGTGAAGGTCTGCGCCAGATGCTGCATATTTTAACGGATATAACCATGGGACGCGGCAAGGAGGGCGACGTCGAGCTGCTTGAAGAGATCGGCGAGTCTGTCGCTGCGACCTCGCTCTGCGCCCTTGGAAAAACAGCGCCAAACCCCGTACTGACAACGATCAGATATTTTCGCGGGGAGTACGACGCCCATATAGGGGATAAAGCCTGCCCCGCAGGCGTCTGCCCGGAGCTGACTGCCTTCGGGATAGACTCCGGGGCGTGCACAGGCTGCGGGCTATGCAAACGCGCTTGTCCTGTCGGCGCGGCGTCCGGCGACGCCAAGTCGCCTCACACGATCGACAAAGGAAAATGTATTTCGTGCGGGGCGTGCCGTGAAGCCTGCGTTTCGGATGCGATCACAACCACGGCGGCGAAGACTCCCATTGATGAAAGGGGATTTGAATAAAGTGACGATTACCATCAACGATAAGCCCTGCGTCTGCGAGCCGGGCGAATACATCCTTGACATTGCCGCGCGGAACGGTATATACATTCCGAGCTTATGCCACCATGAAGGGCTGCGCGGACAAGCCCGCTGCAGGGTCTGTATTGTGGAGGTCGAGACGGAAGGTCGGAGAAGTACCGTGACGGCGTGCGTCTATCCTGTCGAACGGGAATGCACGATTTTTACCGAAAGCGAAAACGTAAAACGCCAGAGACGCATGGTTCTCAAGCTACTGCGCGCAAAAGCGCCGCAAAGCGGCGAGGTAGCCCGCTTATGTGAGATATATGGCGTCACAGAGACCGATGACAGGTTCAGAAGAACCGAAGACGGCAAATGTATCCTCTGCGCGTTGTGCGTTGAAGCGTGCCACAGCCTGGGAACGGGCGCGATCGGAACCTCGGGGCGCGGCGTCGGGAAATGCGTTGCGACGCCTTATGACGAACCTTCGCTTGCGTGCGTGGGCTGCGCAAGCTGCGCAAGCGTCTGCCCGACGGGATGTATAGAGGTCGGTGAGTCGGATGGCCGGCGCACGATATGGAATAAGACATTTCCACTGGTCGCGTGCAAAAACTGCGGCGCGGTAATTGGGACCATGCAGGAGCTTTGGCGGGCCGCGCAAAAAGCGGGCGCCGAGGATGCGCCCGAACTTTGTGAAATGTGCAGGAAAAAATCAATTTCTGACGTAATGGCCGCGACATATGGCGCCTTCTGAACTCAGGGCAGAAGGGTGGTGGACAAATGAAAACCGGGCTATCACGTATTTACAGCACATTTTTGAGCCCCGCGCTTGATTTGCGCGTCCGGCTGTTCAATGTGCTTGCCTTTGGCGGCACGGTCATAAGCATTATCGTGACGGTTCTGGGAGTGCTCAATAACAGCGGAATCGCAAATGTGATGATCGGTCTGTTTTCGACGATACTGTCATTTACTTTACTAACGGTATCGTATAAGACCGGACGTTATCAGTTGTGCTATATAATTACGATTGTAGTCATTTTCATATGCTTTTTCCCGCTGTTCTTTTTCTCGGCGGGCGGTTATCACAGCGGCATGCCCGTGTTCTTTGTGTTTGCCGTGGTGTTCACGATGTTCATGCTGGAGGGAAAAAGGGCGGTCGTATTATCCGTCGTCGAAACACTGCTGTACATAGCAATTTGCGTGGTGGCGTATATGCGCCCGGAAACGGTGAACTTCTTTGAGACGGAACAGGAAATGCTCATTGACGTTATTGTAGCGGTTTTGTCCGTCAACATGGTGCTGGGCGTGTGCATGTTCATGTATTTCAAGATATATAACGAGCAGCAGCGCAGGCTTGACGAACAGAACGCCGAACTTGACAAGCAAAACGCTCTTCTGGCACAATCCAACCGTACGAAGCAGCAGTTTCTGGCCAACACTTCGCATGAAATGCGGACGCCGCTGACAATCATTTCCGGTAATGTGCAGATGGTACTGCGATTGTTGAAAGACATGGACGACACGGTTAAGAACGCCGACACGGACAAGTTGCTGAAAAACGCGCAAAGCGAAATCATGCGCCTGTCGCGAATGGTGGGCGGTATGCTCACCCTTGCTTCCATCAGTGAGGACGCGGAGAGGAAAAAAGCAGACCTGACCGCACTGCTGAGAAGCGCCGTTGAAATGCTATGGATAGTCGTACAGAAACGCGGCAATAGTTTACGGGCGGAAATAAACGACGACATGACGGTTTTCGGTGACGCGGACCTGCTTTCGCAGGTTATTATGAATTTGATACAAAACGCCCACGCGCACACGGAAAACGACGTAATATCGCTCGTCGCCGTCCGGGATGGCAGGAACATAATCGTCACGGTCGGCGACAACGGCGCCGGCATATCCCCTGAGCTGCTGCCGAATGTGTTTGAGCGCGGCGTGAGCGGGAAAGGCGAGGGAGGAACAGGGTACGGGCTTTTCCTCTGCAAGACGGTCGTGGAGTCACATGGCGGCGAAATCGATATCGAAAGCGAACCGGGAAAGGGGACGACTGTGCGTTTTACGCTTCCTGTGTACGAGGGGCAGTTTGGAGGGAACGAGGAATGACGGGCAGACGGGTTTTACTGGTCGAGGACAATAAGGAAATCATGAACATCAACATGAGGCTGTTCAAGATGGAGAATTACGAGATCACCGCCGCGCTGACGCTTGCAGATGCCCGGTCCGCGTTAGGTAAAAGCAGACCGGATGTGATAGTTCTTGATATAATGCTTCCGGACGGCAGCGGCATTGACTTTATACGCGAGCTGCGGTCCGGCGAAAACGAGGGAATACCGATACTGCTGCTGACAGGGCTGGCGGCAAAAGAGGATATCCTGCGCGGGCTTAAGTCAGGCGGCGACGATTATCTGACCAAGCCCTATGACTTCGACATTTTGCTGGAGCGCGTCGAGGCGTTATTGCGCCGCGCGGCGAGATTGCCCGAGATCATTGAGAAAAACGGGTTTTCTCTCGACGTTACGGCGGGAGTCGCGTTTTTTGAAGGCGATGATTTATTGCTGACGCAAAAAGAGTTTGCGCTGCTGTTGGTATTCATCCGGCATGAAGACAAAGTCATGAGCGCGGAATATCTGTATGAAAGAGTGTGGAACAAATCCATGAACAATGACGCCAAAGCGGTTCAGTTCCAAATATCGAATCTAAGGAAAAAAATAGACGAAAGCGGGTATACGGTCACCGCGAAACGCAACGACGGATATGTTTTTGAAAGAAATGCGTAGAATTTCAACAATCGTACCGGTGGACAAATGGCATTAAATAGTCATCGGGCGCCCTCAATAACAGTTGAAACATAGGATTTGCAAAGGTTCCGCTTTTTAGCCCATAAATCTGCTAAAATGTGTACAGTTTCCACAAGGCACCCACGTACGGGTGCTTTTCGGGTTTTTGGGGGGTGATTTCACGGAAAACACAGCCGGGAAAAGCAGGATAATACTGGTCACCCTTGACAACACGGAGACGTTGCGCCTGATCAAACGGGAGTTGGTTCGCAGCGGATACGCGGTCAAAACCGCAAAAACGCTGACCGAGGCAAAGGAACGGCTCACGGGCGAACCGCCCGACCTGATTTTGCTCGACAATGAACTGCCCGACGGCAAAGGCATCGGGTTTCTGCTGGAATTGCGCCGTGTCCTGAAAGTCCCGGTCATAATGCTGACGTCCGGCGGCAGGGACGAGAAAATCGCCGCTGTGGAAGCCGGGTGCGACGATTTCATAGAAAAACCGTTTGACGTCGATTTTGTCGTAATGGACATTGACAGATTGCTCGATTACCCGGACCGCTGAGCGGCGGGGCGGATGAGTCGGGCTTAATGGCGTGTGGTAATTTCCTATGTTTTCACCCGCCGGCAAAAAAGGAGGAGAAGCTATATGAACCAAGAAGACAAGACACCGACCGGCGCGCCATCGTCCGACAACACATCGGCCCTGTTTGTCTCGGCTCGGAAAAAACAGCTTGAGCAACAGGAAGCAGAGCGCGTGGCAAAGGAAAAAGAAGAGCAGCGCCTAGCCGCCGAAGCGGAGGTTCGCCGCCTTGAAGCGGAGGTTGAGGAACGCAAACGCAGAGCCGCTGAAGAGGCGGTCCGCGTGGAGGCCGAGGCTGAAGCGAGAAGGCGTCAGGCCGAGGAGGACGCGAGCCGCGCGGAAGCCGAGGCTGAAGCGAGAAAACGCCAAGCGGACGAGGAAGCGCGCCGTGCCGCGGAGGAAGCGCGGGCAAACCAAGCCGCCGCCGTGGGATCGGACCCCGTTCCGGGCGCTGCCGGCGCAAAAAATGAAGCCGCGGGGGTGCCTGCGACGCCAGCGTCCCAGGCAGCGACGAAAACCGCGTCTTCCGGAGCTTCGGATAAAAAGCCGCTTAACGTAAAACTCCTTGCGATCATCGGAGGCGGCGTCGTTTTGGTCGCTGCCCTCGTCGTCGTGCTCGTGCTTGTCCTCGGCGGCGATTCGGGTCCGAGCGGTCCCATCCATGCGGCATTTGATACCACGGGAGGTTACTACTATCTAGGCGGCGATACCACCGACGATAGCCTGCGGTTTTTCCCGGACGGTTCAATGGAGGTTTTTTATTCATCGGATAGAACGATCGACAAGCTTGCCTACTACGCGAGCGGCGACATAATCACGGTAACAGGATTGGCCTATGGGACCGATGAATACTGGCTTACCATCAAAGATGAAAATACGCTGGTGGACAGGTACAACGATAATTATTTGGCCGCAAGCATCAGCAGCGCGCCGTCACCGTCGCCTTCACCGGTGGACACCCCGCCGCCAAGCCCTCCGGTGAGCATTGAGCCTGCTTATGATATTACCGGTTATTATTTCTATTTCGATGGTGACCATGACGAAGACAGCTTATGGTTCTACGCCGACGGGGAGATGGAAATATACTATAGCATATCGGATACAACGGTCACTTGGGATTACGGGATGGACGCGGGCATGATCACCGTATTCGGAGAACTGTATGGTAGGGAAAGTCCGTACATATTCCATATCATTGACGAGTACACTCTGGTCGATAATGACGGTGACATCTACGTTAGGTCGGACAGCGACGCCATGTCCTACTCGGAGCCTTCCCCGGAGCCCGAACCGGTATGGAGGGTCGATCCCGACGCGCATCTCGACGCCACGGCGACAGTGGAGCAACTGGCTTTGGGTATGTGGTATCCGAGCTCACAGTTCGACCATAGAAAGACCGATTGGGGATTTCAACTATCGTCCGTGGACGGCGGATCGTGCGATATAAACGTCGACATCATACTTCACGTGGCCGGCGAGACCACAAACAACGTCAGGGAAAGGGTTTTCGGTGGCTACTATGAGCAATTGACCAACGTTGAAGTTTTTTTCAACGACCATTTGGATGACCGCGGATATGGAATGTTTCAACTGACGGGAGACAACGATGGGAAGTCGTACTACATATGCGGTTTCCTCGGCGCATGGAACAACGAACGCGCGGGCAACACGAACTATTACGCCGCCGTGCTTATCTGCCCAAAAGACCAAATGGACGATTACTTCTCGCTTTTCTGGAGAATATTCGAGTCGAGATATGACAGTTAGCTTTTGAAGGAGTAACAACATGAGCCTATTATTGACCACCGTTTTTGAAAATGGATTCCAGGAGATATATCTGCCGGCAATCAACAACAAGACGCACCCCATAGAAATACGGCCGTCGATAAGCGGCTGGCGGGACGATATCTCGTTGCCGCTGGCGGTGTGGGATGGCGTATGGACCATGAGCGGAGGCAACCAGTTTACAATAACCGAAGATGAGCAAGCTGTCGAAACGGCGGAGTTAAAGCCGGGGCTGTTGCTCAACTGCCAGCTCCGGGGGACCGAAACGATATTCTCCATGACCGTGGACGAGACCGACGAGGGGAATACACATTTTGGGAAGTATTTACTTGATTTCAATGTCTGCGGGGCTGTGAAAATCGGGAGCGGGGATGGCAACGTGGTTCGCTACGGCAACCAGTTCTGCTCGCCAAACCATGCGGAAATAGTGAACGACAATGGCGCCGCGGTCGTACGCGACCTGGGCAGCGTCAACGGAACATTCGTGAACGGACGACTTCTTTCGGGCGACAGGAGACTCCGTTACGGCGACGTAATCTATATCATCGGCCTGAAAATCGTGTTTCTTGGAAACATCCTTGCAATCAACAGTCCAAAAGGCAGTTGCGCCGTCAATGAGCAGTGGCTGAGGTCGATAAGCATAACCTCGAACTACTCGGAAGAGGAGCACGGTGATTTTGAGGCGGAGGAAATATATTTTTTACGAACCCCCCGCAATCTGGAAAAGCTCAATGACGATACGTTTACCATAGAAAAAGCGCCGCAGAAAAACGAGCAGAAACGGCAGCCAATACTGTTCACCATCGGTCCTGCGTTCACGATGATGATTCCGATGGTAGCGGGCGCGATGATGATGGGCGGCGAAGGTTCCATGGCCAGCGGGCTGATAATGTCGGTCGGCGCGGCTGTCCTCGGCGGAATGTGGGCGTTGCTGAACATTCGATATCAGAAAAAGGAAGACCAGGAAACCGAGTCGACGCGCGTTGGCATGTATACTGCCTACATCGCAAAAATAGCGGAGCAGATACAGCAAAGGATAGAGTACAACAGGGGTGTTCTGACCCATATGCTCCCGTCCTCCGACGACGTGGTTTCTTTTGCAATGGACGAACGCGCACGATTGTGGGAAAAAAGCGCGTCGCACGACGACTTTCTGGCCGTCCGCCTTGGCGTCGGGAACATCCCGTCGCCCAACGGCATTGAAGTTCCCAAAGAGCAGATAATGTCCGACCACGACCCGCTCAACGACAAAGTCGGCGAAATCAAAGCGGCAATGGCAACGCTGGTCAATGTTCCGGTAAGCCTGTCGCTGTTTGACAATAACATGGTTGGTATCGTCAGCAAAGACCGCAACGTCGCGTTGAACCTGAGCAGACTGCTCACCGTACAGGTCACCGGTTTGCATCCATACACCGAAACGCGCCTGTGCTGCGTATATCCAATGCGTGAGGCGGACGAATGGGACTATATAAGGTTCCTGCCCCATGTCTGGGCTCCGGACGGCAGCCTGCGGCTTATAGCTAACGACAAAAACACGGTCGGCGACGTGATGTATTTCCTCACCGGTATGATCCGCGACAGACTGGAGCGCGGTGACGTCGCGGACGAAGACGTAAAACCGCTGCCTCATTACGTGGTGCTTTTGGGCGACTGGCAGCTTGTCGAAAGCGAGCCGATTGCGAAATACCTCATGAATCCCACGCCGGAGCTTGGCATAACGGTTATCTTTATGGTGGACTCCACCGACAAGCTTCCGGCAAGTTGCACGGCGATCATTCGTGACGATGAGGAAAGAAAAGGCTTCTACAGTACCGTCGGGGCGTTTCCGGCGCGCGCGGGGATAACCTACGACTCCATAACCCGCGATCGGATCAGCGCATTCGCGCGCAAACTATCCGGGTACAAAGTACGGGAAATGAACGTATCCTCCGCGATTCCGGAGACGCTCACATTCCTCGATATGTACAAGACGACGCGGGTGGAGGATCTGGATATGCTCCACAAGTGGCTCGACAACAGGACATATGAGAGTATGCGCTCCATGGTTGGATATAAGTCGGGAAATCAGCCGCTCTATCTCGACATCCACGAGAAGTACCACGGACCGCACGGTTTGGTGGCGGGTACCACCGGCTCCGGAAAATCCGAGACCCTCCAAAGCTACATACTCTCGCTTGCCGTCAACTACCACCCGCACGAAGTCGCATTCATATTGATCGACTACAAAGGCGGGGGCATGGCGCAGAGTTTTCTGGGCTTGCCGCACTTGTCCGGAGTGATTACGAACCTCGGGGGCAATGCGACGAACCGCGCGTTGCTGTCGATAAACGCGGAAATCAAAAGCCGCCAGCGAATCTTTAACGACTATAAAGTCAAACACATAGACGCATACATAGAATTATACCGTTCCGGCGCCGCGACGGAACCAATTCCGCATTTGCTGATAATTGCGGATGAGTTTGCGGAGCTGAAAAAGGAACAGCCCGAGTTTGTGCGCGCGCTTGTCTCGGCGGCGCGTGTCGGGCGCTCGCTCGGCGTCAACCTCATCCTCGCGACGCAGAAGCCATCCGGCGTAGTAGACGACGAGATATGGTCAAATACGCGTTTCCGCCTGTGTCTGCGCGTCGCCGACAAGCAGGACTCGAACGAAATGCTCAAGCGGCCCGACGCGGCGTTCATCACCGGCACCGGGCGCGGTTATTTCCAAGTGGGCAACGACGAGATTTTCGAGGAGTTTCAGTCCGGGTGGTCCGGCGCCGAGTATGAACCGGACATCCCGTTCACCGACGACAAAAACATCAAGGTGGAGCATATCAACCTGATCGGCAAAAACGGCGTGCCGAAAAAGATGAAGGAAAAGAAGTCGGATAATATTGCAAAGACGACTCAGCTTGACGCAATCGTGAAATACACCGCGAGGCTTGCGGAAGAGAATGACGTTCCCGCCATCAAGCAGATATGGATGCCTCCGCTTCCGAAAGTCCTGTATCTTGACGAACTGGCGGACGTCGGCAAACCCGAGGGGTTCTCACTGGTGTTGCCTGTCGGACTTGCGGACAATCCGGAAGGGCAGAACCAGTACCCCGTTGCGGTGGATTTCCTTACGGACGGCAATCTGCTTATTTGCGGCGCCGGCGGTTCAGGCAGGACAACGTTGATTCAGACGCTTATATACGGCGCGGTCACGCGCTATACGCCCGCGGAGGTAAATGTCTACATTGCCGACTTTTCCAGCCGCACAATGGCCGTGTTCGGAAGCCTGCCGCATGTGGGAGGCGTGTTGTTCGAGGGCGATGACGACAAGATAGGCGAGGTGTTCGAACTGCTGCAAAAAACGCTTGCGCGGCGCAAGAGCGAATTTTCCGAACAGGGAATAGGTTCTTTCAGGGAATATGTGTCGCAAAAAGACGATTGCCCCGCGATACTGTTCTTCATCGACAACTATATAGCCTTTATCGAGGGCTATGAGCAGTACGAGGATATGCTCGTGCAACTCTCCCGCGAGGCGGCCAGCTACGGAATATACCTTGTGCTGAGCATGAACAACTCCGGGGAACTGCGCAGCCGCATCCGCCAGAATTTCACGGTCGGCATTGCGCTGCAGATGCCCGACAAGTACGAGTACGAAGCGGTCATAGGCGACCGCACGGAGATCGTCCCGGAAGGGCGCACTCCGGGGAGGGGTCTTATCAAAGCGCCGCTGCCGCTGGAATTCCAGACGGCGCTGTGCCTGCGCGAAGAACCGGGAATGTCGCTCGCGCAGACCCTGCGGCGCCATTTCGCGGCAATGGCGCCGGCAGCCGTCGAAGGCGTGAGGAAGCTTGGTGAAACGATAGGAAACCTCAGCTTTGACGCGATGAAGTCAATAAACGGCTATGAGGCGCTGTCCGGCGACGAGATCGCGTTGGGGATCGCGTCGGAGGATGGAAAGCTTGTCGCAATAGCGCTTGACGAGGAGTTTTGCTATACGGTCGGCGGCTCCGGCCAAACGGGCAAGACCAACCTGCTTGCCGGTTTTGCGAGACAGGCAAAAGAGAAAGGCGCCCTTTTATACCTGTTCGACAACGAGGGCGGCGAGCTGGAGCAGACGGGCGTTTTCGAGACCGCCGTGCATGACGGAGCGGAGTTGTTCACCCTCATGGAAAACGTGCTGGTGCCTGAGTTTACGGAACGCAACGGCGCCGTGAACGACGCCCGCGACGCGGGGCAGGTCGTGAAAGAAGCCATGGCGGGGTTCAGGCGTATCGTGTTCATCATCAACGATATGTCAGCCTTTATGCGGGCGATCTACAGCCCGGACATGGATATGAGCGGTTTTATGGAAATCGCCCTTGAAAAAGGGCGCGAACATAAGATCCAGTTCTTCGCCGCCGTGACGCCGGACGATTATGCCGACTTGGCTCGTTATGCCGCAATGCGCACATGGGCGCTTTGGGGCAGGGGCGTCCATCTGGGAGGTATGTTCGACCAGCAAAGCATACTGCGGTTTGAGACGTCGGCCGCCGACAGCGTGCGCCAACTCCCGCCGGGCGTGTGTTACGCCGATGACGGCGGCGGCGCGGCAGTCAAGGTCATTACACCTTTGGTGAATTAGGAGGAGACCGATGAGCAAGATTTATCTCGACGTGCAAGTACCCGGAGTAGCGAGGACATACGAATTTGCCGCTGACAGCGTTATGACAGTCGGCAAGGTAAAAAACCAGTTCATTTCGCAGATATCGGCGGTGGAAGGCCGCGAAATATTCGTGGAACCGGATCAAGTCCTGTTCTGCTCCCAGGCGCTCGAGGGGTTGCTTCAGGACAGCGAAACACTGAGCGAAGTCGGCGTGACGAGCGGCGACACGATCATTCTGATATAGGGGGAAATGAAATGCCGGATATCAGCAACATCGATTCGGAAAAAATAAACGCCGCCGCCAAGCAATTGGACGCAATTATTAGCAGGATAAACGGATGCGTAGGCAAGTTCAAGGATGCAATAGCGAATCTGGACAAGGGCTGGGTTTCCGACGTCAAAGCCGGATTCATGGGCAATGTGCAGACGGATCAGGCGGCTATGCAGGAGATGATGGAACAGCTTCGGGAGATAACCGCCGGCTTGGTCGAAGCCGCCGCCGAGTTTGACAAAACGGAAAGCGAAATCAAATCCGGCGTTAACGCGCTAAGATAGGAGGGGGAAAATGGCTACGGGAAATGAGTCGAAAATTGACACGCAATTATTTATCGCGACCGCCGATTCGATAAGCGCAACGGCCAAGGAACTCGAAACATGCTTTTCGGAATGGGGGAAAGTGATGCAGGGACTGCGCGGCGCATGGCAGGGCGACACCTCGGATGATATAAAAAACACCATGGACGCGGTGCATAACAGCAGTTCGCTTCTCCTGAGCGCTTTGGGCGGGTACAAAACGGCTTTGTACGAAGTCGCCGGAATCTATGACAAGACGGAAAAATCCGTGCAGGAAACCGGCAAGTCCCTCAAATTCGACAAACCCATGAGATAGGGGATGGATGAAAATGGCAATAAATTTCAACTACAATCAGACAATCGCGCAAGCCAAGCTGCTGGACGAACTGGCAAACGACATACAAAACCAATGCTGCAAAAAACTCGGCGAGATAACTGAGAACATAGATGCGGCTTGGTCCGGCGAATCAGCGAACGCATATAAGAAATATGTAAGCGGCGTACGGGACGATCTACTGAAAAAGGCGAAATACATACGTGACACGGCGGAATTTCTTCGAAATACCGCAAAGAAAATGCAGGCGGCCGACGCCGCGGCAAAACAGGCCTCTGAACGCGCCGGAGCGAAAGGCTGAATTGGATAGGAGGAAGAACCAACAATGGCAAAAAGTACCGTAAACATCCAAAAGATGAAAAGCGTCTCGTCGGAACTCGACAAGATTTACGCGACGATGACGGCGAACAAGAAAAAACTTGACGAGCTTATCGGAACCCTGCAGAAAATATGGGCGGGCGAAGGCGCACAGGCGTATCTTAGGGCATATGCGGAGAATTCGCGTGATTTCGCGTTGATGGCGGAAGCGATAAAAGGATGCTCCGCGACGCTGACGACCGTCACAAGCACTTACGGCAAGGCGGACGCCGCAGCCGCCGACGCGATCAAAGCCAAAATGGCGAAAGGGTGATTGGAATGGCTACAAATGAAATAGTTGTAAATCCTGCCGAATTGCGCAAAAACGCCGATGAAGTCGGCAAATGCCACACGGTGTACAGGACGAATCTGTATAATTCGAAAAGTCAGGTCGATTCGCTCAAAGGCGTGTGGACGGGTGCCGCGGCCGACACATTCAACGCAAGCTTTCAACAGCTTCTCAATAAATGCAACGAAGGGCTGGAAACCCTCGGGCGTATGGTAAACGCGCTATATGAATCTGCGGATGCCTATGAACGTAACGAAAAAGCGATCCAGAACGAGGCGTCCAAAATGCAGAAGCTACCTGAAAACAAGATGAGGTAACGGGCATGGCGACTTATAAGGTGTCCTATAAAATACTCCGTCAACAGGGGGAAGACATGAAAGCCGTCGCCAAACTTGTGGACGGATACGCAAGCAAGGTGGGCGGCATCAGGGGGAAGCTGGGCAGCGACAACATGCTGGCCGAGATCCGCAAGAATCTCCAAAACCTAAGTACGCAGCTTGGGGAGTCAAGGGCGGTGCTTAACACTGCCGGGGAACTGCTGATAAAAAACGTGGAAAACTACGGCGGCGTCGAGATGCGCCAGGTCAAAAAAGTGGACTCCATGAAAGCGCACAACAGGGACTTTTATAAAAACCCCGTTGTGGTCGCCTCCGCCGGAGGAGCAGCCGTTGGTGCAAGTGTGGGCGTGAGCGCAGCCGCAGCCGGAGCTCCGGCCACCACGGTCAACAATGTGGACAACTCAACGACAAATAATTACTATGCGGCGAGCGAAGCATCCGGAGCCACGGCGGATACGGGCGTTCCGACGGAGACGGTCGCCCCGGCTGCAGTCGCTTCGAATGATACCGACGCATCTGCGCCAACTCCGGCAGCGCCCGCAGGATCGGGAACAACCCAGCATTCGGCACGGCCTGCCGGCGAAAGACAATCGTCACCCTCTCAGGCAAGCGCATCCGAGGCTCCGACCGCCGGGCCGGCAATGGGCACTGCGGCAAAAGCGGCGGCGGGCGTTGGCGCCGCCGGGGCGGTTGCGGCCGGCGGCACTCTGGGCGCGCGCGAATTAAAAAAGCGCAGGAACGGGGAAGACGCTACTGAAGATTTAGAAGCGTCCGAAGCGTCCGAAGCATCCGAGGCTTCCGACGCCCCGCCGGACATTGCGGAAGATATACAAGACCCGGAGGCGCAACTGCAGAAGGCAATTCAGCGCGTAAAAGAATTGTCGGATGAGGAATGATGTCACACCCGATATAACAAGGGAGAATATATTGAATGAAAAACCTGTCACGAGCAGTCGTAATAATCTTTGTAATTGTACTCGTTATAACGTTTACCCTTGCGTTGCCAAGCTGTGACCGAGGCGGCGGCAATACGGGGACAAGCCCTGTTACCGGAGCACCCGACGATCCCGATGAGCGGCGCAACGATTCATTATACGCCCTCGACGGGTGGTGGGCGCGGCCGGAGGGGTATGAGGCGGAAGGCTTTTCACTAGTGGATTATTTCATGATAGACGCGCAAGCCGGCACATGGACGATATACAATGAGTACGCGGTAGAGTATGGGACATACGACTGCTATCTAAGCGGCGACAGGCTGATACTGAACTACGAGGGACTTGGCGACGTCGAGTTTTACTACGACGGTTATGCCCTGCTGGATGACGAGGACAATGTGCATTTTGTGCCTAGCGGGCCAATCGTCGCGCCGGATGCGGCCGGTTTTGAAGGCAGATGGTATTACAATGGGGACACTGACAGCAACTTTTATCTGATCGATGGGGAGACATACGAATTTTATGAAGTATGGTACTCCGCCGATGAACCGTACAAGACCGGTACATGGGAGCTCAGCAACATGACGCGGCTGCTTGAAAACGGAAGCATACAGCAATTGCAGATCACGTTTGTGGATGAGGAGGACTTCTTTGGTGGCCGCGATCTGCCTTTTGACGATGATCAGGTAGCCATGTTTGACGCTTTCAGCAAGGTTTTCTACCTCCATGAAGACGCGATAGGAACATATCAGGGCGACACCTTGATTACGACGTTTAGAATTGCCTTCAACTTTTGGGAGGGTCCCGAGTTCGGCGACCCGTATCTGATGTTCCGGTACTACGAGAAAGAGTTTAGCATCGTCGTTTATGACAGTGAGGGTAATGGCGAAATCGAATACCAAGGCACATGGAGCGTCGACGGAACCGAAATCACCCTTATGTTTGAAGATGGATATGTCGAAGCGTTTGAGTTGGACGGCGACAGCTTTTACCTTGACTACTATGACATGACGTTTAAGGACGACGTTTGGTGATGAAACGGAAATGGCAGGTTGAGAGGTGTAATCAGCGTGGATGAGCAAACACAGGGATTGCCGGAACCCGTAAAAATCGGTTGCGACGCTGCGGAGCTTGACAGGCAAAGAACCAAAGCGCGGCGCTACAGTATGCTGCTGATAGCCTTGTGGATAACCGCATTTGTTATTGGCACAATCGTATTCATTGCAGCCGGAGTGGTTGTTGCCTTGATATACCTCATCGTTGCATTGGCGGGTATGGGTTTTGCGACAATAAGCATCACCAGGATAAAAAATAAATACAGCACATCCTTCAAGATAACGATTGTCAGGGCGGAGCTGGAAAAAGCGCTGCAGAAGCTTGAGTACAACCCCAACGAGAGATTCAACGACCATACGCTGTTTGCCTGCGGGCTTTTTCCCGATTTTAACCGCAGCGAGGGAAACGACTATTTTGCGGGGGACTGCAAAGGAAGACGATACACCTACTCGGATCTTCACCTGGAAGAAAAAGAGGAGTATCAAACGACCGACAGCGACGGCAACACGCACACCGATACGAGATGGGTGACGGTATTTCGTGGTCGGCTGATTATGTTTGACCACGACGCCATGATAGACGACTCCGTTTGTGTGTGCGACAAAAGAATGAGGAACTTCAAGAGCGACTTACAGACGGAGCATATCGCTTTCAATCAGAGGTATTTGATAAAAGCGGATGATCCGGTCGCCGCGTTCCGCGTTCTGACCCCGCATATGATGGAGACTATCATGACCGTTGCGGATAGGATCGCCGCTCCGGCGTCGGTCTCATTTTTGCAGGGTAAAGCATTCGTAGCCATAGTGGACGAAGACGCCTTTGAGGCGGACATTACCGGTAATATTGCGCTCGCCGAAACACATGAACGCATCAAAAGCGAAGTAGCTGCGTTGGTCAATATATTCGAAACATTGAATATGATTACAGATTCGAGAGGTTAAAATGAAAAAGATTATTCTTGTCGTTGTGTCCATCGTCCTGGCACTCGCCCTTAGCGGTTGTTTCCTGACCATGTTCGACAAGCCTGTAATTCCCATAACCTTCATCGTCGAGAATGCGACCGAGTATGAGATTGTGGCGATTTGGCTGCATTCGCCGCACAAGGTTGGCAGCTCAAGCCCGATACACGATATACTTAACGAAGATGCCGGGAGTCTCAAATCGGGGGAATATAGGGAGTTCACCATTTCGCTGTACGAGGATCAAATCGAAAACGGGGGATTGCTTTCTTTGCGGCTTAACGGGGAGGAAGAAGGAGTTGGCGCGGGCACTATAAGCATTGGGGACGGTTACGTGATCGTGATTTCCGAAACGTCCGAGGGCGAGGGGTTTTACGCTTCCGCCTATAGCGGCTCTTACAATGAGTTTTACAGTGATTCCAAAAATAAAGGTTCAGGCTCAGACAGGGACGAGGAGGAAGAAAATATCGACGGGGTTATAATCGGTAGCCCGTTTGACGGCGCCGACGAGTATATCGGCTGGTGGCGCTTATGCGATCCGAGTGACGAAATGCCGTTCAGTTTTTTTGAAATCACGACCCCGTATAGCGAGGTGAACTGCTATGACGAAACCGGTGAGTTGGTTGACGCCGGATTCTTTGATTACAATGCACAGCGCGCGCTCAACGGCAATCCTTTGATCGTTTTGGTTTTGGGCGAGCTAGGCGAGTATGCCGGATATCCATATTCAACCGAGAGCGGGGAATATATGGATATCAGCGAATGGAACGGCAGTGCCAAGGGGCTTTTTAAGTCCGCGGAAGCCCCGGATTTCGGCTAATGGGAATGCAGGTGGCCGGAACCATTGTTTTTGGCCGCGTTTTGCGATAAAATGAAAAACGTTGGGAGAAACGATATGAAAAGATTCGTTACGTCATTACTGACAGTGGTTTTCGTTTTTGCGCTTTTGTCAATGCAGGTCCAAGCCGCGGACAGCTTTGACGAAGGGTATGCCGACGGACTCAAAGGGGGGCGCGCTGACGCCGCCGCCGCGCTTGATTACGACTCATATGGGCACATGGAAAAAATCAAAGGGGACATTTGGGCCGATGGATTGGGAAGCTACAGGGAAGGTTTTCTCGACGGTTACCTAACCGGATTCTTTGAGACGCCGTCCGGCGACTTCACGGATACGACCCCTTCCTATAACATTGGAGACCAAGTCAAGGACAAACCAACGAGCGCTTGGGGCTATAATGAATGGAAAAAGTATTTGGAAGACTGGCAGGATTATTTTCTGTCGGCGGTTGGTTATGTTCCTTATGAGGAATTCCTTGTAATATCAAGTGAATACGAAGAAGCGCAGGAAGCATATAAAAGCTGGTTCGAAGGGCTGCCGATACAGGAGCAGTGGAATATACGCGAAAAAAGAGCCGATGCGCTGGAAGAAGAGTTTAGGATATATGCGGAAATAGCGAGAAGGGAAGCCGAAAAAGCCGCTGCAAAGGCAAAAGCCGAAGCCGCCGCCTATGCCGCGAAACCCATTATCCTCAAAGTCAACGGCGTTACGATAAAAACGGACAGCCCGCCCGTGATAGAGGATGGCCGCACATTGGCGCCGGCGCGCGCCGTGGCCGAGGCATTGGGTAACTATGTGTCATGGGACTCGACCACCCAGACTATTGGTATTTACAGCTATGCGACGGAAGTCCTTTTGATCCAGATGCGGATAGGTTCCAACAGGGCGAAAGTCCTGGTCGGGGATTTTGGGGGAATTTATGACGAGCGAATATTGGACGTGCCCGCCAAGCTGATCAACGGCAGAACAATGGTTCCGGTCCGCTTTATCGCGGAAGCGCTCGGTTGCTCCGTGAACTGGGATCAGCAGTCAAAAACAGTGAGCATCACCCAGGGGATGGGATAAACCAATGAATGAGATCAAGTGTCCAAAATGCAATCAGGTATTCAAGGTGGACGAGTCGGGGTTTGCCGACATCGTCAAGCAGGTGCGCGATGAAGAATTTGCGCGGGAGTTGCACGAGCGCGAGTCCCTGATGGAGAAGGACAAGGAAAACGCCGTTGAACTGGCAACAAGAATCACAAAAGACGAGCTGCAGGACAGCTCCGCGAAAAAAGACATTGAGATTGCCGAGCTGAAAGCAAAGATCGACGCATTTGAGACAGCGAGGGATTTGGCTGTGGCCGAGGCAGTGTCAGTAATCGAAAAAGAGCGCGACCTTCTTGCAAGCGATTTAAAAATCAAGGAAACCGAAAACCTGCTTGCCATCACGGAGGCTGTCAACAAGATTGAAAAAGAGAGGGACGAGCTTGCCGGAAAGCTTGAGAACAATGACGCCGAAAAGAGGGTTCTTTTGGCTTCCCTCGAAAAAAATCACGAAGACGAGTTAAAAAGAAAAGATGAAATGATTGCGTATTACAAGGATTTCAAAGCCCGGCAGTCGACAAAGATGGTAGGCGAGACGCTCGAACAGCACTGCGAAACGCAGTTCAACCAAATCCGCGCCGCCGCTTTTCCCAAGGCATATTTTGAAAAGGACAATGACGCGCGGACGGGCAGCAAAGGCGACTATATTTACAGAGAGACGGATGACGATAATGTTGAAATCATTTCAATAATGTTTGAGATGAAAAACGAGGGGGATGAAACGGCGACAAAGAAGAAAAACGAGGACTTTCTGAAGGAGCTTGACAAAGACCGCAATGAAAAGAATTGCGAGTATGCGGTGTTGGTTTCATTGCTTGAATCGGACAGCGACCTTTATAATGCCGGGATTGTCGATGTGTCATACCGATTCCCAAAAATGTACGTCATACGTCCGCAATTCTTCATCCCGATGATCACGGTTTTGCGGAACGCCGCGATGAACTCGCTTGAATATAAAGCGGAGCTTGCTCTGGTTCGGAACCAGAACCTGGACATCACGAATTTTGAGGAAAACATCGAAGCCTTCAAAACCGGTTTTTCCAGAAACTATGAATTGGCCAGCCGCAAATTCAAGTCCGCAATCGAAGGGATAGACAAAACGATCAAAACCCTTGAAAAAACCAAGGAGGACCTATTGCGATCGGAGGACAACCTGCGTCTTGCAAACAGCAAAGCGGAGGATTTGACAATAAAGCGGTTGACAAGGGGAAACCCTACAATGACCACCATGTTCAAGGAACTGGAAAAGGACGAGTAAAGGGCCGCGGAACAGCTCCGCAGCCCATTTTTTACCCGATGGTGCGAAACTAGAAAACATAATGTACCCAGAGGCCGGCGACCCACTTGTATGTACCGTAGGGGGCGTCGGCTGGTGTTATGCCGTCCGCTTCATAGAAAGCAATGCCGTCAACCGTGGCGGCGGCGTCTACCACAATCGCGGCGCCGGGGTTTGGCGCGTATGATAAACTCCATCCGTCATCTTTCACAACGCCCGTAACATCATTGTGCAGCGTACCGCCGGAGTTGGCGTTTACAACGCCGTTTGCCTGCCCGTCGCCGGCGAAAAGCCCATGATGCGCGACGTATGCCACCGCGTCATAATACCATGCCCCCTGCTCAACATCGTTGAAGCCCGACGCGCTATTCAGCGCCGCTCCGCCTTCCGAATCGATCTGTGCCGGGACCCCGGTATTTTCCGCTGACGCGTATATGGCAGTGGATAATAGGGAAAGCGTTATAACAAGCCCAATAAACACTCTAGCGGCTTTCAATGAATTTCCCCCCAATGTGTTTTATATTCCATAAAACAAAAATATACGAGAATTATATAATAAAAAACAAGAGAATAATACAGCAAAAATGTGAAAATTCACACTTTTGCTGTCCCGGCGCAGTCATTGGCATACAATTCGACACGCGTAAATCCGACACGTTGACCCTAATGCGCATAGTTGGTATAATTTCCGCATTAGGCTAACACGTTGAATGGGTGAATTTATGATTTACGTTTACGACGGTTCTTTCAACGGTTTTCTGTGTTGCGTGCATGAGAGCGTCTACAGTCGGGAGACGCCAACCGATATCGTTACCATTGAGAACGAACCCATCACCCTCTATGAGATCCGTTCAATTGCAACGGACACGGAAAAGGCAGGGCGCGTGCTCGATTCCATTCCCGGCAGGATTTCACGGGAAGCCCTGCAGCTTCTCGAGACCGTTTTCCTTTCGTGCCTGGCGCGGAAGGAACTGCTGATGCTGAAATTCCTGCTACGGGGATACAGCGAGGGCGGACGGATAATGAACGCGCTGGGCGATCCTGATGTGGCGCCACTGCTGCGCGCGCAGAGGCATCTGTACAGTGAGGCGCATCTTTTGACGGGATTTGTGCGGTTCGCCGACTACGGCGGGTCGCTCGCGGGGACGATTACCCCCAAGAACTTCATTCTTCCTTTCATCGCGGAGCATTTCACGGCGAGGTTCGATGACGAGGATTTTTTGATTTTCGACAAAACACACAAGGCCGCGCTTGTGTACCATAACCGCCGCAGCGAGATTATATCGGTCGAGGAGATCGAGTTTCCTGCCGTTTCGGAGGAAGAGTCGCAATACCGGGCGCTGTGGAAGCGATTTTATAACACGGTCGCCATCCAGGCGCGGGAGAACCCGCGATGCCGTATGACGCATTTGCCGAAACGCTATTGGGAGAACATGACGGAAATGCGCGAACTGCTGTGAGACCTGTGGCCGAAAAAGCATTCAGGAATAGGGGAGATGAAAAATGGACGGAGAGAATCTGAAGCTCAAAGTGCCGCTCGGCGGGCTGCCGCAAAAGATACACATACGCACAAATGACAGGTCGCTCCCTATTCTGCTGTTTCTGCACGGCGGGCCGGGAGTGATAAACAGGCACAGCGTCATGAAGGATCACGCCGACCTGCTGGACACGTTCACGCTTGTAGCGTGGGACCAGCGGGGCAGCGGTGGTTCGTATCGGGGCGCGTCGGAAGAAACGCTTACGGTCGGGAGGCTCACCGACGACGCCGCGGAGCTTGTGGAATGGTTATGCGAACGCTATGAAAAAGACAAGCTGTTCATCATCGGAGGCAGTTGGGGGAGTATGTTGGGAACATATCTCGCCCACCGTTATCCTGCAAGGATAGCGGCCTTTGTGGGCTTCGGGCAGGTTGTGGACGGTTCGAGAAATGAGGCGATATCGTATAGATTTGCGCTCGACGCGGCGAGAGCCGCGGGGGACACGGGCGCCGTCAAGAAGCTCGAAGAACTGGGCAAACCGAAAAAGGGAGTTTACAAAGGCGGGTTCGACGGGCTGATGACACAGCGAAGAATCATGATGAAATACGGGGGCTATTCGCCCGACAGAAAGAAACGCGGTTATTTCAGCTCCACCGTCAAGCCCATGCTCTTTTCAGGGGAATACAGCCCGGCCGATCTTATCGGGGTCGCAAAGGGGTACAAATTTGTGCTCAAGGCCATGTGGGCCGAGGTGGGCGGAGCCGATCTTGCGGCAGACTGCCCGGGCTTCGGGATGCCGTATTTCATTCTGGACGGGCGGCTTGACAACAATACGCCGGCGTCGCTTGTCGAGGAATACTTCGCCGGACTGAAAGCGCCGAGAAAAGAGCTGGTCTGGTTTGAAAAGTCCGGCCACAACCCAATGGGGGACGAGCCGGAGCTGTTCAAGAAGGTTTTGAGGGAGAAACTGAAAGAGGTAGCGGGGGAAGAGCGTGAGAAAGGAGTCATTTTATGAGTATGGAGGCTGCGGCAGAAAAATCCGGCGAAGCGGGTACAAGCGCCGTTCCTGAAACGCCAAAGGTCAAATTTGGCGAAAAGCTTGGGTTCCTCACATTTTCGGGCTCGAACAACATTGTTTACCAGTTCAGGAGCATCTACTACCTGTTCTTCCTTACAAATGTACTGAAGATGAACGTGGGATGGGCGGGAGCCATACTAGCAATAGGGACTTTTTGGGACGCCATCAACGATCCGCTGATTGGTTTCTGGGCAGTCAACCGAAAATTCAAAAACGGCGAGACGCTGCGGCCCTTTACGCTCTGGCATTGCGCGCCGTGGGCGGCGACGGTCGTGCTCATGTTCACGAATTTCAGTTTTTCGCAGAAGCTGACCGCCGCCGTCGCGCTGATTATCTACATTCTTTTTTCCGTGTTCAACACCACCATCAGCCTTCCCTACAACGGCATGAGCGGGCTTGCGACGAACAGGGATTCGGACAGGCGGTCCATAAACGTGTTCCGAAACCTCGGGGGGTGCATCGGCTCGGCGATAGGCGCGGTGGCATGCCTTCCGCTTCTGAAAATATTCGGCGCGCTCAACAGCGACGGGAATCTGAGCGAGACCGGCGCTTCAAGGGGATTTCTCATCGTTGCGCTCATAATGGGCTTTATCATGGTGGCGGGAAGCATCGTCCACTTCGCTACCACAAAGGAGCGCGTGAGCCAGATATCCGATGAGGAGAGCCGTCTATCGCTGGTAAAGCTGTTCGGTATGCTGTTCAGATGCAGGTCGTGGTGGTACAACACCGTGTTCATAATCTGCTACGGGGTGATAAATTTCCTGCTCATGTCAAGCCTGACATATTACGCTACTTATGTTATGGGCAGCACGGCGTCCGCGACCATGATCCAGGCGGCGTATCTGGTCGCTTCCGTACTGTCGTCCTTCATCGTCAGCCCGATCGACGGAAAGTTCGGTAGGCGCAAATGTATGATGACGGGTGCGCTTATCGCCATTGTAGGCAAGCTTTGGTTCATAATCCAGCCGTTTTCGACCGGAGCCATCTACCTCAACGCGATAACAGTTGGGATCTCGGTCACTTTTGCCTATGTTCTGCTCAACACCAACCGGAACAACATAGTGGAAATCGTCGAAGCGCGCGACGGGCGCCGCATCGACAGCATGGTCTGCACAGTCGACAATCTAGCAAGCAAGCTCGCGGTGGCGGGAGCGACGATGCTGAGCGCCGCGTTGCTCAGCGGCGCGGGGTATGATGCAAACCTTCCGGTGCAGCCGACGACGGCGATAAACGTGATTAACACAATGCTCGGCTGGGCGCCGATCGTCGCGTCGGTCATCATGCTCGTCTGCGCGTTCCTGATGCCGGTCGAGAAAGAGTATGCGTCAGCAAAAGAAAAACTGCTGCGCGAACACGGCGGGAACGCGCAACAGGATGAAGCCGACTGAGGAACGGAGCGCGGCCTAGCAGCGGCGGATTAGGCGGGTGTAGAACTGTATCGTCCCGGCAAGATTTTCGACCGCGATGCGCTCGTTGTGGCCGTGGACGGCGGCGCGTTCCTCGTGCGTGAGCGCCATCGCGGAGAAGCGGTAGACGCGGTCGCTGATGCGGCAGTAGTGTCGTGAGTCACTGCACGCAAACATGAGGTAGGGCGAAACCAGCGTACCGGGCCATGTCTGCGATATCGCTCCGGCAAGCGTGTCCCACATACCGCCGTCGGTCGATGACACACGGGAGGGGTCGCTGCCATGTATCACGCTGAACACGACGTCGGGGTCGTCCGCAAGCGACTTTAGGCGTTCGAGGGCGCTTTCCATCGTTTCGCCCCCGATCAGACGAAGATTGGCCGTGACCTTTGCCGCCGGCGGTATCACGTTTGACGCATTGCCGCCCTCCATCATCGTGAACGCGCAGGTCGTACGGAGCATTGCGTTGAGCTCACCCCCCCGCTTGCGGAACATCGCGCCCAGGATGGGGAGAAATATGCGGATGTTTGCGAAAACAAGCCTGTAAACGAAAGTGGAATGACGCCCCAGTATGTCGAACATGGCGGCGACAGGAGGCGTCAGTTTTGTTTTGAAGGGCTTGTTTTCCACGCGGGTCACCGCTCTTGAGAGCACCCCGACCGGCGTGTGCGGCGGCGGATACGCTGCGTGACCGCCCCTTCCGGTTATTGAGAGCTCCACGTCCATCATCCCTTTTTCGGCGACCCCGATGAGCGCGATGGGTTTTGTGACGCCGGGAAACACCCCTTCCACGACGGCGCCGCCTTCATCGAGAACCATGGACGGGTTCACGCCTCTTCTAAGAAATTCGTCGACCATGGCGGGAGCTGTTTCGCCGGCTATTTCCTCATCTCCGGAGAAGGCGAAGTACAGATCGTTCTCGGGAACAAAGCCCGTGCCGATAAGGCTCTCGGCCGCTTCCATGATGCCGCAAAGCGTGCCTTTCGTATCGAGCGCCCCGCGTCCCCAAAGAACGCCGTTTTCAAGTATGCCCTCAAACGCGGGTTTGTCCCATGCCGGCTCGTCTGCCGGAACCACGTCGTAGTGGGACATCAAAATCACGGGCGCGGCGTCGCTTCTGCCGCGCAGCTTGTACAGTATTCCGCTTGGCCCTATATTCTCCATTTCGCACGCATTATGGACATTTGGGTACAGCTCCGGCAGAAGCCCGCGAAACTTTTCAAACTCCCCGGAGTCCACAAGGCTCGCGTCACGGGAGGAAACGGTCATGCAGCTTATCATCCGCGCAAGGCGCGAAGCGGCCTGCACGGCGTCGACGCCGGCTTCCTCGATTTCGACAGGCTCGATCACAGCAGGCCTGAAGGCGGCCGCGCGAAGCAGCAATATAACGATGATAAGCGCCAATGCACCTGGGATTGTCAGTAACCACAGCATAAAAAACCTCCCTGCCTGTCAGGCGCGACAGGTCAGGCTTTCGATATATGCCTGGATATTTTCTCCTTTAGGTTGTCCGGCTTGAAAGGCTTGACAACAAAGTCCAGAGCGCCGAGGGCAAGGGCGGAAGTGACATTGTCAATTGATCCGTCGGACGTCAAAAAAATGATTGGCGTATCCTTATGCCCCTCAGTGGCGCGGATGATGGGGACCAAATCGAAACCGCTAAGCCCCGGCATCTTGTAGTCCAGTAAAAACAGGTCTGGTTTTTGGGTCTGCAGCACTTTTTCGATCTGCTCCGGCTTTGCCAGCACAAGCACCTGATATGTGTCGTTCAGTACGGCCCATATTGACTGCAGGATGGCGGGCGAGTCATCGATGGCGAGTATCACTTTCTTGCCGGCGGCAATGTTTTCGTCGAACAGTTCAATCGCTTCTTTCAGCGACAGGGCAACGCCGGTGAAGGCGAACCTCGCATCCGCCGACTCCGTGTGGCCGTCTTCCACGGGCTTTATCCTGGCTTTTTCCACCTGGCCGCAGAACTCGTTGAAGTCGTCCCTGATCTTGCTTGCCAGCGTGCCGGCAAGCCTCCAGTTTCCGGCGTTTTCGTAGGCATTGAGTATTTCGTGCGTTTCGACGACAAACGCGTCGCATCCTATGGTTCCCAAAAGGCTTATCATTTGGTTCAGGTACCTGCGGTCCTCGCGTTCGGCTTCCTTTCTTTCCAGATTGCCCAACGCGCGGGAGACGTCCGGCGTCAAACGCAGGAAAGCCGATAATGCGTCATAATACTCGCCGAGCATAAGTAATGGCTTGACTTTCGCGCTGCGCCTCGTATCAAGCTTGACCAGCAGCAAAAGCGCGGCAAGGTCAAAACGGTCATTGTTTGTCAGTTCCATATTGATTCCCCTTAATAGAAATTAACGAATACGTCGAATGTGTCAATAATTATACACGACTTCATGAAATAATGCTATAATATCATTACTTGGCGCCAAGGCCAAAATTTGGGTAAAAAATACATTTGTTGGGGGATTGTGCGGATGTCGATGAAAATCAGGGCCGCGTTGATAATAATGCTCGTGATAATCGCCGTTACTGCAGCGAATTATTTTTCCAGCCTTCTGTTCACCACGCGGAGCATAGGGGACATAATGGAGGAACAACTGAACCTTGCGCTGGACATCGCGGACACCGTGGTGGCAACGAAAATCGAGCTGCTCAAGGCGAATGCGGAGACCATCGCGGCGCGGCTTCAAAAGAGCGGAACGCCCGAGGAAATGGTTGAGGCCATGACGATCCAATTGGAGGAGTTTCCTGACTTCATTTCACTTGAAGTCTACGATAGGGAAGGGATTTACGCAAGCTATGGGGCGCCTGTCGCACATGACATTTTTGTCGATGGAAGCGATTTTATCAGGATGGCGTTTGAGGGGACGAACATTCTCTCCTCGCCGCACAAGGATGGCGCCGATGGAAACATGGTCATGCACGTGTTTATACAGATGGAACCCGGTCTGGTACTGTCGGCAACTATCCCCGGCATGCTTTTCTCCGACCTTTTGGCCCCATATAGGTTATGGCAGACGGGAAGCGTGTTTATCGTAGACTCGGAAGGTACATTCGTCGCAAACTATCGCGACGAGCTGGTGCTGACGCAGCGGAATTTCATACGCGACGCATTGGACGATCCGGAAATGGAGACGGCCGGCAAATTCTATCAGACAATGATATCAACGATGGAGAGGGGATCGGGAAATTATTATTTTGAGGGCAAGGAGCGCTTATGCGTCTATAAATATGTCACAAACTCGCTTGTCGGTTGGCGTATCGGGGTGTCCGCGCCGTTTACCGAAGGTCCGGCCTACAATGTCAGGGAGAGTCTGCTCCTTTCCACCCTCGTCTTTTTGGCGATCGGCGTCGTAATCTCGATATTTGCATCCAACTTTGCCGCAAAACCGCTGATCCGGCTTGAAAAGCTGAATGAAACGGTGCAGGTCCAGGCGGCGCAGATACTGGACGAGCGGGAAAGGATAAAGCTGCTGCTGGACGCCACCCCTCTCGCCTGCCGCCTGTGGAGCAAGGATTACGAGGTTTTTGAGTGCAATGAGGAGTCTGTCAAGCTGTTCGGGCTTCGCGACAAGCAGGAGTATCTCGACAATTTCTACAATCTGTCGCCGGAGTTCCAGCCTGACGGAGTGCCTTCCCGTGAAAAGATCAACAGGGTCCTGGACAAAGTGCTTGAAGAGGGCAGGTATGTTTTCGAATGGCTGCATACAACCCTGGATGGGAAGCTGATACCATGCGAAATAACGCTTGTCAGGCTTAAGTACGGGGATGATTTTGTTGTCGCGGGGTACACAAGGGATCTGCGGGAGCAGCTGAGCATGATCGGTGAAATTGAGCGGAGCATCGGACTTCTCAGCACGGTCAACCAGGCGACCGGCATTTTACTCCGCTCGAATATGGAAAGCTTCTCGGCGGATTTTATGGACAGCATGGGTATGCTGGCGGAAACCGTGGGCGTCGACCGCATATCAATATGGAAGAATTATGGCGCGGACGACTATATGTATTACTACAACCAAGTCACAAAATGGCCGGCCGAAGCGGTATTGACGGAAGACGGGCTTGTGTCAGCCGGGGAAAGTGAGACGCTGTGCTACAGTGAAATCGTACCAAGTTGGGAAAAAATGCTTTCCAGGGGGGAGTCAATACATTCGCTTGTGAAGGATATGCCTCAGTCGGAAATGCCGCAGTTCAGCTCGCAGGGCATACAATCGGTTTTCGTCACCCCGGTACTCATCGAGAACAAGCTCTGGGGATTCGTCGGCTATGACAATTTCAGCGAAGAGAAGATGTTCACGGAAAACGAAAAGATGATCATGAACTCATCAGGCATAATGCTGGCCAGCGCAATACTGCGAAACGAAATGATGGCGAACCTACAATCGGCGAACAGCGCAAAGAGCGATTTCCTGGCAAAAATGAGCCATGAGATGCGCACCCCGCTCAACGCCATCATCGGACTGTCAGAGCTTGCGCTCGACGACGACACGGTCAATGAAGAAGTACGAATGAACATAGAGAAGGTCAACAACGCCGGAGTAACGCTGCTGAGCACGGTAAACGACATTCTTGACATTTCCAAAATCGAGGCCGGCAAGCTTGAGCTTGTTCCGGTCAAGTACGATCTGCCGAGTATGTTGAACGACACGATCACGCAAAGCACAATGCACATTGAGGACAAGCCAATATCCTTCAATTTCAATGCGGACGAGAATCTGCCCGTGCAGTTGTTCGGGGACGACCTTAGAATCAAGCAGATACTGAACAACCTGCTTTCCAATGCGTTCAAGTATACGAAAGAGGGAAGCGTGACATTGAACATCCGCTGCGAACGCGAAAGCGAGGAAACGGTGTGGCTGATAGCCCAGGTCTGCGATTCAGGCAGGGGGATCAAGCCGGAGGACATCGACACATTGTTCGACGAGTTCGGTAAGGTGGATCAGCTTGCCAACCGCAATATCATGGGGACGGGGCTTGGCCTTCCGATCACGAAAAAAATGGTGGAGCTGATGAACGGGAAAATCACGGTGGAAAGCGAATATCGTAAGGGGAGCACTTTCACCGTGCGCCTGATGCAAGGCTTCGTCTCCGATACAGTGATCGGTCCGGAGGTCGTCAAGAATCTTAAAAGCTACCGTTATACGGATCAAAAGCGCCGCAGCAAGTCCGCGATCAAGAGGATCAAGCTGCCATACGCCAACGTGCTGGTGGTTGACGACACCGTTTCAAACCTGGATGTGGCAAGAGGTTTGCTGAAGCCATATGGTATGCACGTCGATTGCGTGGCGAGCGGTCAGTCGGCGATTGACGCAATCAGGATGGAGGATGTCCGGTATAACGCGGTTTTAATGGATCACATGATGCCCGGAATGGACGGCATCGAGGCAACGGAGCGCATCCGGGAGCTTGGCACGGAGTATGCGCAGCGAGTCCCGATCATCGCCTGCACGGCAAACGCGATCGTCGGCAATGATGAAATGTTTTTGGGCAGAGGTTTTCAGGATTTCCTCTCAAAGCCCATCGACATAGCCAGACTGGATGAGATCGTCCGCAAATGGGTCGCGGACAATGAACATGAGGATCAATATGACGACGCGGCCGAAGCGTCCGCCGTCGGCGAAGGGCTGAGCGACTACGTCCGCAACCTCTTTGAAAAACTCGCCGGCAATATAGACGTCGACGTGGACAAGGGGGTTGAGCGTTTCATGGGCGACGCGGAAGTCTATCTGGACATTCTGCGATCCTTTGCCCTGAATACGAGACCGCTGCTTCAGAAAATCGAAAACGCCGGCGAGGATGGCTTGACGGATTATGAGATCGTCGTACACGGGATAAAAGGGTCAAGCCGCAACATCTTTGCGACAACTGTGGGGAGCCTTGGGGAAGCGCTTGAAAATGCCGCAAAACAGGGGGATACGGACTATATCCGCGAAAACAACGGGTTTTTCATGAAAACCCTGGAAGAACTGCTTGACGGCCTTAAAAGCGTACTTGCGGAAATCGACTCGGAAGAGGAAAAACCCGCAAAGGATTCGCCGGACAAATCAACGCTCGAAAAGCTCCGGACAGCATGCAACAACTTTGACATGGGCATGGTAAACGAAGCGATAGCGGAGATCGACAGTTATGAATATAGATCGGACGGCGGGCTTGCCGAGTGGCTGAAGGAAAATGCCATTCAACTGAATTATTCGGAAATTGCGGAGAGGCTCGCCAAAATGGACGGCGCAGGGTAGGGGAAGGTTTTATTCAGTTGCCGTTGCCCGGCTCGACCTGCCTGTGCTATAATAATGCCGTCTTGCTCCCGACGTTTGGACGCCGGAACCGCAGGACATAGTATGATGTGCCAACCCACTTACCGGGGAAGGAAGATTGTTTATGCGGGCATTGTGTATTTCGCTTGTCTCTTTGGGCGCAATAATTATGCTGTTCAGCATTATCAGATATTTCAAAGCGTTGGTCGACATGAAGGCGAGGATGAACGCGGAAAAGCTGTTCAGCGAGTGGATTTACGCGGTCTGCCTTCTTATGATGACATTCTTTTTGGTCGGTTATGCAGTAAGCATAGCGGGATTCGCGTCAGGCGCCGTGCCGGATATGCAGGATCTTCTGATAGCCTGTATTTTCTTCCTGGGCGCAATTTTTGTGTTTGCCATGATCATGCTGATGAGGCGAATGTTTTCCGCAATAATCGAAAACTCGGACCTCACCGTTGCAAGGGAAGTGGCGGAGCAAAGCAATAAGTCAAAGAGCAATTTCCTCAGCAACATGAGCCACGAGATACGGACTCCGATGAATGCGATTCTGGGCATCACAGAGATCCAGCTCCAAAAGGATGAGCTCGA
>Ga0082212_10001223_pt1 | contig 37736 bp, 33 predicted proteins | sample TergutNt197P3_FD_71548 | JGI IMG/M metagenome (GOLD analysis project Ga0082212, IMG submission 71548) | Neocapritermes taracua P3 segment gut microbial communities from Petit-Saut dam, French Guiana - Nt197 P3 | ecosystem: Host-associated > Arthropoda: Insects > Digestive system > Gut ...
ATTTGCTTGAAACCGTCCGAAAGGCCGGCGTTTGCAGATACAGCGGGCGTCTCGGTAAGGCCGGGCATGACGCTGTTTACCGTGATCCCCCTGGCAGCAAACTCCTGTGCCGCGACTTCAACCATTAATTTTATAGCTGCCTTTGACGATGTGTACAGCGCCATACCTGTTTTCGGATGCACTGTCGTGCTGGAGGATACCGCTACAATCCGGCCGCCGTCGCTCAACTGGAGTCCCGCTTCTTTCAGGCAGAAGAACGTCCCTTTTGCGTTGATGTCATAGACCTTGCGGTATTCCTCCTCGTCCGTCTCAAGAATAGATGACATGTAGCTGAGCCCCGCGTTGGCGACGAAAATATCGGGCGCTCCGAAACACCCTTCGCATTCTTCAAACAGCAGCTTGATATCATCGACCTTGGTGATGTCAGATTTGACCGCAAGCGCCCTGCCCCCGCCCGATTCGATAATGCGGGCGGTCTCCATGGCGCCCTCTTCATTGATATCGCCAACCACTGCCGCCGCGCCGTACTCCGCCAGCTTCACGGCAATGCCCCGGCCCATTCCCTGCCCTGCCCCTGTCACGATAGCAACCCGGTTTTTCAAATCCATTTCCAACCCTCCCATCAATGCCTTCAGGCACGGCCTCGATTGACGCTATCGATATTTATATAGCTGTTTCTCGGCGTATTCTGCTGTATCTCTATCGTGTTCCCGTCCGGATCGTCGATGAACACGACTTTTGAATCCTGCGTGTACTCCGGTCCGAACTGAGCGGAGAGCCTTTCGGCGGTATGCGTTGCGCGGACGGTAATGTTCACGCCCTTCGCCTCCAGCTGCTTGACGAATGCGTCAAATTCGTCCCATTCCACCACGGAGAACGACATATGCTTCGTGCCGTACTCTTTCCAGTAACGCTCCCTGTCGAGCTTCTCAAGGCCCTTGAACTCAAAAAACTCCACTATCATCGACCCGCAGTCGATCCAGAACATCCGAGCCTCGCCATAGTCCGGGAGGAAGAATTTCCCTTCGAACATTTTTTCAAACCCGAAAATATCCTTCCACCAGGCGACCGTCCTGTCCATATCGGATACGATCATGCCCACGTGATGCGGCATCAGCCTTATCATCCCTTGCCCTCCTTTGCCAATGTCTTAATGAATCCCTTAATGCCGGCACACGCATGGATCCCGTAACGCCGGCACACTCATGAATCCCGTAACGCCGGCGCGCATATAAATCCTGCCCGCCTATCCCGATACACGCAGGATATACAGCCCGTCGTGGAACGTGTCCATATAGATATAGCCCCTGTCGTCCACGACGCAGTCCTCCGCCGTGCCCAGAAGCGGCCCGGGCATATCGACCTCGAAGCATTTGTGTTCGGGGTTCGGCGGGATGAAGTACGCGATCTCCTTGATGTAATATGGGTCGCTCACGTCGTAGACGCGCATGCCTGCGTGGAAATAGCAGCAATAGACGCGATCCGGGTCGCCCTCAAGCCAGGGCTTGCCCATAGGCTCGTGGACATTGTGCGGCCCGAACGGCCCCTGGCAATCCAGTCCCGCCGTGTTGAAATTGGCATAAGGGTAGCCTGGCGGCACTTCCGGGTACGGGAACGACGCGACAAGCGTCGGGTCTGCCATATCGGATACATCGATCATATGGATCCCGTTCAGCGGCTGCGCGCCCGAGTCCCTGCCGCTGTTCTCGATTACCTCCTTGCTCCACGACGCGAAGCGCTCCCCTTCGTTTGTCAGCACCGCGAACGGCCTCCCTGCCAGCGGCAGGAAGGTGTGGCAGCGCGCGCCCGCGAGCTTCCCGGAAAACGGCGGCATCATGAGGAGCTGCCCGACCTTTTTCGGTCGCGTGACGTCTTTGACATCGACGAGAATCCCGCCGCCGGCCCAATACGCGCAGTAAGCGATCCCGTCCTGCACATAAGGCGGCCCGTGCAGCTGCGGCCAGTCCTTTTCGTCATGGTGCCCGACCGGGAACGTGCCGTCCTCCATTCCGTCCGCGAACTGCTCAGGCATCCACCACCGGCCAACTTCAACCGGAGCAGTCGGATCTTCAATATCAAGAATCCGGTATATCTGGCCGATATACCCCGGGCAGTCGGAGGAGAGATGCACATACCGCCCGCCGCCATACATAAAGCGGTGAACCCCCATGCCGTCAGCCATCCCCGTCTCCCAGTGGGAGAGCAGCCGCGGGTTTTCCGGGTCCTCCTTCAGGCTGTATATCTGCAGACCGCTGAGATTTTTGTCCTCATAGGATACGCCGTGCAGGTAGGGTATGCCGCCGCCGAGCGCGACAAGCAAAAGGTCGTCGGCGACCTGCACCTTCGGCGTGGACTGCGCGAGGTAGACTTTCGGGTCGCAGACCTCAAAGAACTTCACGAGCTTCGGGCACGCCGCGTCCGTGACGTCCAGGATATTGCACCCCGGGCCTTTGAACGACCCGCAATACAGGTAGTATTTACCGCCTGCGGTTTTGTACAGCGCCATCTGAAAGGCCATGACGCCGCCGAGGTCGTGGAAAGAAACCACTTCCATGTTTTTGATATAGCCCTCATTTCCGGGGCTTTTCGCGTAAAAAGGTATTGTCATTGCTCCTGTCCCTCCATGCCGTGAAACATATTTCTCCGCCAGCGCCTTTGAAAAACCCAGGCTCTCCGCTCACGCCTAGCATAACACAAGCGGCGTCAGCAGATTCTTGTAATTTTATCTTCGGCACGATACAATCTCTTCGCTGCCGCTATGGCGGCCTCGAAACACCCTCGGCCGTTACCGTGAAACCGAAGCCGCCAGCTAACAGGTGCCAGCCCCCATCTGCCTACGGGACGTACTGCTTCGCTTCCTCCTCCCCGCGAAGGACGCGCAGGCAGCCCAGCGCCAGCTCCTCCATTTCCCCTTCCCCGGGCAGTATGTGCACCGGCGCGATAAATGACACGCGCCCCTCGACCATGGCCGTGAAGCCCGTCCACCGGGCCATCCCGCCAGTAAGGATGATGCCGTCGATTTTGCCGTAAGCGACGACCGAGAGCTTCGCGATATTCTTTGCCACAGTGAGCGCCATAGCCTCGGAGACGAGCCTCGCCTCCTCGTCCCCCGCGGCTACGCGCCGCTCGATTTCACGCGAGTCCGACGTGCCGAGCAGGGAGATGAAGCCGCCCGCGCGCTGGAAACGGCGCAGGACCTCCTCTTTTGTCATCCCCTCTTCAAAGCAAAGGTCGATGAGCTGGAAATTCGGGAGGCCGCCCGCGCGCTCCGGCGCGAACGGGCCCTCGTCGTCCGAAATGATATCCACTATGCGCCCGTCCTGGTGGAGGCTGAGCGTGATCCCGCCCCCGAGATGCGCGATAAGTATGGTTTTTTCCCTGTAGTCCCAGCCCTGCCGCTTGCACAGCTCCAGCGCCGCGGCGCGCATGTTCAGGTTGTGTCCCTGGCCGCGCCGCCTCATGCCCTTCATGCCGACGACCTGCGCGATGGGAATCATCTCGTCCACGGTAATCGCGTCGTAGATATACGCCTTGATCCCCACCTGCCGCGCGATCCTGTACGCGATCTCCATGCCGGTGTTTGAAGCATGCCGGTCGATCGGGTCCGTCCGCATCTTTTCGAGCATCGCCTCGCCAATCTCGTACGCGCCGCTCTCGACCCTCGCGAACGGGCCGCCACGCGACATCACGGCGTCGAGGCAGGAAAAATCATAACCCTTCTCGAGAACGACCTTCTCGACAATGCCATAACGCATGTCGACCTGGTCCAGTATCTCGGCGAACGCCGACAATTCCTCAAGGCTATGCCCCACATCCGCGTCCCAGAGGCGTTCCTCGTCCTCGTACATAGCGATTTTCGTAGAAGTCGAGCCGGGGTTTACAACAAGTATTTTCTTTCCCATTTCAGCCAACCAACTCGACCCCTTTGCGGAACGCCTGCACATTCAGATCCGCCAGTTTCGCCGGGACGTTTTCCCTGACGATCCTTTCCCAGTCGATATCCAGCAGCCCCATCCGCGCCGCGGTCGCCCCGAGGAGCATGACATTCATGGTCTTCGGGTTTCCCAGCGCTTCCGCCGCCGCGGTCGCGCTCACGACGGACACGGGCACGCCCGCCTTCTCTATCTCCTCGATCACGCCCTTCGGGTACTCGGCGGCACCCATCAGTATAGGCGTGGAATTTATCTCGATGTCGTTTACGATCGCGCTGCCGGACGGCTTCAGGTACTCCAGCCACCTGAGCGTTTCCATCTTCTCGAACGAAACGAGGATGTCCGCGTCGCCAAGCTCTATCACGGGGGACTGCACCTCATCCCCGTAACGCACCTGCGACGACACGGCGCCGCCGCGCTGCGCCATCCCGTGAATCTCGCTCATCTTGACGTCGTAGCCTTTTTCCATCAAGCCGATCGTGAGCAGCTTGCTCGCGAGGATGGTCCCCTGCCCGCCGACCCCGACCAAAAGGATGCTCTTTGTTTCGCCAGCCATATCAGTTTCCCTCCTTTGCGATCGCCTCTTTGGGGCAGGCCTGGGCGCAGACCTCGCAACCGACGCAGGACGCCTTGCTTATCCGCGTTTTCTTTGCCTCGCTGTCATACGATATCGACGGGCAGCCTGTCTTCATGCACAGCTTGCAGCCGACGCACTTTTCGGGATCGACGAAGCAATTGCCCTGGAAGACGTCCGGGAATTCCGCCCTGTCCCCCGCCGAAAGCTTTTTGAGCACGCACGGCCATCGCGTAATGATAACGGACGGCTCGTCCAGTGCGAGCGCGTCGTCGAGCGCCTTGTCGACCTCGCCCAGCCTGTTGGGGTCAACCTTGAAGACATGCCCGATCCCGCAGGCGCGCGCTATCGCTTCGATGTCAAGCTCCTTCGCCTCTTTCCCTTGCAGCGTAAGGCCCGTCCCCGGGTTTTCCTGGTGCCCGGTCATGCCGGTGATGCGGTTGTCGAGGATCACGCTGACCGTCCGGCTCCCGTTGTACGCCGTGCCGATCAGGGAGTTGATCCCAGTGTGGAAAAAGGTCGAGTCCCCGAGAAAGGCGACGACGCGCTTGTCCGGCTTCTCCTTCATGTCGATTGCCTGCTGGATGCCGTGCGCTATGGAAAAGCTCGCGCCCATGCATATGGTGGTGTCCACGGCATTGTACGGCGGCGCGAACGCCAACGCGTAGCAGCCTATGTCGCCGCTCATGATGACGTCCTTGCGCTTTCCGAGCCGGTAGAAGAACCCGCGGTGCGGGCAGCCCGCGCAAAGGGCCGGCGGCCTGGGCACGACCATGCTCTTGTCGTAAACAGGCACAGGCCTGGTTTCGCCGCAAATCGCCTTCCGAAGCACGTCGGCGGTCATCTCGCCCGTATAAGGGAAGAAGCCGTAGCCCCGGATATCCGAAAACCCGAGCGCACGCACCTTGTCCTCGATATAGGGGTCGTTCTCTTCTATCACATAGAGCACGTCGAACTGCCCGGCGAATTCGGCGATTTTTTTCTCCGGCAGCGGGTTCGTGAACCCGAGCTTCAGGTACGAGGCGCCATCCCCGAAAACCTCCTTCGCGTAACGATAGGAGATGCCCGAGGCTATGACGCCGATTTTTTCGCCGCCCGGCTGGGTGACCGACACGCCGCTGCCTGGCTGGGCCCTGCCTGCTGTGCCATTGCCGATTTTTTCGCCGCCCGGCTGGGTGCCTGGCGCGTCGTTGCCCGGCGCCGCTCCGCCTTGATACTCGGCAAAATTGAGGGGCGTCCCCTCCGAGTATTCCGCCAGCCGCCGCATACGGTCTTCGACGCGATGGCGCATCCCGTTCACGTGCGCAGGCACGGATATATACTTCTTGACATCCCTGGCGTAGTCCGCGATCGGGCGCTCTTCCCGCCCTTCGAGCGCGACAATCCCCTTCCCATGGCAGACGCGCGTCGTCATGCGGAACAGCACGGGCGTGTCAAATTCCTCGCTGAGCCGGAACGCCTCTTTGAGCATCTCCTTGCTCTCGCTGCTGTCGGACGGCTCGAACATCGGTATCTTCGCCGCCTTCGCGTAGTTCCGGTTGTCCTGCTCGTTCTGCGACGAAAAATGCCCCGGCTCGTCCGCGGTAATGAGTACAAGCCCGCCCGTCACGCCCGTATACGAGATCGTGAACAGGGGATCCGCCGCCACGTTGACGCCGACATGCTTCATCGCCGCGAGTGCCCGGACGCCGCCGACCGACGCGCCAAACGCCGTCTCGAGCGCGACCTTTTCGTTGGGCGCCCACTCGGCGAGGATGTCCTCGCCGTAGCCGGCGACATTCTCGAGGATCTCCGTGCTGGGCGTGCCGGGATAGGCCGAGGCAAAACGGACGCCCGCCTCCCAGGCGCCCCGCGCCACAGCCTCGTTCCCTGTCATAAGTTGTTTCACCATTCACCCTCCTTTGTTGAAAAAACAAGACGCCGCATTCTGCAAGCGCGACGTCTTATTCGTATTTTTTGGCCAGGCAGTTTTCCTATGGGCAAATTGTAACACCTTTTCGCCCTGCGGAAAATACATTCTTGCTTATTTCTCGCATAACCAATATGTTATTCATTGCCCCGGTTTTTCCAGAGGGGCCCAGCGCCTTCACATATGTGCAGCCGGAATGCCAAGTATCTCCCGCGCCTCCGCCGCTGTCGCGATTTCGCGCCCCGCGAGCGCCGCGAGGCTTGCCGCGCGCTCTACGAGCTGCGCGTTCGTCGCCAGAACCCCCTTCGACAGGAAGATATTGTCCTCAAGGCCGACCCGAAGCCCGTCCGCGCCTTCCGCGAGCCCGAGCAGCACGCAGGGCAAATGGCTCTTGCCGATGCCCGTGATCGACCAGGTCGACCCCGCCGGTATCTTGGGCAGCAGGTACGCGAGCGACTCCGCGTTGCCCGGCATGCCGCCCGGCACGCCCAGGACGAACTGGATATGGCACGGCGTTTTCAGGAAGCCCTTCGCGATATAGTAATTGACGTTCCCGATCATGCCCGCGTCGAATATCTCCAGTTCCGGCTTGACGCCGTGCTCCTGTGTCTTCATGCCCAGCTCCTCCAGGAACTTCGGCTCGTTCAGGAACACATAGCTGTTCGCCCAGTTCATGGTGCCGGGGTCGAACGAGCACATCTCGGGAAGTATCACGCCGAGGTGCGCCATGCGCTGCTCATAAGAGAACTTCGAGCCGGACGTCGTCAGGTTCAGCACGGCGTCGAGCCCCTCCGCCGCGAGCGCGGCGCGGACCTTGTCCACGACCAGCACGAAGCGTTCCGTATCCATGGTGTTCACGCCTTCGTCGTCGCGCACATGGATGTGGATGATGGAAGCGCCGGCCTTCACGACATTGACGCTGTCCGCCGCGATCTCGTCCGGCGTGACCGGCACGTGGGGCGTCTGCGCCTTCGAAGTGCCGACGCCGCAGAGCGCGGCCGTAATTATAAGTTTGTTGCCCATAGTGTTTTCCCCTCTTTCTTTCTTCAAACAGGGTCGTCCAGGAACTTCTGCGCCAGGCGGAACGCCTCGAACAGCTGCTTGTCGCGCTTGGCCGTGAGCTCCTGCATGTCCATGCCCTCGTAGTCATAGAACCCCTTCTTCGTCTTGACGCCCTTGCGCCCTTCCGCCTCCATGCGTTTCAGCGTTTCGGGCACGTCCAGGATGTTTGGAGGGATATAGCTCTTGTTCTTGAAATTGTTCGTCGTCATGTCGACGCCTCCGAAGTCGATGCGCTTGCAGATGCCGAGCACGACGGCGCGCGGGATGAAGCTTGCCTTGCACGCGAGGTCGATGTCCTCCGGCGTGCAATAGCCGTTGTCCAAAAGGAAGAAGACCTCCTGGTTCAGGCACATCTGCAGGCGGTTGGCGATATAGCCCTTGATGAACTTCTTCATGGTGACCGGCGTCTTGCCGCACCTGGCCAAAAGCTCCACCGTGACAGACTCGACCCACTCGGGCGCGGCCTCGCTCTTCACGACCTCCACGAGCGGGATCAGGTGCGGGGGCGCGTACCAGTGCGCGATGGCCAGCCGCGGCTGCAAGCTATCCGGCACGATCTCGAAGATATTCAGCGCCGACGTGTTGGAAGCGACAATGGCCTCCGGCCCCACGCAGCGTTCGAGCTCGGCAAACAATTCAGTCTTCGCGTCCTTGTTCTCGACGATTGTCTCCATCACGAAGTCCGCGCCGCGGACAGCCTCTTCCACGGACGCGCAAAAAGCGATTCGCCCCAAAACCGCGTCTATTTCCTCCCGCGCGACCATGCCTTCCTCCGCGAAAGTATCCAGGTTCGCGCGGAGCGCCCCCTTCGCCTTCTCGCGCGTCTCCTCGCTGCGCGTCCACATCGCCACCTCATACCCCGCCATCGCGAACGTCTGCGCGATGCCCGGCCCCATCGTCCCGGCCCCAAGGACCGCGACCCGCTTGATATCCGACAATTCCCTCGACATAATTCCCCGCCTTTCTTTTTAAACTCTATCTGTGATTACTATTATAGTATAATTTTTCCACTTTCATAACCTTTTCTACAGCTTTCTAAAGTCTAAACGTTGGAACCATACAAATGTCAAGACAAAAGGGGACGGTTCCTGCGTCTTACAAGACAAAAGGGGACGGTTCCTGCGTCTTGTCAATACTAAAGTTGACGCGGCCCGGATTTGCCTATAGACTGGTTTACACGGGAGCCAAAAACAAAAAAATGTTCAGCGACACAAAAACCAAATACTTCATCTCGCTCGGGGCCACCGGCAGTTTTTCGCGCACCGCGGAGCAGTACGGCGTGAGCCGGCAGGTAATCAGCAAGAGCATCGCCGCGATCGAAGAGCAGCTCGGCGCCAGGCTGTTTGACAGGAGCGGTCAGCGGGCCGTCTTGACAAAGGCAGGCGCCCTGGTCCATGAGTTCCTGGCCGACGAGCTCGCCCGTTTCGACATCCTCAAAGAGCAGCTCGCCAATATCAAGAGCAAGGACGCGGCGAACCTGACGATAGGGTTCCACGATTTTCTCTCTGTCGACACGGACATGTCGGGCATCCTGAAGTACGCCAACAAGAAATACGGGGTCACGGTCGAGCTGAAGCGCTACGCCCCCGCCGCCCTCTTCAAACGCCTTGCCGGGAAGCGCTTGGACATGATCGTGGTCGCGGAGCGCCACGCGACCGACATCGGACGGTATGAAGCCCTGAAACTGGGGGAAAGGCCGACTTACCTGATCGTCGCGTCGCACCATCCGAAAGCCACGCCGGACGCGACCTTGGCGGATTTCAGGAACGAGCCCCTGTTCGCTGACATCCTCGAGGGGGAAAGCAAGCAGGAATTCAACGCCCGCATCCAAAAGGAGTGCGAAAGCTACGGGCTGGCGCCGGCCCGGATCGTCGAGGAGCCAAACTGGGATTCGGCCTACATGAACGTCAGGATGGGAAGGGGCGTAATGATATCCGCCGCGTCCAGCCGGTTTTTCAACACGGAAGGCACCCGTTCGTACGACACGGGGGCAAGGGATTCGATCCTCTGCCTTTGGCGGAAAGGCGCCCGGCAAAAGGAGGCCGTCGAATATGCCGGGTTCCTGAAGAAGATCGCGGGAGGTATGTCAGTTGATTTCGGAGAATAATGTCAAATGTTTCCTGGATCTCTCAAGGACGCTGAGTTTCACGGCCACGGCCGAAAACCTTTTCATGACGCAGCAGGCGGTCAGCAAACGGATTGACGGCCTCGAAAAGACGATGGGCCTGAAGCTTTTTGACCGCTCGTACCATGAGGTGGCGTTGACGAAAGACGGGCTGGCCTTCGCGGAACTCTTCGAACGCTTCAAGCAGGAATACGAGGAGACGATCAGCCAAAGGCTGAAGGCCCGGGGCCTGAAGGGCAGCATCATGACGGTAGGCTACCAAACGTGGTCCCAGTACGGCGATGCCCCGTTTTCCGCCCACATGGGCATGAAAGAGCTGTTCCCCGGCTTCGAGCTCCAGGGCCGGATGCACGAGCCGGACGAACTGATGAACCTGCTCGGCGCCGGCGCGGTGGATATCGTCATACTAAGCGAGCGCCTCGCGGGCCCGCTCGCAGGCTACCGTACGCTCGTGCTGAAAGAGATCGATATCGTGCTACTGGTCCCGAAAGCGCAGGCAGGCCCCTCCAGGGACGCGAAGCCGGAAACATACGCTGCGGAGCCCTTCCTCATAGACGCCAACGAGCTTGCGAACCTCCGCGAGAATTTCAGCCTGTCCGGCCTGCGGGAGTTCGGCATTTCCCCGACCGTGCTGCTGATCCGGCCAAACCGCGACTCGGTATACCTGTCGGTCGAATTGGGCCAGGGAATCGCGCTCGGCTCCTCGATCAGCCAAACCGAGCACCTGTCGATAACGAAGCTCCCGACCGGGAAAAAAGACAACCTGATCTGCGCCTGGCGCGAGAATTCAAAAGACCCGCGCGCCATTGCGTACGCGAACCTCCTATGCGGTTATTTCAAGCAAGCAATAAGCAGCAATCAATAAGCATATGCATAAAATACAAGCAATAAGCAGCAATCAATAAGTATAAAACACAAACTACAAGCTGCAAGCTATATACTGCAAGCTACAAGCTATAAGCTGCAAGCTACAAGCGATAACTGTAAGCTGTAAGCTATAAACTGCAAGCCATAAACTACAAGCTATAAGCTGCAAGCTGCAAGCTACAAGCGATAGCTGTAAGCTGTAAACTACAAGCTATAAATGCAAGCTACAAGCGACAATCAGCCGATCGCGGTCAGGCCGCCGTCCGGGTATAGGATGTTGCCGGTCATGAAATCCGATGCCGGCGAAGCGAGGAAGACCGCAGTCCCCACGATATCCTCCGGCATCGCGCTGCGGCGCATCGGGAGCCCCGCGCCCTGGTCCTTCAGGTATTCCTCGAACGAAAGGCCTGCGTCCGCCGCGCGCTGCCTGTAGGTCTCGGCCATCATCGGCGTCACCGTGCCTGTCGGCCCGATGGCGTTCACCGTCACGCCGAACTGGCCGAACTCCGAAGCGAGCTGCTTCGTAAGCATGTCCACCGCGCCCTTGGTCGTGCAGTAGCCCGCGTTGCCCGAGTGCTTCGTCGCGATCCTGCCGCGCACCGAGCTCAGGTTCACGATCTTGCCATAGCCGTTTTCCTTGAAATGGCGCCCGAAGTGCTTCGCGGTAATAAGAAAGCTGGTGACATTCGCGTCCAGCATCTGCCGGAACACGTCGATATCGAAATCGAGTGCGTCCTGTTTCTTGTTGAACCCCTGCGCGTTCACGAGAATCGCGACCGGCCCGCCAAGCGCGGAAACCGCCTCCTCCACAAGGGCCGCGACCTGCGCCTCGTCGCTCGCGTCGGCGGCTGCCGTCTTGACCGCGATCCCGGCCGCGGCCTTGATTTCCTGCTTCGCGCGTTCCAGGCTGTCCTGCTTCCGGCTGGAAATCAGCACGTTCGCCCCGGCCTCGGCAAGCCCCTGGGCAATCGCCTGGCCGAGCCCGCCCGCGCCTCCGATTACCACCGCGTTCTTCCCTGTCAAATCAAATAAGTCCTTCATCGCCTCTCCTTTCGATAGCTATCGCTGCACTATTGCTCCTTTGCTTTCTTCCTTGATGCTTCCCTGGCCGCTTCATCGCCGCTTCCTTATCGCTTTGCTACCCCACTCGCCAGGTTTTCGCGAAACTGTCCATATGCTTCATTCTTCCAGCTCGACGATGGCCGCAGCGCCGAGCCCCCCTGCGACACAGAGCGTCGCGAGCCCGTAGCGCGTCCCGCGCCGCTTCATTTCATGCATCAGCGTCACGAGGATCCTGTTCCCGGAGCAGCCGATCGGGTGCCCGAGCGCGATCGCGCCGCCGTTGACGTTCACGATTTCCGGGTCGAGGCCCAGTTCGCGGACGCAAGCGACCGATTGCGCGGCAAAGGCCTCGTTCAGCTCGACCAGGCCAATCTGGCCCAGTTCCATCCCCGCCTTCTCCAGTGCCTTGCGCGTCGCGTAGACGGGCCCGACCCCCATGATACGCGGGTCAAGCCCCGTGATCGCGTAGGCGACGAGGCGCCAGCCGGGCTTCAGCCCGAGCGCGGCCGCTTTCCCCCGCGTCATGAGCAGGACAGCGGACGCGCCGTCGTTGCGCCCGGAGGAATTGCCCGCCGTCACCGTGCCCCCCTCTTCAAAGGCCGGCTTCAGCGAAGCGAGCTTTTCCAGGCTTGTCTGCCTCGGGTACTCGTCAGTCTCGAATATTATCGGCTCGCCCTTGCGCTGCGGGACGGAGACAGGGACAATCTCGTCCTTGAACCTCCCCACGGCGATCGCCGCCGCCGCGCGTTCCTGGCTAAGGAGCGCGAACGCGTCCTGGTCTTCGCGCGAAACGCCGAATTGCTTCGCTACGTTTTCAGCCGTGTTCCCCATGCCGAACGCGCCGTATATTTCCTGTGGCTGGCTGTTGGGCTGGGCTTCCGTCACGGAGTCGAGGAGCAGCGTGTTCCCCGTGCCAAACCCGAACCGGCCGCCGCGCACGTAGAAAGGCGCGGTGCTCATCGACTCCACGCCGCCGGCGATGGCGACGTCGCACTGGCCAGCCATGATGTCATTGGCCGCGCTGCCCACAGCCGTGAGCCCCGACGCGCATTGGCTCATGACCGTATACGCAGGGACGGCCTCCGGTATCCCGGCCCTGAGCGCCGCGAGGCGCGCGATGTTCGGCGTGTCCGACGACTGGCGCGCGTGGCCCATGACGACCTCGTCCACCTGGGCGGGGTCGAGCCCGCCGCGTTCAAGCGCCCCTTTCACGACGGCCCGCGCCAGCTCCTCCGCGGCCACGTCCTTAAGCGCCCCCCCAATCTTCCCGATGGCGGTCCTAAGGCCGCAGACGATAACGACGTCCCTCTCCCCAATCATATTCAATGCCCCTCTTTTCTTTTCATCGCCTCTATCGCTTTTTCGAACCGCTCTTACGAAACCGCTCTTGCGAATCAGCTCTTGCGAATCCGTTCTTGCAAATCCACTCTTTCGAACATATGCAACGGCCACCCTTGCAAAAAGTCCCACGGGTTACCCCGCCTATAAATCTAACATAAACCCTTATACAATTCCAATGTCAAGCGCTATATCCCGAGCAGGCGCGCGATATTCCCATAGAACACCAGGTCCATGGTTTCGGGGTCGTCCGCGAAGGCCTCCTCTATCACGGCGATATTGTACTTCTCATGGGTGAACGGGTAGTCGGTCCCGAACAGGATATGCTCCGCGCCCATCGCGCTGACGGCTTTCCGGGCTGCCTCCGCCGAGCAGAAGGACGTATCCGCGTACACGTGCGACCAGTCCTTCACATTGTCCACGATATCCTGCGCGCTGTCGGCCATGTGCGCCCCGATGATATCCTTCCCCGGGTGCCTGTCGCAGAACTCAAAGAAATCTTCCGGGTCGCCGTACTGGTTGTTGACCGGCCAGGGGCAGGGGTCATGGTAATACTGGCCGATCCCGACGTGGGCCAGCACCGGCAGGCCCCGGTCCCAGAAGACCTCGGCGGCGATAGCCATGCGCTCGTCGAGCAGGCGGACGTTTTGCAGGACCGGATGCAGCTTGAGCCCCTTCGCGCCGCGCCCGATGTCCTTTTTCAGTTTTTCGGCCATGTCGTCCGCGGGCAGCGAAAAGTCCGCCGCGGAAAAGGGGATAATGCGCGGCTCGAGCATGGACGCCGCCAGATATTCCTCGAAGGTCGTGTTCGGGAGGCAAGGCAAAAGCACGACGCCCGCCATATCGCTCTCGTCCAATTGCGCGGTCAGTTGTTCCAGCGTAGACTCCCAGCACCGGAACTGCCCGCCGTCAATGACCTTCTCGAGGTCGTCCTCGGCACCGGTGAAGAGCGGCAGCGTGAAGCCGCTTTCTTCCAGGCGGATGAACCTGTCCTCATAGTCCCCCTTTTTCACGTTGGTCTTGAAGCTGATGTTCCTGTTCTCGTGGAATATATCCCCCAGATGCGCATGCGAATCGATAATCCTTTTCATAATTAATCCCCTCCCGCTTTAATAATGGAGCCAAGAGGGACGGCCCTTCTGCCTTGTGCCCTTGGAGACACCTTGCCTTTGGCAGAAGAACCATCCCCTTTGTTTTGTTTTCAGGACAGCAGAGCCGTCCCTGTTTTGCCGACCTGCGCCAGGCCTGCGCCAGGCCTGCGCCTATCCTGTGCCTGCCCTTTGCCTGCCCTGCGCCTATCCTTCGGCCGGGGCGTCAGCCGCCCCCTCGCCCTCCGCGCCTTCGGGCGCCTCGGGGAATTTCTTGCGGATATAGGTCCCGTAGACAGCATGCATTACAAGCGCGATGACCATTATCACGGTCGATGTCGTGAAGGCGCCGATAGAGCCTTCGCCGCCCCAGACTTCCGTGATGCCGTTGACCACGATCGGGGACAGTATTACCCCGAGGTACAGGAAGCCAAGGACGATGGAAAGGGTCGGGCCGAAATGGTCGGGCTTGCACATGCGCCCGACAAGGTACACCGTGCCCGCAACGGACGCGCCGAAGAAGACGCCGAGCATGACCGCGGAAATATAGACCACGGGCATGCTTTTTGCGGAGATGACTATGAGCATGCCGGCCGCGCCGAATACGCAGGTCAGGGCGCCTATATACGTCTTGAAGACCTTGACGACATAGGGGAAGACAAGCCCGAACAGGGCGCCTACGACGGTGACTATCGAGATGGCCAGGCCGGTCGACGCCGAATCGCCGATGCCCTCCGCGTCGACGAGCATGCCGACATTGATCGGGAAGGTCACGTAGCCGATGAACATCAGCACCAGGATGATTGCCATGACCCAGGCCCTGGGCGGCACGGGCACTTTCTCTTTCTTCTCTTTGGGCTGCGGCACGGGCTTGTCGCCAAGCGGCATGAAGACCAGCACAAGCACCAGCGCGGGGACCGCGAAGAAATAGAGGTAGTAGATGTTGAGCCATCCGCTCAGCGCCATCACGCCGGCTAGCAGCGTGAAGACGGTCGCGCCCGCCGAGGAGGCGGTCGAGTTGAGGCCGATCTGCCTGTCCCTCGGCTTGTTCTCGAAATGCCGGAGCGTAAGCGTGCTTACCAGCGGGGACATGAAGCCCTGGCCCGCGCCTATCAGCACCGCGCTCAGGTACAGCTGGCCAAGCGAGCTGTGGAACGCGAGCGGCAGCATGCCGCCGACCAGGATCGCGCACAGGCCGATGCATATCATCGGCTTGATGCGGAATTTCGAGGTGAAGAACCCGATGCACAGCGTCACAGGGAATGTCCCTATCATGCCGAACTGCATTACCATCTGGATGGCGGTCATGCTCGCGTCGGGGAACAGCCTCATCAGGTCAGCCATGATGACTGCCGCGATCGTGTTCAGTTCCGATACGAACATGACCGCGAGCAATGAAACCGTGAGAAATAATCTCGTCTTTGATTTGTCCATTTTTTTATCTTTCCTTTCCTTTAACTTAAAATATATAGATAATACCTTTCAAGCCTGGTACACCAGCCCTTAGTCATCGCAGCACTATAGCCGCTACGCCTCGAACACGACTTTCCCCCCGCAGATAGTCATAACGACAGGGATCGCGCCAATCTCGCCCGGCGGGCAGTCGAATATGTCCCTTCCCAGCACCTGGAAGTCCGCGACCTTGTCGATTTCGATCGAGCCCCGCACGTTCTCCATATGCTCCTGCCTGGCGCCCTCGATCGTGTACATCCGGATCGCGTCCTCCAGCTTCATGGCCAGGCCGGGGCGTATGGGCGCGCCCATCTCCGTGACGCGCGTAACGGCGAATTGCACGCCTTCGCGCCAGTTGGGGGTGAAGCACGGGGAGTCGGATCCCCCAGCGACAACCGTCCCGTCATCCATATAGGCCTGCCAGTTGAAAATCCCCTCGCCCTCGCTCATAAGCGGGGCGTTCATCTCGGCGACGATATTGGCCGCCACGGGCTGCGGGGAAAGCCCTATCTTGTATATACCCATTTTTTTGGAATTCAAAAGGGTCATGTCGTCCCCATGTATAATGTAATGGCGCGGCGCCTCGCGCGGGTACATTTCCTGCGCCTGCGCGAACGCGTCCACGGCGGTATCGATGGTTTTTCCCCCTATGGCATGCATGCAGACCTGCCAGCCGCGTCGATGGAGCTCTACGATCGTTCGCCCTATCTCGTCCGCCTGCCCCTCGTCGGCAATGCCCGGGAACACGGAGCGGCCTTCGCCCGAGGGCCGGTCCTCCCGGGGCCTGAGCCAGGCGCCCTGGTCGCCGAAGAGCTTGATGGCGTCCGCCTTCACCCAGTTCCTGTCCTCGAAAGCCGGCAAGTCCATCCTGTCGACGGCTTCAATAATAGAGGCATAGCTTTCGACGCCGTCCACGCAGGGGTTGATCGCGAGGCTTACCCTCGCGGTAAGTTTCCCCTCGCGCGACATCCTCTCGTAGACATGGGCCGCCCTTTCGCGGCTTACCCCCATGAAAACGTGCTCCAGGCCGGAGCCGACGATGTCGGAGTGGCTGGCGCCGCCCTGTTCGTTGAGCGCGCGCTGCGCCCTCATTATGCTTTCCTCTATCGCCTCTTCGCTCACAACGGGGCAATGGCGGGCGACAAGGTCGTGCGCCGGCCATTCGAACAGGCGCCCGGTCGGCTCGCCTGTCGCCTCGTCCCTCTCGAGGACGCCCTCCTCCGGGAGCAATTCCCGGAACCCCTTGCCTATGCCCGCTATCTCGAGCGCCTTGCTGTTGGCCAGCATGGTGTGCAGCCCGAAGTCGTGAAGCATGACTGGATTGTCCGGGGAAACGGGATCGAGATCCTGCCGGTTCAGCCCCCGGCCCTCCGCGGCGCACTCTTCCAGCAGGAACTCCAGGAACCCGCTGCCGAAAACCCACTCGCCCGGCGCCGCTTTCGCCACGGCCCCTGCAATAAGCCCCTGAAGATCCCTGACGGACTCGATTCCCGACTCGGGCCCCACGTTGACAAAGCCGGGCCCAAGCCCGTAGCCCGTGAGCGCGGCATGCATGTGGGCGTCGTTCGCCGCGGGCAGAAGGACCTTCCCGCCGAGGTCTATGACTTTCGTGCCGGGCCCGATGCGCCCCGCCAGGCCTTCGCTCGTGCCGACGTCGACTATCCATCCGTCCTTGACGGCCACGGCCTCGCAAAAAGAGAAATCCTTGTCTACCGTCGCCACCTTGCCGTTCGTCAATACCAGGTCAGCTGTTTCCAAATCCCTGCCTCCTTTCCGCGTCGTCCCTTAAACTATATCGATTGCCGCGTAATAGCCGTGGTGCACGGCGTCCTTTATCCTGGTGGGCTTCTGGCAGTCGCCGACCGCGAAGAACCGCTTCACGCCCGCTGCCTTCTGCAGCTCCAGGGCCAGGCCGTCAAGCGCTTTCATGCCGACGGCATAGACCACCGCGTCGGCCGGGACCAGCCGCTCGTTCCCGTCCCTGTCCGCCACGGCCACGCCTCCCTGCGCGATTTCGACGCACCTCGTCCCGGTCGCCACGGCGACCGAAATGCCCGGGTCTTCGAGCGCTTCCATCATCGAGTCCCTGTGAAAACGGTTCGCGTCCGGCGCCAGGGTGTCAAGCATTTCGATAATGGTCACCTTCTTGCCGAGCGACCCCAGGAAGATCCCGGCCTCGCACCCGACAAGCCCCCCGCCGATGACCACTATGTTCTCCCCCGCAAGCGACCCCGGGTTTTCGTATGCCTCCACAGCGTGCATGCAAGGCAGGGCGTCCATGCCTTTGAAACGCGGCACGACCGGTTCGGCGCCCACGGCGCATATCACGGCGTAAGGCGCCTCCCGCTCGATGTATTCCCTCGTGACCTCCGTGTCCATGCGCACGTCGATATCGCGCTTCCCGACCTGCCGGACGAGATATTCCGTATAGCCGGCAAGGTCTTTCTTGTGGGGGTCTTTGTCGGCAAACCTGAGCATGCCGCCAAGCGTGCCCGTCTTTTCGGCCAGGATGACCTCGTGGCCCCGGTCCGCCGCCGTGATGGCGGCCTGCATGCCGCCAGGCCCGCCGCCAGCCACGAGAACCTTGCGCCTTTCCTTCGGCGCCGGGGTGCGGACCGTCCACAGCTCGGCGCCGGCAAGCGGGTTGATGTCGCAATTGTTCAAGCTGTCGTACTTGCGCCCCAGGCAGTTGTTGCACCTCAGGCATGGGCGGATATCCTCGACACGATCGTCCGCGATCTTGTACGGCAGCTCCGGGTCGCAGATGATCCCGCGCCCGATCGCGATGAAGTCCGCCTTGCCCTCCTGGAGTATTTCCTCCATGACGGCAGGGTCCATATGCGCGCCCACGCTCGCCACAGGTATCTTCACCCTCGCCTTCACGGCCTGGGCCAGGTGGGTGTTCGTGTCCCTCGGCTGGTAGGCCCCCGGGAATGTGTAATGGCGGGCCGTATAATACGAGCCGGCCGAGACATGGATGATGTCTATATAGTCTTCAATGATGGCCGCGAACTCCGCCGCTTCGTCCATGACGATGCCCCCGTCAAGGTGCTCGTCCCCGCTCATCCGGTATTCCACCACGAAATCGTCCCCTACCTTTTCGCGGACGGCCTTGACCACCATGAGCGGGAACCTCGCGCGGTTCTCCACGCTGCCCCCGTACCTGTCCTTGCGCCGGTTCGTCGCGCCCGACTGGAACTGGCCCAACAGCCAGCCATGCGCCCCGTGCACCATGGCCATGCCAAAGCCGAGGTTCTTTGCCGCCAGCGCCGCCTCCGCGAAATGGGAGGCAATCGCCTGCATGTTATCCTCGTCGAGCGCGCGCACATGCACCCCGTCCGGGCGGGTCCAGTCGTTCGGCCCCCACGGATCCTGCCCCCCGATCAGCTCGGGGAAGGTCACGTCCCCGGCATGGTGCAGCTGAATGGACGGCACCGCGCCGTGCCGGCGGAGCGCCTCCGCGATCTTGGACAGCTGCTGGCCCGGGTCCCCGCGCTCGAGGTCCGGCAGGATGTAGTGCCCTACCCCGCGCGAAGCCCCGTCGGTGCGGTTTATCGTGGTTTCGGACAAAGTCACGCTGGCCGCCCCGCCCCGCGCCTTGTCCTCGTAATAGAACAGCGTCATGTCGACCGGCGCGCCCATATACTCGTCGGCCCACGACAATGATGTCGGGGTGGACATTATGCGGTTACGGAAAACGGTCCCGCGAATCCTGATCGGGCTGAACAGCAAAGGGTATTTTTCATTCGGCATATCACACTACCTTCCACAAATATTATAATTTGTCATCACCTTAACCAATTTCATATATACGTTAAGTTTAACATAATATTACTTATTTTACATATGCCTTCATTTATTTGTATAAGTGCTAATGCGCGCCAGTCCTGGAGCGGCAACGCCCAATCCCGACGCTTATCCACGCTCATCCAAACTAACACCCCGGAAAAGAAATATATTGTAAAAAACGGGTCATGCCGTGTAAAATATAAACGGATTCCATTTATTACAATCATTATTCATATTTACAATGTATGATAAATATGATAAGTTATATCCTGTAATGTTTACCTGAAAGGACGGGCCTTATTATGAACAACCACATCGAAACCGCGGCAGTAAAAAAAGTGATCCAGGACTACAAGGACGGCACTTACAAGGCCGACATCGAGAAGCTGAGGGGCGTATTCCACGAGAAAGCCGTGATGAACGGCTATCTGGGGCCGGACCTGATACTGGCCGACCCGACCCCCTTCATCGAGGACATGGCCTCCGCCCCGTCGATGGAATCCAACAACGACCCCTTCCAGGGCGAGATCGAAAGCATCTATGTCCAGGGCAACGTGGCCTCGGTCGTCTTCTCGGAATCCGGGTTCCGCGGCGACGCCTCCCTCGTGGATTTTTTCCACCTGATAAAGACGGACGGGGAATGGCATATCGTCTCGAAGCTGTTCACGACAGTCTGAAAGGGCAAAGCCGCCGTTGCCATTAGCAGGAAGCGCCGTCACTGAAACCCCGGGCACAGGCACAATGTGTCTTGATGCAGGAGCGAGCAATGAAAAAGATGGAAGCCCGCGATGCCCGGGCACAGGCACAATGTGTCTTGATGCAGGAGCGAGCAATGAAAAAGATGGAAGCCCGCGATGCCCGGGCACAGGCACAATGTGTCTTGATGCGGAAGTGAGCAATGATAAAAGAAGACGTGCTATATAAACATGTCAGCAAGTCTCCCCCGCTTCAGCCGTTTGCTAACAGATGCGCCGACTCATACCAGGAATGCCAATTGGGGTGGAACCCCTATTGCCTGAAAAAAGACGCCCTGTTCTACCAGTTCAGGACCGGCACTGAGGAGGAAGACATTGAACTTGTCCCGGACGCGTGCCTGAATGTGCTGCTGGAGTTCGACGCGTCAAACCCGCGCGCCCTGTTTTCAGGCACCTTCCTCCAGCCGAGCACGCTGACGCTCAAGCCAAATACGACCTACTTCGGGTTCAAGCCTTATTCCAACCCCGGCCTCAAGTGCGAAAAGATCCGCCTGCGCGACATGGTGGATTCCTACACGGACTTTACCGACGCGTTCCCGGGCCAGGATCGCCTGTTTTCGGAAATGTTCCAGGCGGCAAGCTTCGGCGAGCGCGTCGATGCCTTCCTGCGGTATGCCTTGGAGCACCTGGTAGACGACGCTTACTTCCCGACATTCGTCGACTACCTCGCGGTCATGCTCTGCTCCGCGCACGGAAGCGTCGCCTTCGCCAATATGGGCCAGGTCTTCGGCTATTCGGAACGGTATTGCCGCGAGAAATTCAAGGACTGCTACGGCATGTCCCCAAAACAATACAGCGAAATCATACGGTTCCAGAATACGCTGAAAGCGCTGTTCTCCGGTTCATGCAAGGATCTTTGCTCACTGGCGGTCGAGAGCGGCTACTTCGACCAGCCGCATCTGACCCATGACTTCAGGCGGTACGCCAACGCGCCGCCCGAAAAATACCTGAAAAAATATGTCGGAAATTAGTATTCCATTAGCATTCCAAAGGAGGGAGACATGGCAAGACGCATAATAGACAGCCACGCCCACATCGGCGGACGCATAATAGACAGCCACGGCCACATCGGCGACATCTTTCACGAAAAGCGTTATGCCAACGCGCCGCCCGAAAAGTGCCTGAAAAATATCGGAAATTAGTATTCAAAAGGAGGGAGACATGGAAAGACGCATAATAGACAGCCACGGCCACATCGGCGACATCTTTCACGAAAGCCGGAATATAACGTTCAAGACCAATATCGCGAAAGGCGGCTACGAGGACCCGTTCGTCGATTGCGAGCGATCCGGCTACACGGCGCCGCTCATACCCGAGACAATGGACGACCTGGTCAAGCTGATCAACGCGGGCCAGTACCGCTGCTGGGAGTGGACGCTCGAAAACCTGGCACTGGAACTCGACGCGCATCCCGACGTGAAAGGCATAGTAATGCTGCCCATATGGCCAAACCAGACATTCGAGGAATACCTGGCCGCGTCAAAGCTCGAGCCGCGCATCATACCATTCACCTCCTGCGTATTCGACATGCCGACGGGGGAAATGGCCGAAAAGCTCCGCCGCGACATCGACAGGGGCGCCCGCGGCCTCAAGCTGCACCCCACCATCCAAAACGTGCCCCTGGACGACCCCCGTACCGAGGCCGCCGTCAAGGTGTTCCAGGAAGCCGGCCTCCCCGTGCTCACGCACTGCGGCGCCAACCCGTACTACACCGAGGACAGCCCCTTCAGCAAGATGACCAACCCGGAATTCAGCGATTTCCCGGCGGTAATGGATTTCTGCCACAAATGGAAGGACGCCAACATCATCGTCGCCCACTGCTGCTCCGAGGCCGCCGACCTGTACGAGAGCGTCAAGGATCTCGACAACGTCTATACCGACACATCCATGTGCTCCGCCGAAAACATGCGGCTGGGCGTCGACCTGATGGGCGCGGACAAGATCCTCTTCGGCGCCGACGTGCCGTTCGGCTCCTTCCACTACTCGCTCATGGAGCTCGAAAAAGCCTTCGCGGACCAGCCGGACATCCTCGACAAAGTCGGCTACTCCAACATCGCCACGCTCCTGAAGCTATAAACCACACGCCAGCGCGCCAGCGCGCCAAGGGGACGGCACACCCGTAGGGGACGCCGCCCTCGGCGTCCCGCCGAAGACAGCGGGGACGATTCTTTTTGTGTCCCCCGCACAGCGGGGACGGTTCGAAACCACTGAAAAAGTACGATTCGTGCCAAAACCGACGATGTTTTCTCCGAATCGCATCTCTTTTAGCCTTCGGCAACATTCGGCAAGCGGAATAATAGATTTAGGGTTCACGTTTTGCATCAAATTTCCACTTGTGTGTGATTTTCAGCGTGGTTTTGCCTTGAAACAGGCCATTTTTGCCACAACATGGAAAAAACACTGACTATATATTGGAATATTGGTATAAATGAACAAAAAAATCGTACACAACCGTAAAATCGATGCAAAATGTAAGGTCAGAATCTGAAGACGCAATCAAACTGCATGACGTTGCGGCCGCAGCAGCAAGCCGCAAGGAAGTTTCTCGCTACGCTCGAAACATTTTTAATGCAGGGCATGCCTCTTCATTCTCATATGTTTACTATAAATCCTTCTCGGCAAACGATATACCATTAAAAAACCGACAAAGCGTAAACCGGCAAGTACAAAACATCGCCAACAAGCTCGGTATTCGCTTCGGCAAAGACATACGCTTCGGAGATGTCAAACTCTGGCACAGCCAGCGCTTTTGTCAAAGCCGTATGCGTTTTGTAGTCTCTGCCGGATTTAAGTTCAATGGCGAGAATCGAGCCGTCTTTTCGTTCGGCCACGAAGTCGAGCTCGCCGATTTTTTTGCTTGTGTAATACCGCAGAGCAAAGCCGTGGGCGGTGAGTTCCTGCGCAGCGAAGTTCTCATATACACCGCCAAGATTCATTTCCGGCTTTCCGTTAAGCAAACCGATAGACGCACTCTTCGGAAAGCGGCTGGTCAGAAGGCCCACGTCTGACAAATACATCTTGAACAGGCTGTGTGATTCTGACAGCAACAATGGCGAAACCGGTGCCTTCACGTTGTAGGCTGGAAGCGCAACATTCGCCTTTATAAGCCATAGAAGTTCGTTTTGCACCTGCGTATACCTTTTTACGTTTTCAATGGAGCTCAGCCGGAATCTCTTGTTTTGGCTGAACAGTTCGCTCGGTATCAAGTCATAGATATTTCGTATGACAAGCCTGCGATCCTTCGGTGCGTACTTGCTGATATCCTTGCCGTAAAACTGCACGATGCCGTCTTGTAAGGCGCGCACCTGGTCTATGTCATTCGCAGCGATAAGCGAAACGATGGCATCCGGCATACCGCCAATCAAAAGATACTTGTGGAACAAGTCAATTAGACGCGTATGCAGAAAATCTGGAACGGGTGCCTTTTCCGAAATGACATCTTTCAATAGCGCAAAGGCATCCGGCGCGACGCCATTCGCCCAGCAAAATTCTTCGAAATCCAACGGGTACATGACAATTTCCGTCAGATAGCCAACAGGGCTGGAGCGGATATTCTCCAATTCAACGCCGAGGAGCGACCCGGACAGAATGAAATCGTATTCCCCTTTCTCGACAAGGAATTTGATTAACGTTACGATTTCCGGGCATTCCTGTACTTCGTCGATGAATATCAGCGTTTCTCCCGGTACCAATTGCACGGATGATGCTACAGAGATGCGGAACATCAGGTCGTCACCGCTTTTCGCAGCTGCAAACGAGTCTTTTACAGATAGCGCCTCGATGAGATTGAATTTGGCGCAGACTTTATAGTTTTCTGCGGAAAAAGCGTCTGCCAGGAAGGTTTTGCCGACCTGTCTTGCGCCTGTGATGAGCAATGCCTGTTTGGTTTTGCGCTCTTTCCAAGCGATCAGCTTGCCCATTGCTTTTCGTTGTAGCATGCTCCACACCCCTTCCTACACTTTTTCGAAGTTTTCAATATGGATTATACTACACTTTTCCTGGTTTTCAAGCGGGCGATTTCGCCAGTTTTTATCAAATTGGGCCGCGCTTAAACCTGACATCTTTTGTCTTGTCGCAAACATAAGCACAACCGCTGAGTGAAGAAGGGTTGCCGGGGGAAGAGGAGCCCTTTGAAGAAGGGGAGAGGCCGCCGCAGGCGGAGTCGGAGTGAGGCCTGCATGGCCGACGGCCTCGAACGTCACCCTAACCGGGCTGACGTCTGAATATTTATTTCTGCCCATGAGAGATTTTATTGACAAGCGGGGATAGTTTGCAGGAATTGGCGGGGACGGTTCATTTGGCGCGCTTACGCCTGCTCTTTGACCGGCACCCAGGCTTCGAAATAGCCCGTGGGCGCGCCGTCCTCCATGGCGCTGCATACAAGGTTCCCGAACGCGAACCCCTTCGGCTCAAGCCCGTTTTCCGCAGCGAAACCCTTCATGAAATCCAGCAGCCGCGCCGTGAAACCGCCCTTACCGCGGCTGGCAAACGCCGCGTGGACGCAGAGGCTTTCCGGCATCTCCATGACCGGCGGCTCGGCACTGACCGAAAAATGCGACGCGTACTCCATGCCTATGGAATACCCCCAGCGATAGTCGTCGTTCTCGCCGGCCAGCGCGCCTTCGCCTATATAAAACAGGCGTTTCGTGAACGGCATATACCGGCTCCATTTCTCGTTTAGGCCGCGAAGCGCCGGGGCGTTATCGAAGGCCTCGTTGCTGCGGTTCAGGTAATAAAGGAATTCGCGGTTCCGCCGCAGGCCGCAGACGCCGACGCCCTCCTTGACATGGGCGACCGAATCGGTCAGGCCGGCCATCCTGGCAAGCAGCATTTCCTCATAGCGGATATTCTCCGAAATCGCTTCGCTGCGGGCCGTAAGCCGCGCGACCAGCTCGTCATATGACTCGACATTGGACATCCGCCCGATCTCCTCGATGCCGAACCCCATCTTCTTGTACCAAATGCAGTCAATCAAATGATTGACGTCCCACGCGTCATAGTACCGGTACCGGTTGGCCCGGTTCTTTTGCGGCTTTACGACACCCTTCTCTTCATAGTACCGGATCAGATCCGTGGATATCCCAAGGATCCGCGCCACTTCCCCGATCTTGTAGCGCATCGCGCACGCTCAGCCGGCCGGGGTCACCAGGCATACGAGCATCTTGCAACAGTCCGCGCCGTTATTGACGATGGACTTTTTCGTGTCCGGCCCGCAGTGGTAGCTGTCACCCGCGTACAGCGTCGTCTTGACCTCGTCCGGCGTGCCCAGCTCGCTCTCGAGATACATCTGCCCTTCGACGATGTAATAGATGGATTCCTTCGGGTTTGAGCCGTATTCGCTGCCGCCCCCCGGCAGGAAATGAGAAAGGCCCATCGTAACCATGCCCTGGTTCACGTCCGCCGCGTCGTGTACGCGCGTCGTCCGCACGTCGAAATGGCCCGCGGCTTCGTAATTATATGGTTCGTCCTTGCGTGTGATCTTGTAGCTCATTTTTTGCCTCCATTATTAGTCTTCAGTCCCGCTCGCAGAGTTCCAGCAGCACGCCGCCCGTAGCCTTCGGGTGGACGAACGCGATGCGCGCGCCCCCGGCGCCAATCCTCGGCGTCTCGTCGATAAGCCTAACGCCCTTCTCCTTCAGCTCTTCCAGAGCCTTGTCGATATCGTCGACCCTCAGGGCGATATGCTGGACGCCTTCCCCGTTCTTTTCAATGAACCGGGCCACGGCGCCGTCGTCCGCCGTGCTTTCCAGCAGCTCCAGCTCGCTGTCGCCGCACGGCAAAAAGGCTGTCTTCACCTTCTGCTCCTCGACGGTCTCCACGCCTTCAAGATGAAGCCCCAGCGTGCTTTCGTAGAAAGCCAGGCGCTCCTCGATGCTCTTGACAGCGATACCGATGTGGTCGATCTTCTTGCATTCCATCGTGGTTTCTCCTTTCCCGAAGCGCCCGCGCGCGCCGATTTCCGGAAGCGCGGCCGCCATCTCTTCAATCTTCGCGGCGAGCTCCGCTATCCCGGTCCCGTCCTCCGCGCTGACCAGCGGCACAGCCTTGCGCAGCGCCGCTTCGAGCTCATGCGCCGCGCGATCCGCGCCCGGCAGGTCGCATTTGTTCACGACGAACAAATCGCCGATTTCCATGATTCCCGCCTTGATGGACTGGATATCGTCGCCCAGCCCTGGGACCGCGACGACGATGACGAGATCCGCGTGCCTGACGATCTCTATCTCGGCCTGCCCGACGCCGACCGTCTCGATCAATATGGGGTCAAAGCCGCACGCCTCCAGCACCAAAGCCGCCCCGTCACAGGCCCGGGAGAGCCCCCCGGCCGCGCCGCGGCTGCCCATTGAGCGGAAAAATATATTGTCGCTCTGCGGGGCCGTTTCCATACGGACGCGGTCGCCCAGGATTGCCCCGCCGGTGAAAGGGCTCGACGGGTCGACCGCGAGTATGCCTATCTGCCGCCCCTTCTCCGCGAAAACCGCGGACAGGCGGTTCACCAAAGTGCTCTTGCCTGAACCCGGCGGCCCCGTGAAGCCGATCCTCAGCGCGGGCTTGCCGCCCAGGCCCTGCGAACCAACCAAGGCCTCCTGCATCGCGCGAAGGATCTCGCGCCCCGGCGCGCCGCCGTCCTCTACCAGCGTGATGCACCGGGAAACCGCGCGGCGGTTCCCCGCAAGCGCGCGCTGTGCCAGCTCCTCCGTCTCCGGCGCCATCAGCAATTCTCGCGCAAAAAGTCCACGATTGCCGAAGTCATCGTCCCCGGCGTGAAAATCGCCGCCACGCCCGCGGACTTGAGCGGCTCGATGTCCTCCTCCGGGATGATGCCCCCGCCAAACACCAGGATGTCTTCCGCGCCCTCATTTTTCAAAAGCTCGATGACGCGCGGGAAGATATGGTTGTGCGCCCCGGAAAGTATGCTGAGCCCGACGGCGCGCACGTCCTCCTCGACGGCGGCCTTCACGATTTCCTCCGGCGTCTTCCTTAGGCCCGTGTATATGACTTCAAAGCCCGCGTCCCGGAGCGCCCGCGCGACGATCTTCGCGCCGCGGTCATGCCCGTCGAGGCCGGGCTTTGCAATAAGTACTCTTATGATCTTGTCCATAAAACGCCCTTCCTTCTACAAAATCTCAACGGCCCTGTACTCGCCGAAGACCTCGCGCAGCCTGCCCGCGATCTCGCCCTCGGTGCAGTAGGCGCGCGCGCAGTCCAGGAGGAACGGCATGAGGTTCGCGTCCGTCCCGGCGGCGGCCTTGAGCGCGTCCAGCGCCTTTTCCGCGGCCGCGCCGTCACGTTTATCGCGAAGCTCTGCCAAACGCTCTGCCTGCCTGTCCCCCACTGCGGGATCCACGCGGAGCAGGCCGGTCGCCGGCGGCTCCTCCATCGTGAACTTGTTCAGGCCGACGACAGCCTGCTCGCCGGACTCGACTTTCATCTGGTAGTCATAGGAGCTTTCCGCGATCTCGCGCTGGATATACCCCTGCTCTATCGCGGCCGGCGCGCCGCCCATCCGGTCAATCTCCTCGATATAGGCCTCGGCCCTTTTCTCGATCTCGTCCGTGAGCGCCTCGACATAGTAGCTGCCCGCGAGCGGGTCGACCGTGTCGGTCACCCCGCTTTCGTAAGCGATGACCTGTTGCGTCCTGAGCGCGGTGCGCGCCGACATCTCCGACGGCAGCGCCAGCGCCTCGTCGAAGCTGTTCGTGTGCAGGGACTGCGTACCCCCGAGCACGGCCGCGAGCGCCTGGATGGTCACGCGCGGTATGTTGTTCATTGGCTGCTGGGCCGTCAGCGAACAGCCCGCCGTCTGCGTATGGAAACGCAGCTTCATGGAACGGCTTTCCTTCGCCCCGAAACGCTCCTTCATGATTCTCGCCCAAAGGCGCCTGGCCGCGCGGTACTTGGCGGCCTCCTCGAAGAGGTCGTTTTGCGCGTTGAAGAAGAAGGACAGCCTGCCCGCGAAATCGTCGACATCCATCCCGGCGTCCAGCGCCGCCTCCACATAGGCAATCCCGTCGGAAAGGGTGAACGCCACTTCCTGCACGGCCGTCGAGCCGGCCTCGCGGATGTGGTAGCCCGAGATCGAGATCGTGTTCCATTCCGGGACATTCCCCGCGCAATAGGCGAAGATATCCGTGATCAGCCGCATCGAGGGCTTTGGCGGGAAGATATACGTCCCGCGCGCGGCGTACTCCTTGAGTATGTCGTTCTGGATGGTCCCCTTCAGCTGGTCGAGCGCCACGCCCTGTTTCTCGGCGACCGCGATATAGTAGGCCAAAAGTATCGCGGCTGGCGCGTTGATCGTCATGGACACGCTCACCTTGTCGAGCGGAATGCCGTCGAACAGCACTTCCATGTCCGCTAGCGAATCGATCGCCACGCCGACCTTGCCGACCTCCCCCTCCGCCATGGGGTCGTCGCTGTCATAGCCTATCTGCGTGGGCAGGTCGAAGGCGACGGACAAGCCGGTCTGCCCCTGCTCCAGCAAATACTTGTAGCGCGCGTTCGACTCCTCCGCCGTCGCGAAGCCCGCGTACTGGCGCATTGTCCAAAACCGGCTCCGGTACATCGACTCCTGTATCCCCCGCGTGAAGGGGTAGCTTCCGGGCCCGCCGAGCGCGTCCGCAAGGTCCGGTCGCAGGGCGTCTTCCGCGTAATGCCCGCGGATTTCGATCCCCGACCCGGTGCGGAATGTTTCTTTTCTGTCTTTCACTTTGTCAGTCTCCCGTCTCAAACCTGAAATCGCCGTCCGGGTCCGTAATCGCCAGCACGCGGACGATGCATCCGTCCCCGCCCTTCCAGCGCCACGGGAACGCGATGAAGAAACAACGTTTTCCGACTATCTCGTCCAGGTCCCCGCCGACGTTCTCGATGCCGGGGATGCCGCCCTTCACCATGAGGTTCTTGTGCGCGTCCTCCCAGAGCGGGAAATCCTCCTTGGGGTCATGCCCATGCTCTTCGATATATTCCTTTATAAGCCACGGGTGCGTCGGCCCGAGCCCGTGGTCGACGAGCTTGGTCGCGAGCGGGTTGTCGTTCGCCTGGCAGCCGTAGCCGACAAGCTTGACCTTCCTGTCCACGAGCCAGTCCGCGCCGGCGCCGCTCATGCCGCAGCCATAGGAGAAATACTCGTCCGTGTCGGCCCACTTGTTGTGGAACCCGGTGTTGATCATCACGATATCGCCTTCGCGGATCTCCGGCTTCGTGTTCTCCAGGTCTTCGGGCCTGATGACGCCCCACTTCCCGAGGGGTATGGAGACGCAGACGCCGGTCCCGGCCAGCCGCCAGAGCGGATAATCCATAATGTCCGGCGTGTTTTCGGTCACGTGCAGCGGCGCGTCCATATGAGTGCAGCGGTGCATGATCCCTTCCCAGTTCAGCTCCCACAGGCCGTCGCGCGCGTGGAATTTCAGGACGTCGAGGTCGACGCCCGGCGAGGACGGCCATTCAGGCATGAACTGCCGGTAAGTATGTGTCAAATCGTAGATTTTCAAAGCCATTTCTCAGCCCTCCTTCCCTGAATCGATGCGGGCCTTGCCATCCGGGTCCGTCATGCCTATGAAGCGGATCTGGCAGGCGTCGCCCTTCTCGATCTTCCACGGCGTCGCCGCGAAGGTCGCGCGCTTGCCGTCCAGGTCGTCGATATCGCCTCCGGCCTGCACGACGGCCGGGATGCCGGCGGCCGAGAGCGTCTTCAGCGCGGCGAGCCATTCCCCGTGTTCCTCGGCGGGATCCTTGCCGGTCGCCGCCTTGTATCCGCCCGCCAGGCGTTTCATGAATGGCCCCAGGCGGTGCGGCCCCATCGAAGTCGCGAGCGGATGGTCGACAAACGGCGTGTCCACCGCTACGAGCTTCGCTTTCTTTGAAACAAGCCACTCGGCGGCGCCCTTCGTCAGGCCCGGCGCCTCGCCGTAGTATTCGAGCGAGTCCGAGTATTTGTGGTGCCATCCCGTATTGATTACGACGAAATCCCCTTCCTTCACCGTCCCGGCGGCCGCGAGGTCGTCCGCCGTGATGCTCTCGTAAGGGCCCTTCCGCAAGGCCAGCACGACGCCGTTGCCGAAGAGGCTGTCCAGCGGCAGGGACGCGACATCCATGCCCTTCTGGCTCGAATAGAGCGGCGCGACGAGATGCGTGCCGGTGTGTTGCGACGTGCTGATCCGCCAGGCCAGGACCCCGTGCTGCCCGTGCTTGACCCCGCGCTTCATCGAAACGTCGGCCTGCCCCGGATAGGACGGGGCTTCCCCGTTCCAGACGTGGCTTAGTTCATACAGCCTCAGCCCGCTGTATGGATCTGTTGTAAATGCCATTAAACTCCTCCTTTCGCTCTGCGAAGACTATTCATCGATGATGGGCGAAAGCGCGACGGCCCCGACGTTCATGAAATCGCCGGGATCGACCGCGAGTTCCGCCTTCCGGTATCCCGCCGCCTCGACGCAAAGCGTGTAGGCGCGCCCTTTCTCGAGCCTCTCGAACTCAAAATCGCCAAAACAGTCAGTCACGCCTCTAAGCGCGCTGCCGGAACCGTCAGTAAGCGTCACGGAAACGCCTTTCGCCGGCTCGTTGGGTTTGTCCTCGAAGAACGCCTCGCCCGCTATAAACGGCTTCGGCAGCCTGATATAGCGGCAGCCCGGCGCCGTCCCCGCCTCCGGCATCCATGTCTCGACCGTCGCTTCCTTCTCTTTAAGTATGCGCGACGCTTCGCTGCCGGGATCGTCCAGGTCCCCGAAAACCAGCGCGCCCGTCGGGCAGCATTCCGCGCACCGCACCGTCTTTTCCCCGGCGTCGATCATATGCGCGCAAAGCGTGCACTTCTGTGGCAGCGCCCTCTCCTCGTTCCAGGAAACCACGCCATACGGGCAGTTTTCCAGGATTCCCGTCGCGCCCTTCGCCTTTTCCGCGTCGAAAATCACGATCCCGTCGTCCCGCTTGTAGACGGCGCCTTCCGGCGCGCCCTTGGCGCAGGCCGGCTCGGCGCAGTGCTGGCACATCTTGGGGATATAGTCGACCTTGACCCTGGCCCCCTCCCCGTACTCGACCTCCTCTATTTTCAGCCAAACCTGGCCAACCTCCTGCGACGCCGCCGTCGGCGCGTGCTCCTTCCCGTAAAACTCGTCCCTGCATGACAGGAAGCATGCGAAGCACCCGCAGCATTTTTCTATATCGCAAACCAGCCCATATCTCGCCATATCCATCACCTCCACTTGCGCGCTTCGACCAGGCACGAACTAGTCGCCATGCCGGGCACGCGCTTCGATACCATGCGGGCAGGCGTCAAAATATTCACGCAACCCGCCTTGTCCGTCGCCCCCGTCTCGTCCGATATGGGGTCATAACGCGCCGAACACCCATAGCTGTGCACGACCCCTTGCGGCACGCGGTCCGTCACGACAGCGATCCCGAGCACCGAGCCGCGGTCGTTGTACAGCTCGACGATCTCCCCGTCCTCGATCCCGCGCCCCTTCGCGTCCTCCGGGTTCAGCCGCACCGGCCACCACGGGTAGCCGTCCTTCAGCACGCGGTGGCACGGAATCTCGTCGAGCCACGCGGTATGGTGGTCGTAGTGGGTGTGGAACGAAAACCGCGGGTGCGGCGAGACCAATTGGAGTTTGTAACGTTCATAGAGCTCGCTGCCTATCCCCTCCCACGATGGGATGTAATGCGGGACGAGCGGCCTTTCGTCGTCGGGCAGCGCCAGGCGCGCCAGGCTTTCGCTCTTGAACTCGATCTTGCCCGAGTCCGTCCCGAGCCTGTGCGCGTTCTCCGTGCCCAGGTTCGGCGACCCGGCGTCCGGCGTGTCGCAGGCCCGCCCCTCGTAATACCAACGCATCCCCGGCCTTGCCTCTTCGTCCGGCGTCGGCACGATGTAGTAGCCTTTCTCGTTCAGCTCCTCCCACGAGACCATGCCCTTCTTCGCTATATCGCTGCTGTCGAAGAAGTCCTTGCACCAGTCCAGCTCGCTGCGCCCCTCCGTGAACTGCTCCTCCAGGCCGAGCCGCTCCGAAATCAGCCTGAGTATCTCGTAGTCGGATTTCGACTCGCCAATCGGCTCGATGCACTTCTGCTCGCGCACGATGACGCGCCAGTTGCATCCGCATTGCGAGTTCGTCGTATATCCGCCGCAGGCCGCCCACTCGCCGATGTCGTCGCGCTCGAGGTTCGTGCAGGCCGGCAGGATGATGTCCGCGAAGCGGGCCTCGCCGCCGTACCAGCAGTCCTGGTTCACGACCATCTCGAACTTGTCCGACCGGTACATCTTCACCCAGCGGTTCGTGTCGGTCATCGTCCCCATGAACGAGCCGCCGTAGCGGTAAAGCAGCTTGACCTCGCCCTCGATCGGGTATTTCTGCTGCACGAACTGCTGCTCGAGGCTCTCCCCGCAGAAACCAGTGCTGTCGAACTCGCCCCCTCCGTCCACGACCGCGTCGGGGTAAGTGAGCCGGTAGAGCCTTTGCTTCGTCGGGTTCGTCTTGCTGTGGTTGTACTTCACGAAATCTGCGGTGCCCATGCGCCCCCGCGGCTCGGCGTAGGCGGGGAACCACGTATACTCGCTCGGCGCGCCCATCGAGGTGCCCCATATCGAGACCCCGGGCTTGCCCAGGCCCTGCATCGCCTGGAGCAGCACCATCATGCGCGCCCACTCGGTCCCGTGCGCCGCGCGGCACGCGCCGCCCTCGCCGCCCCGGGCGCCGCCGTTCAGCGACGTCCGATGGGACGCCCACTCGCGCGCGAGCCCGCGTATCCTGCGGGCGTCGATGCCGCACTTCGCCTCGGCCCATTCGGGCGTCTTTGGCTCGCCGTCCTCTTCGCCCGTGACATAGGCCTTGAATTCCTCGAAGCCGATGGTCTTGCCTTCGACGTACTCCTTGTCATATGTGCCTTCCTCGATCCACGTATAGGCGAGCGCCATCGCGAGCGCGGTGTCCCCGCCCGGCAATATAGGAAGCCACGTGCCGTCCATCACCGCGTTCGTGTAGTTGTAGAACGGGTCGATGAACACGCTTTTTATGCCTTTCTCCTTCAGCCATACGCGCCAGATCTGGGACTCCTGGCCTGAATAGGTCCCGTGCGTCGAGTCGGGGTCGGCCGACCAGTGCACGATCATCTCCGTATTCTGCAGCGCGTCCGTCAGCATGTCGAACGGCTCGGGCATGCCCAGCCGCCAGTAAAACCCGTATGTATGCGTGGCGCCCCAATGCCAGCCCTCCCACGAATCGGGGTTGTCCAGTATCGGCGTGTAGCCGAGCATGTGCATGAAGCGGTGGAACGGCCCCATCTTGTAGCCGACGATGCCCCAGTTGTGGTGGGACGACGTAAGCCCGGTGATGGCGTGGCCGCCATATGTCTCGCGCACGCGCGCGATCTCGCCCGAGACAATGCGCAGCGCCTCCTCCCACGAGATGCGCTCGTAGCCGCTCTTGCCGCGGTTCTGCGGGTTGCGCTCGCCGTCCGGGTCGAAGTCCACCCGCTTCATCGGGTAGAGTATCCTGTTTTTCGAATACAGGCGGTCGCGCTCCGCGTGGACGCTCGGCGAGCAGCGCATTGCCTTCGGCGGCTCATACACGCGGTCCCCGGCCGTGATCCTCCATGGCTCCGGGTACTCGCCCTCGGGCACCTGGAGCGGGCGGATCCGCGTCACCTTCCCGTCCTCCACGTAAACGGATATCGGGCCCCCATTAGTCAGATTGGTGAATACTTTTTCCATATTTTATTCTTTCCTTTCTCCTCAGCGATACTCCCTATTATAACACGTGGCCCGGACTAATTCGACCGGGCCCCGCCGCTGCGTTCATTTTCCGCAGCCCGGAGAACCCCGCAACTGCGTTCCGCCAGTCCGCCGCCGCATATGTTTTCCGCGTCATGCCAGTTAATTGCTGAGCCAGAGAACCGGCCTCACAAGTCCTTTCGCCTTCTCGAGCAGGTCCGCCGCCTCCCCGTAGAAGATGATCCCGGCCTGGCAGGCCTTGGCGCAGGCTGGCTTGTCGTCCTCGCCCGAGCCGATGCGTTCCGCGCACAGGTCGCAGAGCTTCGTCGGGAAAGGCACGTTGTCCACCTGGACGTGGCCGTCCGGGAAAGTATAGACCTGCTCGATTACCTTCACGCCCCATGTCTCCGCGTCGAAACCGTTTTCCTGCTTGCAGGCCACGGTGCAGGCAAAGCAGCCCGTGCAATATTCCATATCGTATAGCAGCCCTTTACTCATTTTTTCCTCCATTCCGCCACTTCACGTCGGCACAAATTGGCTACTGAAAAGTAATCTCCGATTCTAATCTTCTCACTTCCAGCCCTCCTCGTAGTTCGGGTGCAGCTCGTCCCCCGGCGCGATCTTCCTGAGCCTGCACAGCGTGGTCTTGTAAGCGCCGCCGCCGTAGCCCGATTCGGACTGCGTGTCGACGGGCGTGAGGACGTTGCAGTTGATGTCCCAGGCGGCATAGAAATTCGGCCCGCTGCCCTCCGTCTCCGGCAGCCACCAGCCGTGCGGCACGCTTACCGTGCCCGGATGCATCGACGGGTTTTCCTTCACCTTGCGCCGGACGCTGCCGCGGTCGTTCTCCACCCAGACCCATTCGCCGTTGTCGACGCCAAGCTCCTTCATGACGTCGGGGTGCACCTCCACGAGCGGGTAGGGGTCGCAGGCCCTGAGCCACGGGATGTTCCGGTGCTCCGAATGGAAGAACACTGGGCTGCGCCGGCCCGTCACCATGACGAGCGGGTATTTCTCGAATAGCTCCGGGGTCCGCGCCTCGCTCTCCGGCGGCTCCGCGTAGAAGGGCAGCGGATGGATCCCGTACTCCTCGCCCAGCGTGGAGTAGAGCTCGATCTTGCCCGTGGGCGTGCGGAAGCCGGGCTGGCCGTCCGGCCTGAGATGGCCCCGTTCATAGCGCCTGTAAGGCACGGACTGCGGCCATTCGTCCATCGTCGGGTACTTCCAGCCGCCCGCGCCCGCCAGCGTCTCCCATGTATAGCCGGAAGGCTTGATGCGCTCGTTGACGAAGTCCTTGAATGTCGGGAACTTCTCCTTCAGCGACGGGTTGAAGCGCTTGGCGAGTTCCAAATTGATCTCCCAGTCGGACCTGGCCTCGCCTACCTCCACAGCCGGCTGTATGAGCTGAAGCGGCTGGTACCACGCGCGGAAGCTCTCCTTTTCCATGAAGGTCGCGGCGGGCAGGACGATGTCGGCGCACGCCATGGTCGTCGGGTTGTGGAAGAGGTCGACGACGACGTTGAACTCCATCTTCATAAGCGCCTTGTAGTGCTTGTGCAGGTCCGCGGCCTGGCCGCCGAACAGGTTGGAGGTCTGTATCCACGCGGACTTGATCGGGTACGGGTCGTCGTCGATCATCTGCTGCACGGCCATGTCCGGCTGCCCCCAGGCGCGCATGTTAGCGAGGTACTTATAGCGTTTCGCCCCGATGCGCTTGTCGTTGATGCGGTCGAGGATGTCGTCGCCGTACATGTCTTTCAGCTGCTGCGTGCTGTAGGGGTACTGCGTGACGTCCCAGGCGTTGCGCGCGATGACATTGCCGCCGGGCACGTCCAGGTTGCCCGTGATGCACCACAGGTCGATGATCGCGTTCGACACCGACGTCGCCTCCGGGACCATATCGATAGGCAGCCCCCAATGTATGGACGACGGCCTGTTTGTCGCATAAGCCTTTGTGGCCTCGTATATCGCGTCCGCCGGGATCCACGTGATCCCGGACGTCTTCTCCGCCGTGTATTCCTTCACGGCCTCCTTCAATTCCTCGAAGCCGTAGCACCACTTCTCCACGAACTCCTTGTCATACCACTCGTTCTGTATAATGAGGTTGATCATGCACAGGGCCAGCGCCCCGTCCGTCCCCGGCCGTATCTGCAGGTAATGCTCCGCTCGGCTCGTGAAGAAGGTCGCGCGCGGGTCGATGACGATCAGCTTGGTCCCGCGCCTCATGCAGTCCACGATCCAGTGCCCCTGAAAGGCGTCCGGGCAGCCGGTAGCCGGGTTCTGCCCCCATATCATGATATACTTCGGCAGCTCGAAGCGCGGGTCATCGAAGCGCTTCTCGAAAAACTGCGAGCAGTCCGCCACCGCGAAGTCCCCCTGCTGCGCCACCATCGAGCAGAGGCGCGGCGTGTAGCAGCTCTGGCCCGCGAGCCCCAGCTGCGTCCAGTTCGAACTGCCGTAGGAATAGCACAAAAACGAAATCGGCCCGCCGATGTCGCGCCCCGTGCCCTGCACGAAGATGACAGACTCCGGGCCATAGTCCTCTTTCAGCCGCGTCCACTTCTCTTCAATAATGTCATAAGCCTCGTCCCACGTGATGCGCTCGAACTTCCCCTCGCCGCGCTCGCCCACGCGCTTCTGCGGATAGAGCAAGCGATCCGGATGGTTGATATACTGCGTACATGCCAGGAGCCTGGGGCACGCGCGCCCCCGGTTCCATGGATGCCCATAGTCCCCCTCCACCTTGACCACCTTGCCGTCCTTGATGCTCAGCTCGACCCCGCAGCCCCCGTGGCACCCCGGCCCCGGCGACCACGCCGTAGTCTTCATCTTGAAATCATATCTTTTTCCCATGCCATACCTCCGATCCTCGGCTTCCCCAAATCATACATTTATCATACAACCCGGAACCCTGTAAAACAACAAAATTCCGCCCTTGTCAACAAAACGGTTAACACGACAAAAGGGGACGGTTCCCGCGTCTTGTAAGACAAAAGGGGACGGTTCCTGCGTCTTCCTGAATCCTGAACGCCGAACACAGCGGGGACGGTTCTTTTTGTGTCCCTCGCCGTCAAGCAACAAGCCAAGGAGACGGTTCCCGCGCCTTCCCGAATCCCGAACCCTGCACATTAACAGGTCAACTCCGCTCCCCGATGCCAAGCGCATCCCGTTCTTCCTGCGTGATATCCCCATAAAAGCGTTTCAGTCGCGCCGCGCCCTGTTCCGTGGTATACGCCTTCCCGTCCTCCATACGTACATAGCCAACCAATTCCAGCTCCTCCATAATGCATGGTATCATCCTTCCGACAAGCGGCGGGTATATCTTCAAGCATTCATCCTCGGTGAACAGCCCCCCGATGCCACCGATCTCCGTGCCGGGGGTTTTGAGAAGCCGGTCCAGGATCGTCATCTGCCTGCGGAAATAAGGCGCGCTCTCCCCGAACTCGGCGAGGCCGTCCGCCTCGACCAGGAAAACGCCGCTTGTCCTGGCATCCGGACATATGAAGGTCGTCTCCGTCAGTACGCAACGTTCCTCCTGTGGCGGCCATTCGAAAGCCTTCGGGGGGACCAGTTCCGCAAGCGTATGCGGCGGTTCGTCAGGCATCTCCAGCACCGGCGCAAAGCCGTTGCCGTCATATTTTTTGCGCTCCAGATCCTTGACGCTGATAGGGGCATACCAAAACAGGTTGTAATATCCGGGATCCACGTACCTGGGACCCGCGCTGAAAACCGCCTGCATCTTCGCGCCCAGGACAGCCATGATGTGCGGGCAGATCCTGCCCGAGAATTTTTCCCCGTCAAAGATGATCTCGTCCCCGATCTCATAGTTCATATGACAGGGATATTTTTCCGTGTCCCCCAGGAAACGGACCAGTTTTGCTCTTACTTGAAACGGCATTTTGCACCTCCTTCGTTACTTCACCTTTCAGCATGGCACAACACCTGATCGCCTATATGGCCATCAATCCACAATCCGGTTTTCTCTTTACTATATCGATATGCAGCCCGGCATTACTGTCCGGGCTGCTTATTTTACCGGCCGATGAAAACCCGCTTTACTGCGAACTACTGCGAACCTGTCCGG
>Ga0082212_10001224_pt1 | contig 37734 bp, 40 predicted proteins | sample TergutNt197P3_FD_71548 | JGI IMG/M metagenome (GOLD analysis project Ga0082212, IMG submission 71548) | Neocapritermes taracua P3 segment gut microbial communities from Petit-Saut dam, French Guiana - Nt197 P3 | ecosystem: Host-associated > Arthropoda: Insects > Digestive system > Gut ...
GCCTTGCGCCTGACGATATAGCCACTATGAACGACTACCAGCGCGGGGAAGCCATTCCTATCAACGAAATCAACTGGAACTAATCAATGGTAAAAGGAGATGCCATACAATGAAACGATGTATCAGCGCGGCCATCACCGCCGCCCTCATCCTCGCGTTCATCCCCTGCCTCTTCCTCACCGCCAGCGCGGAAACGGAGGGCGATTGGGAGTACACCGTTTCCGGCGATAAGGCAACCATTACAGAGTACATCGGCGCGGGCGGAGCCGTCACCATCCCTTCCGAACTCGGCGGCTACTCTGTAACCGCGATTGGCAATCATTCATTTGCCGGCTATACAATCGGTGAAATCATACTGACAAGCGTGACCATTCCCAACAGCGTGACCTCGATTGGCGATTTTGCGTTCTCTGGCTGTACCTCACTAACAAGCGTGACCGTTCCCAACAGCGTGACCTCGATTGGCAGAGGGGCGTTCTATGATTGCACCTCGCTAACGAGCGCGGCCATTGGCGGCAGCGTGAAAACGATTGGCGAAGACGCGTTCCGTAATACCTCACTGACAAGCGTAACCATCCCCAACAGCGTAACCGCGCTTAGTTATGGGGTGTTTTCCGAATGCAAGTCGCTAACGAGCGTGACCATAGGAAGCGGCGTGACCTCGATTGGCCAAGCGGCTTTCGGTTGGTGTACTTCGCTAATGAGCATGACCATCCCGAAAAACGTGACAAGTATCGAATTTGATGCGTTTCCTATTGAGAATAAGGATTTCGCCGTCAGTTGCTATACAGATTCCGCCGCGCATACATGGGCAAAAGATAGAAACAGTAAAGCCAATGCCAATATTAAGATTACCCTGCTCGACGCACCTGCCGACCCTCCCCCGTCACCCTCACCATATCCCAGCCCATCACCATCCCCGTCACCGACAGGCAGCGGGGATGTCCCGGCTGTGAATACCTCCCCCGGAGATATTCCCGACCCCACCACATCGCCCGACCCCGACGAACCCAGCCCCAGCCCGTCACCCAGCGATGAACCCGAACCGTCCACGGAGCCGGAATCCGACCCGTCGCCGTCCGTAGAACCCATACCGACCCCATCCCCGAAGCCGACGCCCTCTCCCTCACCGTCTGCGCCCCCGGTCAACGACCCGGATGATGGCGGCGGGTTGTGGTGGCTTTGGGTTTTGATCGGCGTTGTTGTCGTGGGCGGGGGTATCGCGGTTGTGGTGGTGAGAAAGGGCAAGAAGAAATAACTGGTTGATTAACAACATATAGGGCGCGAACGCGCCGTCGGTCACAGCGCAAGGCAGAGGATTTTGTCCTCTGCCTTGTTTGTTTGCAGCCGTATGCCAGTATACTGCATGACCGCGGGAAGTTCATCATATAGATATGTGGACGAGGGGTGATTTGTATGGAGGAAAACAAGCCAAAAGAGCAAAGCAATGCGGAGCAGAAACCCAGCCAAGCGGCGTTTATACGGCTGTGCGTGTCGCTTTTGATTTTGGGGACGGCGTTGATCCTGCGTACATTTTTCCCCGAACCTACGCAGAATTTTTTGAAAAAGGCCGTTGCGGGCGGGTTTGATTACACCGCCATTCTCGGTGATGTAGGCCAAAGCCTGCGCGCATTTATGGTGGGTGTCCCGCACCCGGATGAAAAAGCAAAGGTTGACGGAGACGTTGAGACGGAAGAGGAAGGTTTATACGCCAACAGCGATCTGCTGGAGACATTTGACCCGGAGAATGAGCCGCCGCCGGATGACAGCGTCGGTTCAGGCGGGTTTGACGTTCCTGTATTGTGGGTTGACGCCCGCCTCTTTCCATCGCAGCTCGATGATGAAGACGATACCCTGCCCCTCCCTTTCGGGCTGCAAAAACCAGACAGGGTGGATTATACTGTATACGAGCTGCCGTTTGAAACGGTGATGCCGGTGGAAGGCCGGCTGACGTCATCGTTTGGTTACCGCATCCATCCTGTTTACGGCGATTGGCGGTTTCACTACGGGATCGACATCGCCAACACATCGGGAACGAAGATCAAGGCGTTCGCCGACGGCACCGTTTGGGCAACCGGAACCAACGCCGGTTACGGCAAGTATCTCATCATCGAACATGAGGATGGGTATGTTTCCCTGTACGCGCATTGCAGCAAAATAACCGCCAAAGCGGGAGACAAGGTGAAAGCGGGAGACAGCATCGCCGCCGTTGGCTCAACCGGGGTTTCCACAGGGCCGCATTTGCATTTTGAGCTTCGCCGGGAAAACGCTTTCCTTGATCCATCGCCGTATTTGGCGGTATGAGCATAGGCAAGGTCAAAATACACGCGGGTTTCATTCTTTTGGTCACCATCCTAGTTTATATCGATCAGGGGTATCTGCTTTGGGTCGTCTTTGCGGCGGCTCTTTTGCATGAACTGGGGCATTATATCCCGCTCCGGCTTCTCGGGGGCCGTGTCGCGCGGCTGGAACTAACCGGGGGCGGCGTCGGGATGGAGACATCACAGCCGATGAGCTACGGCAAAGAGCTTTTGACCGTGATCGCGGGGCCGGCGGCAAGTCTTGTTTTTGCGTTGCTTTTTACCGTTTTTGATGATATGATAGACGGACAAGCAGCTTTGACCGGGATGTGCTTTTCGCACGGAGTATTCAATCTGCTGCCGATGCGCGGGCTGGACGGCGGGCGCATTTTAGAGATATTGCTTGACGCGTTTGGTTTTAAGCGCACCGCCGCCAACATCACAACAATCGTGACAGCCGTTGTGTTAGGTCTTGTATGCGGATTTATGGCACTGCGCCACCGCAATGTGTCGATGCTGCTTGCCATGATGTACATCATGTCGTCCATGTTCCAGCAAAAACAAATGCAGAGGTAATCTATGACCCCATACCAAAGAGTAGAACCGTTTTTAACGGCGGTCAAAAAACCTGCCCGGTATACCGGCGGCGAGTTCAATACCACCCTCAAAGACCCGCGTTCAGTCGATCTGCGGGTGGCTTTTTGCTTCCCCGATACTTATGAGATCGGGATGTCCTGCCTCGGGCTGCGGATCCTCTATGACGTGATAAACCGTCTGCCTGCCGTTTGGTGTGAGCGGGCTTTCGCTCCGTGGGAGGACATGAGAGCTTTGCTGCTGCGCAAGAAAATTCCCCTTTACGCGCTCGAAAGCGGCGACGCGCTGTCTGACTTCGACGTGCTGGCGTTTACTGTCCAAACGGAGTTATCGTATACCAATATACTATCCATGCTTGATTTGGCCGGTTTGCCGCTCCGTGCGGCGGAGCGGGATGAGACCCACCCCATTGTGATCGCGGGCGGGTCGTGCGCCTTCCACCCCGAGCCGCTGGCTGATTTTATCGACCTTTTTGCCGTCGGTGAGGGCGAGGAAGTCATTGTTGAGCTGATGGAATTGTTTAGAGAGAAATTACCCCGCGTAGAAACGCTGGCTCGGGCGGCGGAGATCGAAGGGGTGTATGTCCCGTCGTACTATACGGTTTCATACAACAAAGACGGAACCATCAAGGCGGTTGAGGGAAAACCCGTTCAAAAGCGTGTTGTACGCGACCTAAACAGCGTCCCCTACCCTGAAAAACACATTGCCGTGAGCACGGAGATCGTCCATGACCGGGTCATGCTGGAGCTCTTCCGCGGCTGCGCCCGGGGCTGCCGTTTTTGCCAAGCCGGGCATATTTCCCGCCCGGTTCGGGAAAAATCCCCGGAGACGCTTGCCAAACAGGCAATCGCCGCCGTGGAATCGTCAGGTGCGGGCGAGATCGGGCTGGTATCCCTTTCAACATCCGATTACGCAGGACTGGAAGCGTTGTGCGATACCCTTGTCCCGTGGTGCGGCCCCCGCCGTGTCAGCCTCTCCCTCCCCTCCCTGCGCGCCGACTCCTTTTCCCCGCAGCTTTTACAAAGGGCGGGGCAAGTGCGGAAATCCGGGCTGACTTTCGCGCCGGAAGCGGGATCGGAACGATTACGGAATGTTATAAACAAGAATCTTCAAGAAAACGATTTGTTATCAGCTTGTTCCACCGCCTTTACCGGCGGCTGGAACGGCGTCAAGCTGTATTTCATGCTGGGGCTTCCGACCGAGACTGACGAGGATGTACGAGAGATCGCCGAGCTTTGCGGCAGAATATATCGCCTCTCCAAAACGGACGCGGCGGGACGTTCCCGCCGAATCACCGCCAGTGCGTCCTGCTTTGTCCCCAAACCGCATACACCTTTCCAATGGGAGCCGATGGTTGCGCCGGACGAGCTGCTGCGCCGTGCCGGATTGGTGCGCGGCACTATGCGGAAGCAGGTGACCTTCCACTGGCATGAGCCGGAAACAGCCTATTGGGAGTGTGTGTTGAGCAGGGGCGACCGGCGTTTGGGCGCGGTGCTGGAACGAGCCTACCGTTTGGGCTGCCGGATGGATGGATGGAGGGAATGCTTCTCCCCGGAGCGGTGGCGCGAAGCGTTTGCGCTGGAGGGGCTTGAACCTGATTTCTACGCCCTGCGGCGGCGGGAACCTGACGAGGTGCTGCCGTGGTCGCATATCTCCTGCGGCGTCTCTGTTGATCATTTGAAGCGCGAACGCGAAAAAGCCTATCGCGCCGAACCGTCGAAAGATTGCCGGAACCATTGTGAAAGGTGCGGTGTATGCAGATGAAAAAGACGATGACTGTTATCATAACATTGATCCTGCTCCTGTCCGCTTGCGGCGGTACGCCGTCTCCCAGCTTTTCTGAGCCGAGCATTGTTCCCTTGCCAAGCAAAAACCCGGAACAACCCCTGCCGGAATACCCGGTGATCGACGGCAGCTCCTCAACGGCGTACATGCACATGGCCATCCGCTCTTATTTGACCGACGAGCGTTTTTCCATCACCCACAGCCAAACGTATGCCGCCTTGGAACGGCTCATCCCCGGGCATGACGACCCGGCCGACGTGGTTCTCGCTGTTAAGTATTATGACGAGACCCTTCAGGACGTCAAAGACCGAGGTGCGGATTTGATCATCACCCCCATCGCCAAAGAGGGGTTCGTCTTCCTGCTTCATAAAGATAACCCTGTCAAAAGCCTGACACAGCAGCAGATACGCGATATTTACGCGGGAAAGATCACCAACTGGAAGGAAGTCGGCGGCAAAAACGCGGACATCGTACCGTTTCAGCGCAACTGGTTTTCCGGCAGCCAAACCGCTATGGAGGATTTTATGGGCGGCGTCCCTGTCATTGCCGCTGAAGAGACCCCGCCGTGGTCGATGTCGATGATGCTGGAATCGGTGTATACCAATCCAAACGCCATCGGCTACAATATGTACAGCTGGACGATGGATCAAAATACCGACGTGAAGGTTTTGGCGGTGGACGGCATTCCCCTCTCGGACAAAACACTGGCGGACGGCAGTTACCCTCTGCTGATATACACCTACAGCTATTACAATAACGGCAATGAAAAGGGCAAAGCCCTGACCGACTGGCTTCTGACCGATGCGGGGCAGAAAGTCATCGCCAGCGCGGGGTATGTGGGCATTTTCGGCGAAATGCCGTTTGAATCAGGAATTTACTATGGGGAAGACGACACCGCTCCTTATAGGGTGATCGAAGAGCACTTGACGAAGAACGGATATGAGTTATATTTCCTCTTTGAGCAGATAAACGATCAGGAACAGATCGAAGCATTATCCGGCGGAAAAGCCAAGGATATAACGGTCGCTTATGTCATTGAGTTTGATCTTGACAAGAATGGATACTATACGCAAAAAAAGTTTGTTGTCATCTCCCGGGTAAAAGGCGGAGAGTTTGAGATCGTCAACGAAGGGGAATGGCCATGAACATCCGCCTTGCCTATCATAAAACCGGACGGGCGCGGTTTTGCTCACATTTGGATACCATGCGCGTCTTCCAACAAGCTCTAACGCGTGTAAAACTGCCGCTGAGGTATACCGAGGGGTTTAACCCGCACATCGTCCTCTCCATCGCCCTGCCGCTTGGCGTGGGGGTCGAGAGTATCGCCGAAAGATTGGATTTCGGCATCACCGAAAACATCAGCATGGGGACGCTGCCCGCAAAACTCAACGCCGCCCTGCCGGAGGGTTATCATGTAACAGGGGCTGTCATAGGCGGCCGCCCGGTTTCGCAGATTTTCTACGCTTCCTATGAAATACTGGCCGATTCACCGATTGAGCCGGAGAGCGTTGTACAACTGTTTACTTCATCGGCAGTCGTGGAGAAGCGCAACAAGAAAAAGGACTACATCCCGACGGACATAGTCCCCTTTATTCGTGATTGCCAATGTGTGCGTTCAGGTGAAAAGCTCCTGCTGACCGTCACGCTGACGGCCAAAGAACCCATCCTCAACCCGGAATATCTAGCCGAAGCATGGCGTACATATCTCGACCCGGAAGCGGCTTTTACCTTTAAGCGGACGGCTCTTCTAGACGGGGACGGGAAAGCGTTTGATAATTCAATGTAGCCCTTTCCCAGTCAACCACATTGAACCAGTCTTGTATGTAGTCGGCGCGTTTGTTGTAGTGTTTGAGGTAATAGGCATGTTCCCAAACGTCGATACAAGCGACCGGGCACAACCCTGACGTTAATACGGTATCCTGATTGGCGGTCTTGACGATGCTCAAGCCGCCCTCTTTGTTCGCGGCCAGAAAGGCATATCCCGAACCGAAGACGGCCATCGCCGCCGCCGTAAAGTCTTTGGCAAACCCTTCAAACCCGCCGAAGGCCGACCCCATAGCCGCCAGCAACTCTTCACCGGGGTGCGTCCCCTGCGAAGGGGTGAGATTGCTGAAAAAAAACTCATGGTTGTACACTCCTCCGGCGTTGTTTCTCACCGGGGTGCGAAGCGCGTCGGGCAGCCAATTGGCTTGTGTGATCAGCCGTTCTAGGCTCCAGCTGTGATATTCCGGGAAGTCTTTCAAGGCGGCGTTGAGGTTATCGACATAGGTTTTCAGGTGGCGGTCGTGGTGCAGTTCCATGGTCAGGGTGTCGATATGCGGTTCCAGCGCGTCATAAGCGTATGGAAGCGGCGGCAAGGCAAACGGATAATGGCTCATGCAAACATCTCCTTAAATTCCTGTTCGGTGATGACCTTTACACCTAATGTATGCGCCTTATCCAGCTTTGAACCAGCTTTTTCTCCGGCTATGACAAAATCGGTTTTTTTCGACACACTTCCCGCCGCTTTGCCGCCCCTTTCGGTAATGACGGCTTCGGCTTCGGCACGCGTCATGGTTTCCAGCGTCCCGGTCAAAACAAAGGTCATGCCCGCCCAAGAGCCGTCCCCTTTTTTGATCTCACATGTCATATCCACACCCGCGTCCGACAGCGCGGAAATCAACGCTTGCTCAGCATCCAAAAAGAGGCGCAAACTGCGCGCGATGACCGGGCCGACGTCCGGCACATCGGTTAACCCCTCCTCAGACGCCGCCATGATGGCGTCCATTGACCCGAAGGTCTGCGCAAGGGTCTGCGCCGCCTTTTGTCCTACGTGGCGTATCCCCAAACCGAACAGCAAACGAGCCAGGCCGCGCTGTTTGGAGGTCTCGATGGCGGAAAGCAGATTTTGCGCCGACTTTTCCGCAAACCCTTCCAGCTGCAATAAGTCCTGCTCCGTTAGACGGTATAATCCATCCAGCGACGAGAGGGGTATCTGTTGAGAGGTTGCGGTGCCTAACCCTTCTATATCCATCGCGTCGCGCGAAGCGTAGTGTATCAGCCGCCGGATCAGCTGGGCGGGGCAATCCCCGGCCGTGCAGCGCACGGCAACTTCCCCTTCCGCCGAAACGACAGCCCCGCCGCATTCGGGACAAACTTGCGGGAACTCGAACGGAACGGCGTCCGGCGGGCGTTTCTCTTTCAAGACCGAAACCACTTCGGGAATGATCTCCCCCGCCTTCTGCACCCAAACCGTATCGCCGACGCGGATGTCTTTCTGCGCGATCATGTCTTTGTTATGCAGTGTCGCATATTGAACGGTCGAGCCGGAGAGGCTGACCGGGTCAAGGAGAGCTTTCGGCGTTAAAACGCCTGTGCGTCCCACTTGGATTTGAATGTCCCGCACCACCGTCTCTTTGCGTTCGGGAGGGTATTTATAAGCCGCCGCCCACTTCGGCACACGCGACGTAACCCCCATCGTCTCACGCAAGGAAAGATCATCGACCTTGACAACGGCCCCGTCGGTATCGAACGGGTAACCGTTCCGTTCAGTTCCGATGCGCTCGATTTCCCGGGCAATATCCTCATGACTGGAAGCCAATGTATAACTGTTGGCTTGAAACCCCCATTGTTTCAGTAATTCCAGCGTTTCATGGTGTGTTTTCGGCCAGGGATGCCCTTCCATCGTTTGGATATTGAACGCGATAAAGGAAAGCCCGCGTCCGGCGGTGACCGAAGCGTCTTTCTGCCGGAACGACCCGGCGGCGGCGTTGCGGGGGTTTGCAAACGGAGGCTGGCCAAGCTCGTCGCGCTCCTTGTTGAGTTTTGCGAATACTTCGCGGGGCATATACACTTCGCCGCGCACCGTCAGGACGCCGGGCAGGTTGGGGATGGTTTTCGGGATGTCGGAAACGACGTTGGCATTGTGCGTCACATCCTCGCCCGTATGCCCGTCGCCGCGTGTGGCGGCCAAAATGAGCTTTCCCTTTTCATACCGAAGCGCGACCGATAACCCGTCGATCTTCGGCTCGACGCAATACTCTGTTTCAACCGTGAGAAAAGCCCGCAGTTCGTCTATGGAAAAGACGTCTTGCAGGCTCATCAGCGGAACATCATGCGCCACGGGCGAAAAGGCTGCCGCCGCGCCGATCCATGTCACATCCCCGCCCAGTTCACGCAATCTGCGCACCAACGCGTCATACTCATCGTCGGGCATGATCGGGGCGTCTTTGGCGTGATAGGCTTCGTTGGCGCGGGAAAGAAGCTCTTCCAGATTTTTGATCTCATCTTGCATGTTACAGTCTCCGTTTGACAACGCTCAATGAAGCCGCCATCCCGGTTAAGAAAGCCGCCGCGCAGATGCCGGACACGGCCGCGGCCGCGTTGCCTTTGGTTACCTCATAGATCGCGGCGGCGAAATTGAGAACAGCGATGATGAGGTTTATGGCAATCAGAAAGGCGGGAATATCTCCGTACCGTTTGCCGGAACGCAGAGATTTGACCGCCATATCGAGAACACCGATGATATTGAAGAGAACCTTGATCATGACGACCGCGGCGGCAATGATGGCGATCACAATCAAAACGAGCACGGCGTCCCTTTGCCCATGGGCAATCCTCCAGCCCAAATCGAACGGCTCGATGCTGATGAATGACAACGCGGTGACGACTGTTCCTAGGATAAAGGCGATGAGGGTGATGGTGATGATAAACTGCGCCGCAACCGCGCCTTTGATAAAGGTGAGCGCACTGGTTTTCACGGTGTTGGAGCTCCGAAATCCCAGGAAAATCATCCACAACCCGGCGCAGATGCAGATGCTTGGAACCAATGAGACCAAGTGAAGAATGGTCTGAACCAAATAGTTGCCTTCGATCAGTTCCGCGGCTCCGCCTAAATTGCCGATAAAAGCTCCGTATACGCCCAGCGCGGATGTTCCCGAAGACAGTGCGGTGAAAAAGACGCTCATGGTGAAAAACACCGTTATGACAAAGAAGGAGGTAGACGCGCCTGTTTTGATGATCGCGTCAACAGACTTGGAAGAGGATGTGTTGCTGGCAGTACCTTTTCGGGAGGATATACAGGTACACTCTTCCCCTTCGTTCAGCACTTTTTTGCAAAGAGGGCAAACCTTGACCATTTGAACAGCCTCCGGCTCGAAGATTTGGTATAGATTACCACATCCGAAGACACCTGTCAAGTCTTGCTGAATAAGTCCTGCATTTGGAAATAACTGTCCGGCACCGCTCCGACGATGACTGTCTCGGCGATGGTGACCTGCGTGGTGACCTGCGTCCCGGTTTGATAGCCAGGAAGCAGGATGGAGATGTCTACAACGATGTCCATCATAATCTGGTGCCGCGTTTGGTTGATGCCGGCGGCTGTAAACTGATTGGAAAATGACGTGCTCACCGTTCCCAGCGGCACGATTTTGATGGGTATTTTAGGCCCCCGGCCGCTGAAAAGATCACTGTTGATCAAATTTCCGGCAGGGATGGCTAACTTTGATGTGTCGGCACGCTTGAGCGACGCCAGCACTTCGGAGGAGATGTCCGCTCTAAGGCGGTTGGTGGCGATGATGTCGGTTTTCAACGCCGTGATCTGCCCGTAAACATCCTTCTCAAAATAAACTAGGTCACCGTAAGTGACGTTTTCATCGGTTATGCGCTTTATGATCGCCTGATTGATGGTGGTTGCCGCCAGCTGGTTGACCTCAACGCGCGCCATCTGTGTGATAATAGGGCGCAGATGATTTGAGATATAATAGTTGCCGATGAGAAAAACGGCGATGGCAATGACGGCAATGATCAGAATCGGGGCTTTCGATGACCTTGACGCTCCTTTGGAACGCCTTGGCCGTCGCGCCTTCCTCGTGCGCCGCCAAAGAGAAAAACGACGGCTGATGCGACCCATAGCATGACCTCCCCTAAGGGTAGTCTATGCGGGGGAAGTCATGAAAATAATACATATCTGATTTCGCCCTGCGGGTCAAACAGTTCTTGAAACAGACGAGTTGTATGTGTTATATTGGCTATGAGAAAGCAGGTGTATGATTGAAAAAAGGGAAAATCATTTGGTTAAACGGAACGTCAAGCGTAGGTAAATCAACATTGGCGAAAACACTGCAAGAAAGGCTGCCAACTCCTTTTTACCTTCTTTCGGTCGATACCTTTTTTCTCATTGGGCCGGAGAAATTTATCAAGTCAAACCCCAACCAAACGGTCTCAACTGCTTTAACCGGGTTCCACCATGCTATCAAGACTTTTTCTGATATTGGTATCGATGTTATCGTTGACCATGTTTTTTTGACGGATGATGCCAAGGATCATACCATCACTCGTTTGGACACAATGAATGAGTGTGTATCGCTGCTCCATGATCGTGATGTTTTATTTGTGCACGTTACTTGTCCCTTAGATGAGTTAAGACGAAGAGAAAAAGAACGCGGCAATCGGCAAATCGGAAACGCGGAAGAGCTATTGTCAAAGCTATGCCCGAAAGATACATACGACATAACCGTAGATACATTCAACAACACCAAAGAAGAGTGTGCCGATAAAATCATAGATTTGCTGAACTATCCTAACAAGTTTTTCGCGTTTAAGACACTTTGGCAGCAACGCAACTGATGAAGCATTGGTCGAAAGGGTGTTTTAGCCTGTGATTCAACGGGGGTCAATGATAAAGTCATGATTCGGCAGCATATTCCGTGAGCGGGAGGGGTTTGAAAAATCCTTCCGCTCAATGTTGAGCATTTTATAAATCACGCTGGCCGCCTCGGCTCGTGTCGCGCCCCAATGCGGGCGGAATGTCCCGTCCGGCATCCCGCTCATGATGGAATGGATGCGCATGGTGACGACGGCGTCGTTGAACCACATCGGCGGGGCGACGTCGGAAAAGAATGTTTGGCCGTAGTCGATGGTGTTGGGGACATGCAGCCCTTTTACACAGAAGGCCGCCAGTTCGGCGCGGGTCACCGGATCGTCGGGGCGGTAGGCTTTTCCGTCTCCCGACATCAATCCCGCGTTCACAGCACTCCATAAATAGGAGGCTCCCCAGTGGTTTTTGATCTCGGCGGGCGCGGCGGAAAGATTGGTCGCTGGACGGACGCCAAGCAGTTTGCATAGCAGCACGCAGACTTCGGCGCGGGTCACCGACCATTCGGGCGCGCATAACGAGTTTCCGACGCCCGAGAGGACGCCGAGTTCATACAATTCCGCCATCGCCTCCTCCGCCCAATGCCCGGCAAGGTCGGTGAACGGGATGCCGCCCAGCCAAAGGCGGTAACCGTTCCAAAGCTGCTCCGGTTCTTGACCCAAAGCCCAGCTTCCGACACCCAAAAGACCGTATTTCCGGCAGAGTTTCATTTTTGCGGCGTATGAACGCTCATTTTCATACCATATATCATATTTTCCGGCGTCTGTTTTTGGATCCAGCGTCCTGCCGCCCCAAAGTTTCAGGGTTGGGTCAGTGTTTTTCACCGTTACCGTTGCGCGGGCGCATTCATTGCGCTCGTCATACCAGCGGCTGGACGCATAGTTTCTTGTAATGGTTTCGATGTTGCCGACGGTGAACGCCCTTCCGGTTATTTTTCCGCCGTTGTTCAATGAAGCCCAAAACCGACCATAAAACGGGACGCCCATCATCAGTTTCTCCCGGGGGATATGCCGCAGGGCTTCTTTGACGGACGATTCGATGAAATCATAGGAGGCAACCGGCCCGGCCGGGCTTCCTTCATACGATTGGTCATAGGTCATCAGCATGACCGCGTCGCAATACCGGCCGATCGCTGGGTAATCATACATACCGTGCCAGCCTGTTGTCAGCTTATAGGGGTTGGCCGCGACCGCCGCGCTCAAAATCTTGTCTCTTGGCAGCGAATTGCTCAAAATACGGATGAAATCGGTAAACGCATCCCGGTCTTCATGAGTCAGGTTTTCAATATCCACATCCAACCCATCTAAACCGTAATCTTTGACCCATTTAACCAGCGTTGCCGCAACCGAAGCCCGGCTGGCCATCGCTTTTCTTGCCGAGGCGCGATCCCAATGGTTGGAGACAAATGCCGTGACTCTGATCCCCTGCCGCTGCAATGATTGGATAAAGAGCTTATCGGGCGTTTTATACGGCGTAAGGATCGCGTTGCCGTTTGCGTCGATTTCAAAGTAATCGGCAACGACGGTTGACAGATTGCCGCGTGTGCGGTTGATGTTGTTTGTGTATATCGGGCTTGAACCGCCGTACAGATAGGTCAGACTCTCATACGGCAGAGCGAGGCATCGAACAATGAACAACGAACAATGAACAACGATTAAGCCAAATAAAATGGACAGTTTACAAAATCTTTTGAACATAAAAAACCCGCCTTTGGCGTTATTCTTCCCAAAGGCGGATTTTATAAAGCGGTTTATTCTTCTTCCGTTTCCTCTTTTGGCTCTTCATCCGTTTCATCGGCAAAATCGGAAGAAACCTGCGGCGACTCTTCACCGTTTGCAATCGCGACGATCTCATCCGGCCCGGTGTCTATTTGATCTTCGGGTTCGGTTTCCATCAATGCCCGCGCGGATAAGGATATTTTATGGCGGATCAGGTCAATATCGGTGATTTTAACATCCATTTCATCGCCTTCATTGACCGCGTCGGAAGGTTTACCGATGCGGCGGTCTGTCAGCTGGGAGATGTGGATCAGGCCGTCTACGCCGGGCATGACTTCGGCGAAAGCTCCGAAAGGCATCAGTTTATTCACTTTAACCTTAACAACGTCACCGGGTTTATAGGTATCCACGAATTTAACCCACGGATTGTCTTCCTGTTTGCGGTGGCTCAATGAAATGCGGTGACGCTCCTTATCGACGCCGATCACGGTGACGTCAAGCGGATCGCCCACTTTCACCAAGTCAGACGGGGCTTTGACGCGCTGCCATGACAGCTCCGAAAGGTGGACAAGGCCGTCAACCCCGCCGATGTCAACAAAGACGCCGTACGCCGTGAGCGACTTCACCACGCCGTTGTAGCGTTTGCCAATCTCCACGTTATCCCAAACCGCTTCGGCCTGCGCTCTGCGGTCTTCCTGAGAAACAGAACGGATAGAGCCGACGACGCGGCGTTTGGAACGGTGAAATTCGGTGACGCGCAGGCGCACTTTTTGCTTGAGCAGATTGCTCATCGGCTCTTCCCGGGGCAGCCCGGTTTGAGAAGCGGGCACAAAAACGCGCACACCTTTGACTGAAACAACAACGCCGCCTTTGTTCTCCTCAACGACAATGCCTTCCAACACGGCGCGTGATTCCTGCGCCGATTCTACATCCTCCCAGCTCTTAACCGTGTCTAGCCTTCGTTTGCTGAGCATGGCAGTCCCTTCAACGTCGTTGACGCGCATGATATACGTCTCGATCTCGTCTCCGATTTTAACCAGCGTAGTCGGATCGGCCGCGGGGTCGTCGGTCAGTTCGTTCAGGGGGATATACGCCGCGTGTTTGCTGCCCAGGTCAACTTGAATTTCGTTGGGTGAAATGCCGGTGATAATGCCGGTGATCTTTTCGCCGGTGTGCAGCGGCCGCAGGGTCGAGTCGATCATTTCCTCAAAGGTTGGTTCAGCAGCAGACAGGTTCATCTCTTCGCTCATTTGTTTCACTACCTCCTCAATGATGGCAGACGGCGTGGAAGCCCCCGCAGTGATGCCTATACGCCCGACCCCTTTGGGAATAGCCAGTCCTTCCTTCCCCTCTGTCAGAAGAACGGGGCATTCACAAACAGCGGCCAGCTTCCGCGTATTGGCACTGGCACGGTCTCCCACGACAACCATGACGTCTACCCGGCGCGACAGCTCGGTTGTTTTCAACTGCCGCAATACGGTCGTCCTGCATATTGTATCAAGTATTTTACCGTTTGTACACTCTTTTTTCAGAAAATCACCGCATTTTTCATAAACGCCGGATTCCGACGTTGTTTGCGCGGTCATTGTCACGGGCTCTAAAGGGTTTATCCGTCGTTGGACAAACAGTTCCTTCAATTCATCAAGATTGGAAAACACAAAGCATCTCCGGCACCAGGCGGCGGTAGCCGTTACCTCGGGGTGTTCCGGGTCGCCGAAAATCAGAATAAGCCGCCCTTCTTCCGAATCGGCGGCGACATGTTTATGGATGCGTTTCACATCGGGGCAGGTGGCGTCTATATAGGCAATCCCGCTTTGTTCCAGTTCGCTGTACAGTTCCGGCGGCGCGCCGTGGCTGCGGATCACGAGCATCCCGCCTTTGCGGAGTTCATTCAATGATTGAATGACACGCACGCCGGCTTTCTCCAGTTCGGCAACAGCCCGGCGGTTGTGGATCAGCGGGCCTAACGTATAGCAGGGCGCGGCGTCCCCGGCCAGTTTGACAGCCCGCGCCACACCGTAGCAATATCCCGCATCCGGGACAATGTCAATCTTCACGTTTCTTTTTCCTTTTGTCCGGCGGTTTTAGCGTATATATCCCCTGCCTGATCTGCTCGCCTATGGCTTCATACTGCTCCGCGCTCTTGATTCCCGGCTGCTTTTCAGCCGTAAACGGTTTGCCGACAACAGCCTCAATGCGGTTGAAGAACACTTTCCGCCCGACCGATAAATAAATAGGAAGAAGGGGCGCGCGCGAACGAACGGCCAGCATAGCCGCCCCGTTTTTCAAGGCCGCCCCTTCGTCGTCATTGACAATGCGGCGTCCCTGCGGGAAGATGAGTACCTTTTGCCCCCCTTTGAGAATGTCCAGCGTTGTGCGGATGGCCGCCATATCGGAAGCCCCTCGCTCGACCGGATAGGCTCCGAGGGCGGTGATCAGCTGTTTCAAGCCAAAAATCTTAAAAAGCTCTATTTTGGCCATAAAACGCGGTTTGTCCGTTCTTATTAACGTCAGCGCGATCAGCACCGGGTCGGAGAGGGACGAATGGTTGACGCAAACCAGCGCCGCGCCCTCGGGGATATTCTCCCGTCCTGTTACTCGGAACCGGTAAAGGAGTTTATAAATCGCCCCGACGACGATATGCGCGAACTTATAAAACATTTGACTCTCCTTAAACGCCCAATTTTTCCCGTATCAGGTTCTCGATCAACCCGACGCTTTGCTGAAAAGTGTTTCCGGTGGTATCCAACAGGATGGCGTCGGGAGCCTGGCGCAGCGGTGCTTCTTTACGGGTGCTGTCGTTATGGTCGCGGGTGATGATGTCTTGCAGGATTTGCTCATAGGGCGGGGCATCCCCGCTTTGAGACAACTGCGCTACTCTCCTCCGGGCGCGGTCTTCGGGCGATGCCGTGAGGAATATCTTCAAATCGGCGTCGGGCAGCACAACGGTTCCGATGTCGCGCCCGTCCATAATGACGTCTTGTCTTTTAGCCAAATCTCTCTGTAAATCCAGCAGGAAGGCGCGCACTTCCGGCAAAGCCGAACAGTCGCTTGCCGCTTTAGAGACTTCATGTTTTCGGATGTCTTCCGTTACATCCCGCTCACCGTCAAACATCCGCTGCTCGCCGCCGCTGAACTTCATCGACAGTTGGATTTCTTCCAAATCAAGCAAGCCTGTCTCCAAACAACGCAGCCCGATGACACGGTACAACGCCCCGGTATCTACGTAAACAAAGCCCAAACGCCCCGCAGCGGTGCGGGAAATGGTGCTCTTCCCCGCCCCTGATGGCCCGTCTATGGCGACGCTTCTGTATTTCACTCACAATCCCTCTTTTCGTAACCCTTCATTTGCTGCGGCTCTTAGCCGCTTGCGGCTTCTCCGGCCGCCCAGCCTGTAGACCACGCGATTTGCAGATTATAGCCGCCGGTAAAACCGTCTAAATCCAATATTTCTCCGGCAAAGTATAACCCTTTACATAGCTTAGACTGCATGGTTTTCGGATCGACTTCTTTCAAATGGATACCGCCGCGCGTGACAACGGCTTCGTCAAACGACCCGGTTCCCGATACGGCAACCGAAAAGCCTTTGATGACTGCCAGTAACGACAGCCGTTCGGCGCGCGTGACCTCCGCCGTTTTCCTGCGCGCGTCCAAACGGGCAAGGCTTAACACGATTGGGATCATCCGCTTATGCAGCAGATCGTTCAACGCGTTGCCGAGTTCGCGGGCGGCGTATGTTTGAAAATCCCGCAAAATCCGCGCGTCCAGCTGCTGTTCGGTCAGCCCGGGTTTCAGGTCTATGACCACCGAGACGCCATCTTGCCAATGCGAAGACGCGCTCAATACCAGCGGCCCGGATATGCCGAAATGGGTGAAGAGCATTTCACCCGGCCCTTCGCGGAAAATGACCTTTCCCGCTTTATCCCGTAATTTCAGCGTCACATTACGCAGTGACAACCCTTGCAGTTCCCCGCAAAACGTGTCAGGCGAAAGCAACGGAACGAGGGCGGGCGAAAGCGGCGTAACGGTATGCCCCGCCTTTTTTGCCAGTTCATACCCGTCGCCTGTCGAGCCTGTTTTTGGATAGGAAAGTCCACCTGTTGCTACTACAACAGAACCATTCGAGCAATCCAGCTTCGTCACGCGCTGTTTTCTGCGTTCCACGCCCAATCTCTCTGTTTCGCGCACGAGCGCGTTTACAATGTCTGAAGACTGCTCGCTTTGGGGGAAGACCCGCCGCCCGCGTTCGGTGACCAGCGGGACGCCCAGCTGCTCAAAAAATGCCATGGTATCTTGGGGTGAAAAGCGTGACAACGCGCTTCGCAGAAAGGTTTTATCGCTGCAATGATCCAAAAACTCGCTGATGTCACAATCGTTCGTTAGGTTGCAGCGTCCTTTTCCCGTGATAGACAGTTTTACACCCGGGCGTTCATTGCGTTCTATTAAAAATACCTTTGCCCCGCATTGCGCCGCCCGGATGGCCGCCATCAAGCCGGCCGCCCCCGCGCCAATGACGGTTACAGTCCGGTTAGACGGAACGGACATATTCAATCTCCTTTTGGGTCAAATAACGCCATTTTCCCGGTTTGAGTGAATCCAAAAGCAATTTCCCTTCCCGGACACGGATCAAACGAATCACTGTAAGGCCTTTTTCTTTACACATATTCCGCACCTGATGTTTTTTCCCTTCCGTGATGGTGATCGTCAGCTCTTCGTCAGGCAGCACCGTTACTCTATACTCTTTTTCGATGCCGGAAGACGGATGGGTCAGTTTCCGCACAGCCGCGCCGTCGTTTGTCATCAGCAGAAGCCCTTCGCTCTCTTTATCCAAACGCCCGACCGGCACAAGGTAGCCCAATTCTTCCGGCAGCAGGTCGCGCACCGTTGTCTCCGCATGAATATCGCGCAAGGTTGTCGTCACCCCGCGCGGCTTGTGAAGAAGTATGTAAATTGCGTCGGGGCGGGGCGGAAGCGGTTTTCCGTATACGGTGACCGTTTGCGTTTCAGGGTCGGCCGAGTCGCCGAGGCCGGACGTTACACCATCGACCGCGACGCCGCCGTTGGCGATGACGGTTTCAGCGGCGCGGCGTGACATCAATCCATACGACGATATGATTTTTTGCAGGCGTTCTCTCATCCTTACCCCTCAGACAGTTTTTCCGCAATCAACGGGCATTGCGCTAGAACCTTACCGTCAAGCATAGCTGTCAGCATTCCAATGCGCTGCCCTGGAATGACCGGCTGCCACATATAGCGAGGCAGAAAGACTTGTATCTCCAGCAACCCTTCCTCTTCCTTTTCCAATAGAACACGTTCGGTTTTGATGGCTTTCGCCTTCACATTATCCCCGCCGATCACGGGAACTTCGCGGAAGACTTGATCTTCAACGCAAAGTGTTTTTAGGCTATAATTGTTAAACCCGTAATCCAGCATGGCGGCGTGATCCGCCCAGTCGTTATGATCTTTGAGCGTCACCGCGATCAGGCGCATCCCTTCGCGGGTCGCGCTGGACACCAAACAACGCCCCGCGTTGATGGTATACCCTGTTTTCACGCCGTCGGCTCCGGCGTATGACCATAGCATACGGTTGTGGTTCTTGATGGTGATACCGTTGACTTGGGCGTATTTGCTGGAGACGATTTTCGTGAAAACCTCATTTTGATGGGCAGCGCGGGTCAGGATGGCCATATCGCGCGCGCTTGAAAAATGATGTTCGGCATTCAGGCCGTGCGGGTTTTGGAAAGCTGAATTTTTCATCCCCAGCGACGCCGCTTTTTCATTCATCTTTGCTGAAAAAGCGTCAATACTGCCCGCGCAATGGATGGCCAGCGCGGCCGCCGCGTCGTTTCCCGATTTCAGCAGCAATCCGTACAGCAAATCACGCACCGTTACCAGCTGTTCGGCTTGAAGGTACATGGAAGAACCCTCAACGCCGACCGCTTCGGCGGGAACTTTTAGCGTTTGATCAAGGTCATTGCAGCATTCCAATACGACAAGAGCCGTCATGATTTTGGTGGTGGACGCAATCAAGCGTTTTTGGTCGGCTTCTTTTTCAAATAAAACCGTCCCTGTTTCAGCGTCCATTAAAACAGCCCCTTCGGCCGAGACCGAAGGTTTTTCCGCCGCCAAAACAGGCGTGACCGATGAAGCCAGCAGTGCAAACGTCATAAACAGGCCGAAAAAGGTTTTCAAACGCATTCCGTTCACCTCAAGCAGAGATTACAACAGAAGTGTTCCCCGCGCCTGTTCATTTCATAATCGGCAGATTATGGCTGTTCTTCCTGTTGCTTCTTCGCCTTGCGATTGTCGAGAAAAGTTTCCGCTTGTTTGATCACTTTGGGGATCAAGTCCGCAATTTTATCAAACGTCGTCTCGTTTGCTCCAGTCACCGGGAGCAGCTTCACCGTTTGATCGCTGACGATCAAAAAGGCCACGGGGGATACTTTGACACCGCCGCCCCCGCCCCCGCCGAAATTGCTGTTTGCCCCGTAATCCGAGCCGCCTGTGCAAAAACCCATCGACAAACGGGTAACGGGGATGATGGTGGTTCCGTCCGCTGTTGTGACAGGCTCGCCGACAATGGTGTTTACGTCCACCATTTCACGCAAACCGGACATGGTCGCGCTCATCAGTTCGGCTATTCCTTTGTTCCCTTCCATCGCTTAAACCGCCTTTCTTGATTTCTTTTGTGAAGAAGGATTTCGCATCATGGCTCCCAATGCCGCGAACAGGACGGCGAAGGATCGCCCGAGCGACATGGTCAGATAGAGTTCGCCTTCCCATTGCGTCCTGTCTTGCTCAAAGTTTAACCCGATTTCAACATTTTGCTTTTTCACGCGGAATGTTTGGTTGATCAGCGGGCGCAGCACACCCCACGCCATATTGAGCCTTCCGTACATCATGGCCGCGCTGTAGGGGTCTTCGCTTCCGCCGAGGATGAGTTTCAGGTTCATGCGGTCGATCCTCAGCCCCTTCCGCAGGGAACGCATCACGGGTTTGACCATGCGCAGCAGCGTTTTGGGGTCTTTGAAGCCGGAGGGTTCTTTGTCCTTTTTTATCTTTTCCGGTTTTGGCTTTTTACTCTTTTGGAGCCGCTTTGTTAGGTCGAACCGGAAAATCCCGGCGCGGACGATCACCTTCGTTTGCCCGTCCCGCGACCGTTTGGCGCGCACGCCAAAGCGGATAAATCCCAGTAAATAGATACATGAAACAACGATAATCGCAACCCACATATCCGCTACTCCAACGTCAGCTGGCCGTCGATTTCGGTATCCGGCAGCTCATCAAGGCTTGAAAGGCCGAAAGCGCGTAAAAAAGCAGGCGTTGTTTTATATTGTATCGGCCGCCCCGGGACTTCCAGCCGCCCCGCTTCCGCAAGAAGCCCTTTGTCTACCAGCCCGGACAATGTCGCGCCGCTTTCGATCCCTCTGGCTCGCTCGACCTGAGCGCGCGTGATCGGCTGGTAATAAGCCGCGAGGCTCAATACTTCAAGGGCTGCCCGGCTCATGGGCGGCGGTTTGCGCTCTTCCAGCGTCTTTCGTATCAAATCGGCCAGCTCCGGCGCGGTCGTCATCTGTAACGATTTATCCAAACGCACCAGCCGGATGCCCCGCCGTTCAAATCGGTAACGCCCGCTCAACGTCTCGGCTGCTTCTTCGATCTCACGCGGTTCTAACTCCAGCGCAGCGGCCAAACGCGCAATGGTCACCGGCTCGCCTGAAGCAAACAGGATGCTCTCTATGGCTGCTTCGATTGAATAATCGTCCATTCTGCACCCTCCTCGCAAAGATCGATCTCCCTGTTGCGGCACATCTCCAAGACAGCTAAGAAAACAGCCACGATGATCGACCTGTTTTCCGCCTCTTCAAAAAGCTGATCCAGCGGTATCCTGCCGTTTTGCAGGATACGCTCACGGATGTCGTCGATCATTGCTTTCACAGGGTACGGCTCACGCCCCACAATGCCGGAAAAAACCGCTTTGGGCGGGGGGCGCCGCCGTTCGCTCCGCTCGGAAAGCCGCTCTATGGCTTCAGACAGAATGTCTGCCGCATGGATATGGGTATACTCCGGGTTTTTTTCGGCGGGTTCGGGCGGTTTTGTCAGGAGCTGGCGGTAGAGTTCGGCGCGGGTGCTTAAAAAGTCGCGTATAAACTCCATTTTCTGCCGTTCTTCCTGCGCCAGCCGCTCCTCCAACGCCTGTTTGAGCAAATCGACTTCCTCGTCTTCTTCCCCTGTTGTAACCAGCTTCTTGCTTTTGAGGTAAACAAGGTGCGAAGCCATCGCGATGAACTCACTTGCAACGTCCATATCCAACGCTTGACGCGTTTCGATCCATGCCGTAAACTGCCCGCACAGCAGGGTTATCTGCAAATCCTGAATGGCGATTTTATTCCTGCCGAGCAAATGCAGAATGAGGTCAAGCGGCCCCTCAAAATCCTCCATGACTTCCTGCGGAGCTTGTACAACTTTTTCCAGCCGGAATGTAAGCAATTCGTCCATCTGTCTAATAACTCAGTCCAAAAACTTTGAATATGAGCGAGAGGATCCCGTCAAGAAAGGTTTGCAAGTATCCGCCGAGTGCGCCTGTCAGGGCTAAAAACATGATGAGAAACATTCCGTAACGCTCATACTGCATCATGGCCCAGTAAGCGCGGTTGGGCAGGAAAGACGCCAAAACCTTGGAGCCGTCCAGCGGCGGGATGGGAAGGAGGTTGAAAACGCCCAAAGCCACATTGTAAAAAATGAGATACAAAAACAGTCTTCCGACAAATAACCCGGCAACGCCCCAATGCTCTCCGAGAGCCCATAAAGCGTTGTAAAAGTTACTTTTATTGTAAAAGAATGCCAGCTCCTGCGACGCGCCGGAAAGCGAATAAACAAGGGCAAACAAGCCCGCTATTAAAAACGCGAAGATAAAGTTGGAGAAGGGGCCGGCCAATGCTGTTAAGGCCATATCGCGTTTGGGGTCTCTAAAATATCTCGGGTCGATCTGAACGGGTTTTGCCCAGCCGAACCCCACAAACAAAAGCATCAGCGACCCGATCGGGTCGATATGCCGCACGGGGTTGAGCGTCAAACGACCCATATTCTTCGCCGTTTGATCGCCCAGCGCGTATGCCGCAAGGCCGTGGCAGAGTTCGTGTATGACCATGCAGATCAAAACAGCCAAAATCATCGTGATCAGGCTGACAACGATTTCCTGCATGGGTGTGTTTTCGCCTATGTTTTGAAAATACCGAAAAAGCATGAGCGCAGACTCCTTTTATTGATCAAGCCTAGCTACGTCTTCCCATGTCTCCCGCCGCACCGCTATATAAGACTTCCCTTGGCTTATCATCACAATGGGAGGACGGGGGACGCGGTTGTAGTTCGACGCCATCGAATAGTTGTAAGCCCCGGTGTTTAAGACGGCCAGCAAATCGCCCGGTTTGACCGGCTGGATGGGCATATCTTTGCCCAAAAGCTCGCACTCACAGCACCGCCCCGCCAGTGTGATGGTCTCACTCTTTGATTCTAATGCCCGTTCCGGCAGGATTATGTCGTATTCCGCGCCGTAGAGCATGTAGCGCGGGTTATCGGTCAACCCGCCGTCTACCGAAACATAGGTGCGCACGCCGGGGATTTCCTTGATACTTCCCACCGTGTAAACGGTGATACAGGCGTTGGCAACGATGGCGCGCCCCGGTTCGATCACCAGTTCCGGCAGCGGAAGATGATGGCGCGCCGAGGCTTCCCGCACGGCCTTGGCAATCGCGGAAACATACTCCGAAGCCGGCAGAACCTCCTGGCCGGGCAGATAACGCACGGCATATCCGCCGCCGATGTTCAACTCTTTAAGCGGCACACCCGCCTCCGCCATAAACGCCATCATATGATCGATTGCGTCTGTATACGTTTCGATTTCAAATATCGGCGAACCAAGATGGCAGTGTATCCCTTCCAGTTTGATCCCGCCGAGCGAACAAGCCAGCTCCAAAGCCGCCTGTGCCGCGCCTGTTTCGATCGGTATGCCGAATTTGCTGTCCAGCTTCCCTGTTTGCAACGCTGTGTGCGTAGCCTTGCCTGTGACGCCTGGAGAAAGGCGGAGGGATACCTTTGCCGTTATGCCCAGTTCCGAGGCGATGCGGGAAATGCGCTCCAGCTCTTCCGTTCCGTTGGCTACAATGCGGTGTATGTTTGTTTTGAGGGCATAGCGCAATTCTTCTTCTGTTTTGTTGTTGCCGTGGAAGATAATCCCTTCCGGCGGCATCCCGCCTTTCAGCGCGGTAAACAGCTCCCCGCCCGACGCAACGTCGGTGAGCAGTCTTTCCTCATGTACAATGCGGTATATATGCGCAAAAGCCAAGGCTTTGCTAGCGTAAGCAACCGACCATTTTCCCGGGTAATGCTCCGCCATCGCCGAGGTAAAAGCGCGGCAATTCGTTCGGATTTGCGCCTCGTCCATGATATAGAGCGGCGTACCAAATTCTTTGGCGAGCGACGGCACGTCCATGCCGCCGATCGTCAGATGACCGGCGTCATTGACCCCCAAGCAATCGGATACGAATCTCAAAAAGTATCTCCTCCTTCCCCTTGCCTGTCACGGAAGACAGCGGCATGGCTTTCTCTACGGCAAGGGTTTCCTGTATCAACTGTATAGAGTTTAATAGTTGTGAAGGTTTCAGCTTGTCGGCTTTGTTCGCCACGGTGATGAACGGGATGTTTTTCTGCCGGAAGACTTCCGCCATCTGGCAATCCAGTGCGGTCGGCTTATGGCGGGCGTCCGCCACCAGCACACCCAGCGTGATTCTGTCCGGCTCCGCAAAAAAGGCTTCCAGCAGTGCTGCCCAGCGCAGTTTCTCGGCATGGGAGACTTTTGCGTACCCGTAACCGGGTAAATCCGCATAGAAATAGGTATCATTGATCAGAAAGTAGTTAACATGCGCCGTTTTTCCGGGGGTGTTGCCGACTTTGGCTAAGTTTTTTCGCCCGGTCAGCGTATTGATGACGGAACTCTTGCCCACATTGCTCCGTCCGGCAAAGACCACCGTCTTTTTCCCGTCACGGATGAATTGCTCTTCCCTTGCCGCGGAAAGGACGAATGCAGCATCCATTATACAATTGTTTCTTTCAGCACCGTTTCGATGCTGTCGGCTAAAACGAAGGTCAGCGCGCCGCGCACCGCCGGGTCTATGTCTTCAAGGTGGCGTTCATTTTCAGCCGGGATGATCACGGTATGGATTCCGGCGCGGAAAGCCGCCATAGCCTTTTCCTTCAAGCCGCCGATGGGTAAAACGCGCCCTCTCAGCGTGATCTCCCCCGTCATGGCCGTGTCGCGCCGCACCGGGCGTTCGGTCAACGCCGAAAGCATGGCGACTGTCATGGTGATCCCAGCCGAAGGGCCGTCTTTGGGGATGGCTCCTTCCGGGCAGTGGATATGGATGTCGCGGTTTTTATGGAAATCTTTATCGATCCCCCACGCCCCGCACAGGCTACGTATGCAGGTAAAGGCCGCTTTGGCCGACTCTTTCATAATGTCGCCCATATTTCCCGTCAGCTCTATCTTCCCGCTGCCTTCGCTGACGCCCGCTTCCACTTCCAAAACCTCGCCGCCGAACGGCGTCCAGGCCAAACCGCACACAAGCCCCACTTCCGGCTGACCTAACGGCCGTTCGGGGCGGTATTTTCGGATACCGAGGAAATCATGGAGGTTTTTACCCGTGATAATGACTTTATGAGAGAGCGAGACTAATTTTTGCTGCTTGTCATGCTCTTCCCCGGACATTCGCTGCGGCGCGTCGCCGCCGCTTGCGTAACGCATGGCCGTCTTACGGCAGACGGCGGCAATTTCACGCTCCAGCACGCGCACCCCCGCTTCGCGGGTGTATCCGGCAATCAGTTCGCGCAGCCCCCCGGCGGAAATAGCCAGCATGGATTTGGAGATACCGTGTTTCTCCATTTGCTTCGGAATGAGATGGCTTTTGGCGATCTGCATCTTTTCTTCGTCGGTGTAACTGGAGAGTTCGAGAACTTCCATACGGTCGAGCAGCGGACGCGGGATGGTTGACGTGGTATTGGCGGTCGTGATGAATAAGATGTCCGATAAATCGAACGGGATTTCAAGGTAATGGTCGCGGAAGGAAGCGTTTTGCTCCGGGTCAAGCACTTCGAGCAAGGCCGCCGAAGGGTCGCCCCGGCTGTCGGCACCCAGCTTGTCCACTTCATCGAGGAGGATGAGCGCGTTTTTGCTTCCCGCTTGCCGCACCGCGCTGATGATCCGCCCCGGCATGGCTCCGATGTATGTTTTGCGGTGTCCGCGTATGTCGGCTTCGTCCCGCACCCCGCCCAGCGAGAGGCGAGAAAGTTTCCGCCCCATCGCCCGCGCCATGGAGAGCGCGACCGACGTTTTTCCGACGCCCGGCGGCCCGACCAGGCAGAGAATCTGCCCTTTCAGCTGCGGCGCAAGTCTTTTCACGGCTAAGTATTCAAGGATGCGCTGTTTGATTTTATCCAGCCCGTAATGGTCTTTGTCCAGTATCTTTCGTGCCGCCTCTATGTCCAAACGGTCTTTCGACGCCGTGTTCCACGGTAAGGAAAGGCATGTGTCAAGATAGGTGCGGATCAACGCCGCTTCATGCGATTCAGACGGCTGCCGCGAAAGGCGGCCGGCTTCTTTTTTCAGCTTTTCCGCCGTTTCTTCCGGCAGTTTCAACTCGTCAATTTTCGCCTCATAGGCTTCCGCCTCATCTTCGCCGCCGTCGCCCAGTTCGCTTTTGATGGCTTTCAACTGTTCGCGCAGATAATAATCTTTTTGGTTCTTCACCAAACGGTCGCGCAAACGGTCGTGCAGGTCGCTTTCGATCGAGAGAATCTCCACTTCGTGCGAAAGGATGGCATACAGCCGTTCCAGCCTTTTGGCCGGATGCACCGCCTCCAGCACCGATTGCTTTTCCGGCGGTTTGACAGGGATATGCTGTGTGATATAATCGGCCAAATACCCCGCTTTTTCGGCGGCTTGAACATTGATGATGACTTCCGGCGAAAGTCTTGGCATCAGTGCGCTGTAGTCTTCAAAAGTGTTTTTCACTTCCCGTATCAACGCTTCGAGTTTTAGGGAAGTGCGTTTGGGTTCCGCCAGCGGCTCCACCTCGGCCACACAGAACGGGTCTTCCTCTAAAACAGCCCGCAGCACGGCGCGCTGACGCCCTTCGACCAATACGCGCACGTTGTCGCCGGGGAGACGGATGATTTGGCGCAGCACAGAGATCGTCCCGATGCGGTGTACATCTCCGATCCCAGGGTCGTTGCTGCGCATATCCTTCTGCGCCACCAAAAAAACCGACTGCTCGCCGCGAAGTGCTTCTTCCAACGCCCGCACAGATTTATGGCGGCCGATGTCAAAGTGGATATACATTTCCGGGAAGACCGTCAGCCCGCGCAGGGCAATCATCGGAAGCTGCATCATTCAGGCTCCATCATTTAAGATACGTTTTTCTTTGACTTTTGCTTCAAAGCGGCGGCGGTAACCGGCATGACTCGAGCCTGTATCTCAGGGTTGCGCGACAATTCGGGCTCGGCTTTGTCCTTAATGGATTCACGGGTGATCAAAACTTTTTCGATCGACGGATCCATCGGGATGGAATACATGATGTTGGTCATCACCGACTCAATGATCGCCCGCAGACCGCGCGCGCCGATCCCGCGCTCCACCGCCAGTTCGGCGATCTCTTCCAAAGCCTCTTCTTCAAATGTGAGTTCCACGCTGTCCATCTCGAAGAGCTTTTTATACTGTTTGACAAGGGAGTTTTTCGGTTCGGTCAAGATCGATACCAATTCCTCTTTGGTTAGCTGACCCAGCGGCGCGATGATGGGCAGGCGGCCTACCAATTCGGGAATGATACCATATTTGAGCAGGTCATGCGGGGTCACCTCACGCAGGGAGGCGGTGAGGTCTTTTTTCTTTTTGCTTTCGACCAAACCCGAGAAGCCCATCGTCCGTTTCCCCAAACGGTTTTCAACGATGGTTTCGATCCCGTCGAAGGCTCCGCCGCAGATGAAGAGGATGTTGGCCGTGTTGATTTGCAGAAAATCCTGATGCGGGTGTTTGCGCCCGCCGGTCGGCGGCACATTGGCGATGGTTCCCTCCAAGATTTTCAGCAAAGCCTGCTGGACGCCCTCGCCGGATACGTCGCGCGTGATGGAGACATTCTCGCTCTTGCGGGCGATCTTGTCCATCTCGTCGATATAGATGATGCCGCGTTCGGCTCGTTCAATATCATGGTCGGCGGCCTGTATCAGCCGGAGCAGGATGTTTTCCACATCCTCGCCCACATATCCCGCTTCGGTCAGCGTTGTGGCGTCGGCAATGGCAAACGGCACATTGAGGATTTTGGCCAGTGTCGCGGCGAAATAGGTTTTGCCGCAGCCGGTGGGGCCAAGCATGAGGATATTGCTCTTTTGCAGTTCGACGTCGTCGCCGTTGTCGGCGGCAAAGACGCGTTTATAATGGTTGTATACCGCGACCGACAGCGCGATCTTGGCTTCTTCCTGACCGACGACATATTCGTCGAGCAATGCCCTGATCTCATGCGGTCGTTTGAGGGTATCGGTCTGCGCGATGGCCGGGGAGCGGTTGTAATCCACCCCGTCGTCGAGGATGGTCAAACAAAGCTGTACGCATTCATTGCAGATACAGGCACTCGGCCCGGCAATCAGCCTGCGCACCTGATCCTGGTGTTTGCCGCAGAAGTTGCAGCGCACATGCCTGCGTTCGTCTCTTGGCATTTGATTATCCTTTCAGCAGCTGCAGCTGCTTATTTGTTTGGTATATTGGCGCGCTTGTCGTACACCTTGTCGATCAAACCGTAGGTCAACGCTTCCTCGGCGGACATATAACGGTCGCGCTCGGTGTCTTCGGCGATCTGTTCCACCGTTTGACCGGTAAGGGAGGCCATGATGGTATTCATTTTTTCTTTTGTGCGGATGAGGTGGTCGGTGTGTATCTTGATGTCGGTCACCTGCCCGCTTAACCCGCCGCGCAGAGCGGGCTGGTGAATGAGCATTTCAGAATTGGAAAGGGCGTAGCGTTTCCCTTTGGCTCCGGCCGCCAGCAAAAACGCGCCCATAGAAGCCGCCAAGCCGACGCAGATGGTCGATACATCGGCGGTGATATAGTTCATGGTATCAAAAATGGCAAGCCCAGACGTAATGGAGCCGCCGGGCGAGTTGATATAGAAACTGATGTCCTTATCAGGGTCTTGCGCCTCAAGATAGAGCAGCTGCGCTACGATCAGCGAAGCGGTCACGTCGTTTACGTCTTCCGATAAAAAGACAATCCGATCGTTCAGCAGACGGGAATAGATGTCATAGGAACGCTCCCCCCGGTTGGTCTGCTCGATGACCATTGGAACCAAACTCATTCCTTCTCCTCCTCTTTCTTAACGGTTTTCTTTTTTGCCGCGGGTTTCTTGGGTTTTTCATCTGTTTCAGTTTTCTTCTTCGGCACGGCTTTTTTGGGTTTTGGCTCCGCTTCTGTTTCTTCCGGCTTATCCAGCTTGATGGCCGACTCGGTGATGAGCTTTGACGCTTTCAACGCCAGCAAATCTTTTGTCAGGTTCTTTTCGGGGATCGACTGCCGCACTTCTTCCTCCCCGATTTTATACATCTCGGCCAGCCTCGTGTATTCTTCATTCAGTTCGCCCTCCGCCAGCGTGAGGTTTTCCAGCTTGACGATCTTATCAAAAATGAGGCTGGATTTGGCGTGGTTTTCAGCCTGCGGACGGAAGTTGTCGATCATCGCTTTTTCGTCCATACCGGCGATTTGCATATACTGCTGGATGTTCATCCCGCGCTGCCGGAGGTTGTAGGAGAAGTCGTTGATGATGTCTTCAAGGTGTTTTTGGATGATGGCGTCGGGGATGTCGCCTTGCAGGGTGGGGATGATTTTTCCCATCAGCGCGTTTTCAAAAGCGTGCTGGACGTCGCGTTCCCTAGCGTCAAGTATACGCTTGCGAACCGATTCTTTATACTCTTTGAGCGTATCGAACTCCGAAATATCTTTGGCGAACTCGTCGTCGGCCTCGGGGAGCTGTTTTTCCTTGACTTCATGGATTTTGCATTTGAAGACGGCCGGTTTGCCTTTCAGCTCCTCGGCATGATATTCCTCGGGGAAGGTGACCTCCACATCTGGTTTGTCCCCCGCTTTCGCCCCTTCCAGCTTTTCTTCAAAGCCAGGGATGAAGCGGTTGGAGCCAAGCTCTAACGTCTGTTTCTCCCCTTTGCCGCCTTCAAACGGCACGCCGCCGATAAACCCTTCGTAATCAAGGATGACGGTGTCGCCGCTCTTGGCGGCGCGTTCGACCGTCGTAAGGCTGGCGTTGCGTTCGCGCAGCCGTTCCACTTCGGCGTCGATCTCCTCGTCCTTGACTTCGGCGGGCGGCGCGTAGGCACTAAGTCCTTTATACTGCCCGATTTCGATCTCAGGATACACGTGCACCCGCGCGATGAAGGTATATCCGTCTTCGCCGAGGGTTTCGACCTCGACGTCGGGGCGTTCTACCGGTTCCAGCCCTTCTTTTTCTATTGCTTCATCATATGCTTCAACCCATGTATCGCTCACAGCGTCCTGATAAAAGACGCCCTGCCCGTACATGGATTCAATGATCCTGCGCGGGGCTTTCCCTTTGCGGAATCCCGGCACATTCATTTTCGCGGCGTTTTTACGGAACGCCCGGTCAACAGCGGCGGAAAAGGTCTCCTTATCCACCTCGATGATCAGTTCCATCAGATTTTTTTCTTTTTTCTCCATGCTTTTGACGGTCATTTGTTACGCCAACCCTTCCCAGTCTATCTTGTATCCGATGTACTATATCATACCAAACAAAAAGACGCAAGTACGACGCGTCTTTTTGGCGGAAAAATTGTGATTTGTTTTATCTGCGCTCGGCTTGGTCAACCACCCTTACGAAGATGACGGCGCATTATCCCGCAACCCTCACCGGCGTAAACCCCACATGGTCGGCTGAGATCAAGCGGTAGCCGATCCCGCGGTACAGCCCCTCGATGGCGCGGGCGCAAGCGCGTCCGTGCAGATGCCCGAAGAAGCACCGCTTCACACCGTATTCCTCCAAAACCTCCACCAACGGCTCACAGCGGTAACCTTCATACAACGGCGGGTAGTGCAGGAATGCTGTCAGTTCGCCGCCCAGCTTGCGCCCGGCTTCCAAAGAAGCGCGCAGCCGCCCGGCTTCCCGGTTAATCATCTTTGTGTCATGCTCTCCCCCGCGTTCTTCCTCAAAAAACCAGCCGCGTGTCCCGCAGACGGCAAACCCATCAATAAAAAAAGCATTGTTATGCAGAATGTCAAAGGTCAAAAGACCGTGTTCGGCAAAGAAACGATTCATTTTAGCGGCTGTGTCCCAAAAGTAATCGTGGTTGCCTTTTAATAAGACCTTTTTGCACGGGAAGCGTTCCAAAAATTGAAAATCCGCCAAAGCGTCCTGCAGAGACATTCCCCAGGAGGTGTCCCCGGCAAGGATGAGGGTATCGTCTGCCGTCAGGTTGGACAACCCTTGTTCTATTTTGCCCAAATACCCCTCCCATGCCCCGCCGAAAACGTCCATCGGTTTATCAACGGCCAAAGAGAGGTGAAGGTCGCCTATTGCGTAAAGCATCCATACCCCGCCCTGTATAAAGTTCAAGTTTCTTTGGGATAATAGGAAAAAACAGTGAGGTGTCATGCAATGCTAGGTCAAAACAAAAGCAAATCAAACGTCGTCAACTGCACCGTCGGAACCTGCGCCTACCACGGGCAAAACAACCAATGCAACGCGGGCGGCATCAAAGTCGGAACCGAGTATGCCCTCGACAAGACCGAGACATTTTGTTCTACCTATGAACACAAGGCTCCGTAAGCCATTCCTTCACAAATCCGTCGATCCCGTCCGGCGCCACGGAGGCTGAAAACCTTCGTGGTTTTTTCTTTGTTTCAGTCAAGGCGTCCGGGACAGTGACATAGTCTTCAAGATCGTCGCCGCCCAACGCTTCCAATACCGCTTCGGGGAATTTGCCCGGATGGGCGGTGGAAACAACGATGCAATCGCTGTAAAGGTCATCATCACACACGCCGGACATCGCCACGGCGGTGTGCGGATCAAGTACATATTGAGCTTGTTCATAGACCTTGCGGATACAGTCTTTGCCTTCTTTGTCACCCCGCCAAAACGCGGTAAACTCGCTTTGCAGGGCGGCGGTCACATCATCGCTGAGGGTGTATTTCCCCTCCGCCGTTAAGCGTTCCATGCAATCCTTCACATCCGCTCCAAGCAGGTGCAAAGCGCGCTCAAAATTGGAAGAGACAAGAATATCCATCGAAGGCGAATCCGTCCTGTTCATCGGGCGGCCGCGGTCGTAAACCCCGGTTTGGATAACGTCGGTCAGCACATGGTTTTTGTTCGACGCGCACACCAGTTTCCCGAATGGGACGCCCATCCGCTTGGCGTACAACGCCGCGAGGATGTTGCCGAAATTCCCGGTCGGTACGCAAACGACCGGATTGGGTTTGCCGGGTTTCTGCATCGTGTAATCAATAAAAGATGATACATAATACGCCACTTGCGGCAAAAGCCGCCCGAGGTTGATGGAGTTGGCCGAAGAGAGCATATAATGATCATTCGATAAGTTTTGAGCAAAAACCCGTTTGACCCCAGTCTGAGCGTCGTCAAAATCCCCCTGCACCGCGCAGACGCAGACGTTACCGCCCTCCTGCGTCACCATTTGCAGCTTTTGAACCTCTGAAACCCCTTCCTCCGGGTAAAAGACCAGCACCCTTGTCCCCGGCACATCCCGGAATCCTTCCAACGCGGCCTTGCCTGTGTCGCCCGACGTCGCCGTGAGGATGCAAAGTTCCCGCGTCTCCCCCGTCAGAGCTTTCGCTTTGTTGATCAGCAGCGGCAGGACTTGCAGAGCCATGTCCTTAAAGGCGCAGGTGGGGCCGTGCCACAGTTCCAGCAGAAATTGCTCCCCGACCCGGACAAGCGGCGCGGGTTCTCCGTCAAAGCGTTGGTAGGCTTGGCGGCACAACGCCTCCAGCCCGTCAAACTCCGGCAAAAAGAACGAGAGGATATAGGCCGCCCGAGCCGGATAATCCATCGGCGCGAGGCGTGAAACAAAATCCTCCGGCAGCCGCGGCATTGATTCCGGCACAAACAACCCGCCGTCCGGCGCGATTCCGCGCAGGATGGCTTCGGCTCCCGAAACCGAAGCGGCTTGTCCTCTTGTACTGATATAAAGCATAGTAGCCTAAACCTCCTGTTTGATCTCGTTGATCAAGAACCGCTTGAGTTCGTTCAAATCCTCTTGCTTATATTGAACGGCTTCCCCGCCGAAGAACCAATTTTGAACAGCGTTATCAATGATGTATCTCAACCGTTCCGGCACGGCTTCTTTCGTCCACATCGCGCTATCATATTTTGAAAGAATGCGTTTTTGCGCTTTGTAGGATAAAACACGCCCTAAGATCAGAATATCCACATCGCTCGACCCCTCGGCAAAGCTCTCCAGCGCGAGCGAACCGTGCAGGTATATCCCGGTCAGGGCTTCGCCCAAATGTTTCAGCCATATGTCAGCCATGCGGCTGATTTGTTCTTTCGCCTCCGGCGAAAGGGTTTGAAAACTCTGAAACATTCCCTATCTCCTAAAACGCGTTCTCGATATGGGTGATCTCCACTTGCTCAAACCCGCCGTCCGGCGCGTCGATGGCGATGACGTCGATCCGCGGCTGGAGGGTAGAGCGACGGTTCTTCAATAAAAAATGCTCCGCTGTTTTCTTTATCTTTTTCTGCTTGGCCGGGGTGACGGTTTCCAGCGGATGGCCGTAATCGCGGCTTGCCCGCATTTTTACTTCAACAAAAACGATATATAGATCGTTATAGACGATCAAGTCGATCTCGCCGCAAGGCGCGTTGTAGTTGCTCTGCAAGAGGCGGTACCCTTTTTTGAGCAGGTATTGCAAGGCGATCTGTTCGCCGCGCCCGCCTTCTTCCCTGCCCATTAAAGGATCCTCCTTAAAAACGAAAGGCGGTGCGCCGGGCAAGGCCCATGTTCCCGGATCGCGGCGATATGCGCTTTTGTGCCGTAGCCTTTGTGCTTGGCGAAACCGTATGGCGGATATAGTGTATCCAGCTCCGCCATCACGCGGTCGCGCGAGACTTTGGCGAGGATGGACGCCGCCATGATGCAGGGTTTATGCGCGTCTCCCCCGATGATGGCCTGCGCCGGAATGTCAAAACCCCGGGCAATGTTCCCGTCTACCAGCAATAAGTCCGGCTTGACGGACAACCTCTCAACAGCGCGGCGCATCGCCAGCAGCGACGCTTCGAGAATGTTGATTTCCTCAATCTCTTCCACCGACGCCGAAGCGACGGCATAGGAAACCGCTTGCGCGCAAATGGCCGCATATAAAACATCCCGCCGTTTGGCGGTCAGCTTTTTAGAGTCATTCAGCGGCAACGTGCCGCCTCGAATGTCCGGGTCAGACTGAACCAAGGATTCAGTGCCATACCCGCTCTCTGATAGAATCACGGCGGCGGCGTATACATCTCCCGCCAGCGGCCCCCGCCCGGCTTCATCAATGCCGCATATGATCATATGTCGCGCTCCACGCGCAGCTCACGGGCGGGAGTGGAAAGTGAATCTCCACTCCCCTGCGAGCTGGTGGAGCAGCTCGGTTTCTCCAGCGTTATCCGCCCCAGTTTTCCGGCACGGAACTCGTCCAAAAGGGTCAACGCCATGCGCTCTGTGTCCAAAACGCCTCCCGGCAGCAGAAAACCCCGTTTCTTTGCCAATGCCTCCAGTCCGCCGGTTACGCCGTACCGTTTTTCCAGCGCGTCCGGGTACAATGTGTTCAGCGTTTCCGCCAAGCGGGCGGCCAGCGTTTCGGTATCCATGATTTCATCGCGGATGGCTCCTGTGAACGCTAAGTGCAGACCAGTCTCTTCGTCTTCAAACTTCGGCCACAGCATTCCCGGCGTATCCATCAGCAGGAAGCCTGCGTCCATCGGGAACCATTGGCGTTCGCGGGTCACGCCTGGTCTGTCTTCGGCTTTGGCCGCTTTGCGGCGCAGTAAATTGTTGATAAGGGTCGATTTCCCAATATTGGGCACGCCCACGACCATAACGCGCAAAGCGCGCCCGGCCTGACCCTTCTCCGCGTCTTTTTGAATACGCTCCGACAGTAGTTTTTTCAGCGCGGGTACCACAATTTTCGGCACGTTTGGCGACGCGGCGTTGACCGCCATGCTTCCCGGCAGTGACTCTTTCCACAATGCCGTTACGGCAGGGTCGGCAAGGTCTTCGCGCCCCAAAACCGGCAAACGCGGTTTATCCCGGCACAATTCGCCGAGGTCTAGATTGCGGCTGGAACGGGGGGCGCGCGCGTCAAAAAGCTCGATGACAGCGTCTACGCCGGAGATGTCTTCCGCCAGTTTGCGCCGGGTTTTCGCCATGTGACCGGGATACCAGTTGATGTTCATACCGTTCCGAACTTGGATAACGGCGTGAGGCGAAGCACAACCCGGCCGAGGATGCTGCGCTGGTCAATGAATCCGATGTCGGAGTCCCGGCTGTCGTGCGAACCGTTCCGGTTATCCCCCATGACAAAGACATGACCGTCGGGCACGGTAAAAGACGTCGGCATAGGCGGGCTGGAACTCCCGCCCCACCGATTCATTTGAGCCCGGATATACGGTTCGTCCTGAGGCTGGCCGTTGATGTACAGAGTACCCGTTCCGCCGTTCATGACGAATTCTATTTCGTCGCCCGGAATACCGATGATGCGCTTGACCAGCGGGCTGTACAAACCTGTTTCATCATTGATCGAATTCGGCCATCCGTGCTTGACGAATAAAACGATGTCGCCGCTCTTGGGCGTATACGGGAGACGGGAAATCATGATCATCTCGTTTGGCAGCAGCGTATTCGTCATGGATTCTTGGCTGACGGAAAAAACGCTGAACGCGAACGCAAACAGCAGAACGATCCCCACAAAGGCGAAAACCAGCGATTGCGCCCAGTCAAACAGCTCCCGCGAGAAATCCAATTTTTTGCGCGCCGGTTTTCCCTCAGGTTCCCCCGGTTCCTGTATCGGCTCCAATTTTTCTTCATCCATCAGCCGTCACCTCGTCTTGTGGTTTTGGAAAAGGGGCGAACCTGAGTTCACCCCTTAGCGGTCAGATGCGGATTTTCACTTTGGCTCTCTTACCGACGCGCCCGCGCAGGTAATAGAGTTTGGCGCGCCTAACCTTACCGCGGCGTACCGTTTCCACCCGTGCGATATTGGGTGCGTGAAGAGGGAATACTTTTTCAACGCCGATGCCGTATGAAACCCTGCGAACGGTGAATGTTTCCGATATACCGCCGTGTTTCATCGCGATCACAAGCCCCTCAAAGACCTGTATGCGCTCGCGCGCCCCTTCTTTGATACGTACATGGACGCGTACCATATCACCGATCTCGATGACCGGCGGCTCTGTTTTGAGTTGGTCTTGAACGACTGCCCTGAGCAGATCCATTGTTTACTCCTCCTAAAAGTGTTCTTGCGGTTTACCGCAGAGGAACACAGTCATACCCCGGCAATATATCACAGGGATATCCCTTTGTCAACCCATATTCCATATCTTTTCTACTTGCTTCCCTTTTGGGAGTATGATAGAATATATTGAAAGATTTACGTACATATATAGTTAAGGAGTCGGAGCGTTGAGCAGGTTTGACATGGGCATCCTGATGAAGTCGGACTATATGGACGCGGCAAGCGCGGCTCAGGGGTTCCCCTCCCGTGACGATTTTTGGATCGCGCTTTCCAAGGTTTGTACCGAAGCGGACAGTTATCTGCGGGGGCATACGGCTTCCGTCGTATTGTTTGACGCGGAGATGAAAGATCACTTTTACAAAGATTTGAACGAAGTCCGTTCCATTCTCCATTCCTTGCGGATCAAATGCGCCCCCGCCATTTTGGATACGCTGGCCGACGCGGTCGCGCGGGTGGACGCCGGTTCACTGACCGACGGATTGCGCGTTTTCCACGCCGAAATGGATATACTCAAAGCAAACATTGCCAAAGCACTCATTCCCGAGGATGAGATCGGCGTACGGCACAAGAACAAACCCATCATCATGGCTGTGGACGATATGCCGGAGATTTTGGAGTTTATCATGAGCACCCTGGTGAAGCATTACCGCGTTTTGGCACTCTCCAATGGTCACGCCGCCTTAAAAGCCCTGGAAACGCAAACCCCCGATCTTTTCCTTCTCGACATTATGGTGCCCGGCATGAGCGGGTTTCAATTATCGGAAACCATACGGGGTTATGAAAAATTCAAAAAAACTCCCATTATTTTTATCACCGACATGAGTTCGGATAAACATGTCCTAGCTGCCGTGAAACTCGGAGGGAACGATTATTTGCGCAAGCCGCTTGACCCTCTTCTTCTCTTGGAAAAGGTCAACAAGCATTTGAATTTAACCTAAATTTCATCAACAATCATGGCTTCCCGTTTTATTGCGGGAAGTTATTATTGTTCTATGTAATTAACATAATATAATACTATGTCACCTTCGTTTGTTTTAATTTGTCGGATTTTGTCACTTTATGGCGAACGATTCTTCAAATAATTCATATTTTGGTGTTGCATTCTAGATTTTTGTATGATATGGTATTCTATGTCAATTGACGGCAGAAGTTAACATATTATGTGAGACTCTGCCACTAAAAATCTACATAAAGGGGTTATCAAAATGCAAAAAAACATCAGGCTCCTCATTGCGGACAGCAACGCAGACTTCACGGCACTCTTGGCGGAAAGCATCGAGACCGGTACAGGCCTTGAAATTGTTGGCTTTGCCCGTGACGGGGTAGAGGCCTGCAATATGGTCGAGGACTTAAAGCCGGATGTGCTGCTATTGGAAATCACGCTGCCGCGCATAGACGGCATCGAGGTTCTCAAGCAGCTGAATCGTCAGCATCCGCTGTCGCGCCCCCGCGTTTTGGTGCTGTCCAGCCTGGCCACCGACAGCGTATCCCGCGAAGCCTTCTCCCTGGGGGCACAATTTGTCATTGCAAAACCCTGCGAAATTTCTTCCCTCATCGACCGCATCCATACATTCGGCGGGGACGCCGCCTTACGACCTATCGTGCCGGCTTCAACACCGTTGTCCATCAATCTCGAGAACAGGATCACAGACATTATTCATGAAATCGGTATTCCGGCTCATATCAAGGGGTATCAGTATGTCCGCGAGGCAATTATCTTCGCGGTACATAACCCCGCGGCCATAGGTTCGGTCACGAAGGTTTTGTATCCCTATGTCGCCGAGAAGTTCGGCACAACGGCTTCCCGTGTTGAACGAGCCATCCGGCACGCCATCGAAGTTGCGTGGGATCGCGGTGATCTTGACACACTTCAAAGCATTTTCGGATACACGGTCAGCAATATCAAAGGCAAACCGACAAACTCCGAATTTATCGCCATGATAGCGGACAGGCTTCAGTTACAGCTGAAGGCAGAACAGCGATAAGCAGCAAAAACCCGGCCACAGGCCGGGTTTTCAGACCGAAGACAAAGGCCCCGGTTGGCTGCGCCAACCGGGGTCAAACATTACGCAGAATGTGAAAGTTGAGGTTTTCTTCTACACGAAGCCCCAAAACACATCAGCAAAAGAGGCAGCA
>Ga0082212_10001225_pt1 | contig 37731 bp, 24 predicted proteins | sample TergutNt197P3_FD_71548 | JGI IMG/M metagenome (GOLD analysis project Ga0082212, IMG submission 71548) | Neocapritermes taracua P3 segment gut microbial communities from Petit-Saut dam, French Guiana - Nt197 P3 | ecosystem: Host-associated > Arthropoda: Insects > Digestive system > Gut ...
AGGCTTAGCATCTTATCTCCGACAAAAACATGTACTTTGGTATCTACCACTTTTGCATTGGGCGCTTTCGACACATCCCAGCCGTTAAGCCCTTCTTCAAAACTGAAGTTGGGAATGTGCTCATAACATGTATCGGCAAAAGTGATTGTATAACCGTTCAGATCCAATGTTACATCTTTACCGAGAAACAGGACACTGCGGGGACTTGAAATATCATTCACCAGCATATAGGTTGCGCCGGGCTTGTCATAACAACCCGGCTGGCTGACAGGGATCACTGTTTCATCGGGCGTCAGGTGTGGCTTTTGAACATACTGTGCCGCCGCTTGTCCTGTAAACAGACAAATTGTAATAAAAATACTAATTGATGTTCTCATATGTAAAAAATTTATAATGATATTAATATGTTAAATAGATTGTCTTATTGTGGTTTAATGTAACTTTTTCCTTCTTTTTGCCGACAACAACTGTATAAGGCGACGAATAGTTTTTTTCTTCTCCGTCAACTGCGTACTCTTTCAATTCCGTCAAAAGGACTCCATGTTCATTCGTTTTGGATTTCAAGATTTCTTTTCCGTCTTTACCCATGATTTGAATATCCGAACCGGCTATTTTTTTGCCTTTTTTATCCGTAACCACAACTTCCAGTGTCCACCATACTGAATAAGAATGATGCTGGTCGGTAGCGCTAATGCCAAAATCAAAACCTTTAAATTCGTTGGAGTTAAAAACAATATCTTTAGCAACGTGGTTTTCATTACGCACTGCCCATTCCCACCCCATTCTGAACGGTTGAAAATCCGCTTTTGCCTTATCCGATTTAATAATTGTATTATGGTGTATTTTTGATCCGGTGGATGATCCATACCATGAGCCAATCCACATAGACGGCACATTGGTGGTTATCCGGTTATCATTGAAAACGCCGCCAATACTTCCTCCGCGGACGGATCCGCCGCCTATATAAAAGGCTGAAGTAATATTTTTAAGATCGGGTGTAAGATCTTCAACAACTATATCATTCCCGAAAATATAATTATCACCCGCGCTGGCGCTGTAAAAAAGAGCAAAAGCCAAAGGCGTATAATCCGTGTATTCCGGATAATCGAAACCCGTTACAAATATTTTATTGTTGTATATTTTATTCTCAAAACAACCGGTAGGGTCACCCGGAAGTTTGTTATAATCGGCGATTCGGATAGCGGAGGTGCTAAATTCCTCGTGTCCGCACTCCGTATTTGGAGGTGCCGCTTTGGTATGGATTTCATTATTGAATATTTCCATTCCCCGATTTATATATACTTCTATTCCGGACCCGATTTCCGGCTTGATGACATTATTATAAATAAACGAACTGTCGCCCATAGCCATGATACTGTAATGGTTGACTACGGTCTGCCTGTTAACAAAAAGATTGTGATGTATCTTTGAATAAGGACCTTTAAACACAAGACAGCCCTGACCGCCATAAAATTCACAGAAAGACACTTCCGAAGGTTGGCTGCCCTGTAAATCAACGACGTAAAAATCCGACCCCCCTCTGCGAACAATATGCGGGTTATCGACGCGGAATGTGCTGTTTGTGATGTTTGCCTGCAACAGATCGGCTGCCGTTGCATTGATGCCCGAATTAATAATTTCCATGTTATCCAGAATTACCATTACCTCCTCTGCGGTCGACTGTATTCCCCACGTCATGACGCCTCGCGTACCATTTTTGATCCTTCCGTTTCTGATCGTTACCGATCCTTTACCACTTACGACGGGAATACCCTTTACAGGCAACGAGAGCAATGGGTCGACGGTATAATCGAAAAAAACGCCATGTTTTGCTTCCCTTGCCAATGTATGGTCAACATGTCCTCTGGCAGCAGTTTTTTCAACAATCCCGACGCCAACATCCATAGACGGACAAATATCCACATAGTCAATCAAACAGTCTGTGTCTGCTTTTACCCTTATCCTGTAATTGCCGTCAGGTATGTTGGTAAGGTGAGCCAGGACAAACCCGCCTCCAATCAATGGTGATTTTTGTTCAACGGGACAACTTTGTTTCTTTCCGTCAATATAATCAGTTTGGCAGATAACTGAGCGACCCTGCTCATCTTCCACGTAAACGCTCACTTTCATGCCCGGAATAGCTATGCCACACATAGCCATATAGGAGCGTCCGGCTACTGGCAGCCTGATATGGGACGATACGATTTCCTCACCCTTCGACAGGCTTAGCATCTTATCTCCGACAAAAACATGTACTTTGGTATCTACCACTTTTGCATTGGGCGCTTTCGACACATCCCAGCCGTTAAGCCCTTCTTCAAAACTGAAGTTGGGAATATGTTCATAACACGTATCGGCAAAAGTAATCGTATAACCGTTCAGGTCCAACGTTACATCTTTACCGAGAAACAGGACGCTGCGGGGACTTGAAATATCATTCACCAGCATATAGGTGGCGCCGGGTTTGTCATAACAACCCGGCTGGCTGATTGGGATCACTGTTTCATCGGGCGTCACGTGTGGCTTTTGAACGTACTGTGCCGCCGCTTGCCATATAAACAGGCAAACTGTAAAAAAAATACAAATAGATGTTCTCATATTCTAATTGTTTCCATTTGAAAAGACAATCAGCACTACACAGTCCACCATGGATGAAATCCTTATCAATCGATTCATCATACTAGTTTTTACCAATATATACCCCAAATGTGTGGAATGCCATGCTGATACAGTTTCATCATTTCAGTTCCGGCTAATAAAATCGCGCCAATACCGTGTATATCGCTTACAGGAGTAGCTCGATTGTAATAATATTCCATTGTCGGACTTATACCGGTTCCCATACAGATACCGTCAACCGTACCATCGGCAAGTATTCTACTGGCTACACCATCCCAACCTAATGCTGCGACATAAGCATATCTGACATCGATCCAGCCTTTGTTAACCGCTTTTGCAATAGCAAAAGTAAACATGGCTGATGATGATGTTTCAAGATATGAATTATCTTTGTCGATTAATTGATGCCAGAGTCCGGATGGATGTTGATAACGGCAAAGACTCACAATTTGTTCTGTCAACAGATGGATCAATTCCTGTCTTTTAGGGTGTCTCGAAGGAATTTGGTCAAGTAATTCCACTTGAGCCATGATTATCCAGCCGTTACATCTACCCCAAAAAGCGACCCCGTTTTGTTGAATATCATCATACCAGCCATGATAATAAAGTTGTTTATACCCGTTCCAGAGATGTTTATTGAAAAGATTCACTTGTCTGGCAGCTTCGTCAAAATATTTTTTTTCTCCTGTCAGCGTTCCCATACGGGCAAGGAAAGGAACACTCATATAAAGGTCGTCGCCCCAAACAGTCATTGCGTTAGGAACATCACGACAAAAAGTGCCGTCTTTCAGCCGTTTTTCTTTATTCATGATATAATCTGCCGCCTTGTCGAGATAGTTACGATAACGATCCTGACGATCGATGCTATTAACAGCCAAAACGCCGGCGCCCATAGCTCCACAATCATCCAACAATGCCATACGATATTTTTGAGACATTCCCGTGTTAAAATGACCTGCATCATGGCGCTTTTGGAAAAAATCGTCATGGTCAAAACCAAAACTCACGTTCTTTTTTGCAAAATCCACATATTGTTGATCATTTAATTGCTCTCCAAGCGCCAGAAATCCGATATTCATCACGCCATTGGAGTAACTCCATGTGTTTTGTGGGCTTTCAACACGAAAATCGCTCTCAATGGGAAGGTTATGCGACTCTTTGAACACTTCTCCTGTAATAGTATTTATAATCTGAAATGTAGCGTTTTGCATGACGTTTCCGGCTACGTTTCGCAATATTCTTTCGATATCCTGAGCAGGTCGATCAGGATGTGTTCGTTGCGCTTTTAAGTTGTAATTACAAAAAGAAAGACATGCGCTCAGGCAAACGATATATGCATAATTATTCATACACAAAATTTTATATTTAATTATCCGATGAATTACTACCCACAGTGATGGTAATTATTCCCCAAGTGACATTACGCTTGATGTTTTTCCATTCCTTTACTTCATAACAGGCAAGAAATTTGATCTGATGTCCTACCGGACAATCATCGGAAATATGAATTACAGATGATAACGTATAACCATCACCCCATTTGTCGGGCTGCATTTCATAAATAATCCGTTCATCATCGATATATGGATCATCATAATAGAGCCTGGTTCTTTTACTTCCATTCGAAATTTCGTAAATGGAAATATACTCGCCCGGGTCGGCAATATTATTTCCATTTCCGCTTCCGAATATTTCAGTATCGCCATCATCAATTCCTATGTTTGTAAATTCTGGAACATTGTAAAAGACAGGAACATCAAATTCATCTTTGCATGACAGCCCGTCATCTCCCGAAATGGTAAGGTTAAAACGAACCATAAAGGGGGAACCGTCGGTTGTCGGCATGTTGGAAGCAATGATTTTGAAATCGGACGGAATCCAAGTATCTTTAGATGAAGAAATTTCCTTAATGATAATTTCGGGTGTCAGTATATCAACACCTTCGGTTGTTGTTGACAGTCGCAAGAAGAGGTTTTTTCCGGTACTTCCACCCCTGTTCAGGAGATGGAGTTTCACACAACTTTCTCTATTGTGTTCAAGAAAAGTTCCTTGATCATTCACTTTATGCCCTAAATAAACTATTTCAGCAGGATCCCCATTCCTGAATATACCTATCTGACGCGATTCTCCATCCACTTGAAACTGTATTCGGCCTTTATTGTCGCTATGCACATCGGTTACAGTTGTTTTACCTGTATTATTCATGTAATCCAATAAACGATAAACAGTATTGGGCTGATAAACAGGTGCAGTTTTAACGTTCATTTCAATATCGGGAATGGTTCTTCCGTAAGGTTGCCATTGACGGGTTGTGATACCCATTCCTCCCAGCGTTACACCCCTCATCTCAATGTAACCCGGAATCGACAAGTTACTCTGTACCTCATAACCCCAAACATCAAAATCGGGATAAAGGTCGGCATGATGCCACCTGTCAGGTTTTGACCCGTGTTCTTTAAATGATTCGATGATAAATTTTAACGCATGTTCAAGTTCGCCATCTGCAAGGTCATGTCCTCCTTCATATTGCCTGTAAAGATAATTTAACCCCATTTCTCTCAAAGCCCCGGAATGAACTTCGTTATTCAGGAATACAAGCTCGCCATTCGTACTGTTCGTAAACAGGTTTTTTACCTCATTCATATTTTTAAATAAATACCGAACGGGGTAAAATGTATGTTTATGTGATGTACCGATAAAAAATTCAGGTGACCCTTTCATATTTACCGCAGCATTGAACAAATCCGGATATTTGCCGGCAAGAAAAAAAGCCATGAATCCGCCCATGCTATGACCGGCGATTGCCCTTCCTGATCGTTCAGACTGAGTTCTGTATGTTGTATCAATGAACCGGATCAATTCAATAAAATAATCTTTGAATTGCATTGGATAGTTCATGTTCGAATGATTTCCGACATTATACGGCCGGATATCCGAATCGTCAGAATAGCCGTTTGATGCAACTACAATAAATGAATACATGTTTACCAAACGATTTACACATTCTGCCTCTAATTTATGGTCGCCTTTATTACCATGTAAATAATATACGACAGGATATTTTTTTTCTGTAATATGATATTCTAAGGGAAGAAAGACCCGATAGGGCCTTTCTTTCCCAAAAGTATTACTGAAAAATATTTGGTCTTCCTGTCCAAAGCATGGGGCTATGTAAATAAAAAGAACAAATAAATTGATTAGCGTTCGTTTACGGATCATATCATTTTATGGTTATTTCAGGGTCTCCAACCAACTCCAGTCATCCTCTCGATCCATCCATATAACTGTTTCCGGGTGTGGTTTTATCGGATCCGGATTTGCATCCCACCATATTTTAGTTAATCTGTTATCTTTACCGACGCCACCGATCAAATCCAACGCTATATTGTATTGGTCAATATTATACAGTTCTTCGTTTGTTGGCCAGGGTATCCTGCGTGGAATCTGGCCTCTAAGGGCATCCTGATCATCCCCGATAAGTATTCTCGGGTAACCGGTTCTTCTAAATTCTGCCCATCCTTCATCCTGATTAGGAAAAAATGCTACAAGCTTTTGATTGATGATTTGTTCCAGCATTTGTTCCTCTGAGCCGGTGAGCGTGACCACAGGAGCATTGGCGAGGAAGTCGTCGATTTCAGCCTGCGTAATTTTTTTATCATCTTTTTCCAGGTCGATTTGTTCCTGCGTCCATGAGGGCCGATGTAATTTTATAACTTCCTGCAACTGAGGTTCACAAGCATCGAAAAATGCTTTTGTATAAGCCATTTCAATTTCCAAACCTTTTTGATAGTATCCCTGAGCATCAGCTGCAGATCCTTTTATTCCGAATAATGCTGCTTCGGCTAAAGAAAAATATGTTTCAGATGCTTTGTATAGCGTTTTTGCAATAATCGGAACATACATCAAATACGACCATCGCGATACAGTTTCAGACGAATATGGCCATTTCTGATTGACAGGACAACTACCTAACAAGGGTCGTCCCCTGTAACCGAAGCTGTGACCGGCAAACTGCGGTTGTTCAAGATTTGCTTTAGCTGTGTCGTTGAACACTTTCGTTCTTGGATCGTCATTGTTATTTAAAATATCCAAAAAGGTTTTCGCCGATTCCGGTTTGACCACTATTTCTTTTCTGTTGATAAGATCAGCATACATAGCGCTTTGAAACCGGGTATTTGTATTGTTGGTATTTGTAAAGAAATTATCGTTGTTGTCAATGATCAAATTAGCCTCTGTTAAATCAGCCATATTTGCCTGTGCCATAGCTGGATCGGCATATCGAATGCGTAATGCCAAACGCAGTCTGATCGAATTGGCAAATTTCCGCCATTTTACTATATCACCACGATAAACAAAATCTGCATTACCATAGCTTCCCTGATCTGAAGTAAGTTGTGTTGCAGCTTCCTTCAATTCATTCAGCAAATCTGCATAGATTTCTTTCTGGGTGTCATATTTAGGTGTAAATACGGCTTCTTCTATGGGAAGACACGCTTCAAAATAAGGCATGGGGCCAAACTGATCTGTTGCACGGGCAAAATTCCACGCATTGAGTATTCGTGCAATGGCCATTTTATTGACATGTTCATTTTTACCGCTCTCTTCATCACGTTTTTTACACAGGCGAATAATATCTTTCAAATTGCGCCCGGTGCTGTAGAAACCGCTCCATGATCCACGTCCTTCTGCAAAAGGGAAATCGTCACCGGTAACTGACATTCCGCACCAGTTACCGGAACTGCGCCGACCATCCGGCAAGCCAAACATAATTCCGGACAACTGGCCGGTAAATAACATGTCAACGCTTACTTTGTCGTCAAGCAGCAGGTTATGCGGCGTATTCAAATCTTCAAAATGGTCTGTACATGCGGTCAAAATTAAAAAGATAAATGATACACTACCTGCTGATATTTTTTTTATCTGAGTTTTCATAAATAAAAATATTTAGATTATTTTAAAATGTAAGTTTTAGATTCATTCCGAAAGTGCGGGTGGTGGGCATGGCAATAGCTTCAATTCCGGAAGCACCTACTGCTGTGCTGGGTTGCGATTCCGGAGAAACACCGACTTGACCCATACCGTGTAATAAATAACCCAGGTTTCGGCCTACAAAAGACAACTGCAAGCTGGTAATGGGCGTCTTTGAAAGGAGTGAAGGCTGAAAGGTATAACCCAGCATGACTTCTCTTAGCATGAGAAATCCTGCATCCATGATAAATTCTTCTCCAATATTACCCCATGCGCGTTGTGCCCAGTATGCTTGTCCCGATACGGGGCGTTCATTGGGTGCGTAACCTGTAACATTTCCTTCCGCATCTTTAATCTCAATAACACCGGGTAGTACGCCTACATAAGGTAACTGGTTTCCTGCTGCATCAGCAATTACCGGTCGCCGGCCTTCTTCTGTCCATTTACCGGTTCCCTTGGCAGTCATCCTTTCCTTCGTGTGCGATATCAATTGTCCACCAATAACATAATCAAACAGGACATTAAGAGATAATCCTTTGTAAGTGAAAGAATTATTAACTCCTCCCACCCAGTCGGGCGTGATATTACCAAGAATGGATGTTGTACTTTCTCTGACATATTGACCGGCGCTATTTACAATGCGTTGACCATCAGGTGCCTTTTGGTAAGCATAGCCTACAATATTTCCAAAACGTTCGCCAACTCTTGCTTCAATTGAGTTGGTTACGCTACCCCCTATATTTATTAATGTATACGATTGAATTCCCGGCGCAAGTTTCACGACTTTTGAGTTATTTTTAGCCATATTAATTCGTACATCCCAGCGAAAACTGTTGGGGAGCGCTATCGGATTGGCATTAAGCGATATTTCGACGCCATTGTTGCGTACTTCGCCGGCATTGATTACTACACCTGTATATCCGCTTGCCTGCGACACGGATGTATTCATAATCTGATTGGTTGTTTTGCCGTCATAATAGGTAATGTCAATGCCCAACCTGTGTTTGAAAAAGCGCAAGTCAGTTCCTATTTCCCATGATTCAGCCAACTCGTTTTTCAAATTCCACAAGGGGATGCGTTCATTTTTGGATGCCATGGACTGTCCGTTTATTTGAATAGCATCAATGCCATATCCAAACATCGTTTGATATGGATCTGCATCGTTACCTACCTGTGCCCATGATAAACGTATTTTGCCAAAACTGAGAATATTTTTGTTGATATCAATTGCATCTGTGAATACAAAACTTGTGCCGACAGAAGGATAAAAATAGGAATTATTGGTTAAGCCTAATGTGGAGGACCAGTCATTTCTTCCGGTAACATCTAAAAACAAATAATTTTTGTATGCAACTTGAGCCATGAAGAAAACTGATTGCATCTCTTTTTCCCACAAATTGTAATTGGGAACGACGGTGTTATAATTAGTGATATCAAAAATATCAATGATCTTAAACCCTTGTGCAGTCCAGGACATACGTTCCCGCGTTTGTTTAACAATGCTGGCGCCTACACTTCCGCTAAGCGTAAAATCGGATGAAACAGGCTTGTTGGCGCTTAATATGGCATCGGCGTTCATATCGCGATGATGACGGGTTGACTGTTGTTGCCTGCCCTGGTTATAACCGGTATTCTTTGCACCAAATCGCCATCTTTCGTCTCTGATTTCCGTATAAATATCTCCGCCAACCCTTCCCATCAAGGTCAACCAGTCTGTAAAATGAATCGTTCCCGATAAATGACCCATAAAACGATCACGCGTATCGTTGTTCACTAACTCGTTAACAATATACCACGGATTATAATTTTCACCCGGAAACCGGGCGAAACTTTTTGTGTTTTTGTAGTATTCCTTGAGAAAATCTGTAGGCGTATATCTTGCCATGATCAGTAGATTCCATACCGGACTCTGATCATCATAACCGATAATAGGCCTTTGGTTACCGACTGTTCTTGAATAGGAGACCCTTCCATCAAAAGAAATCCATTTTTTAGGACGGGTGCTTGCGCTTATTGCGAGGTTGGTCCGTTTAACTTCATGATTGGGAATCACCCCTTTCATCGTTGAGTGGCCTGCCGAAAACCGTGCATTGGATATTTCATTTCCTCCAGTGACTGCAATATTATTAGTTGTACTGATACCCACATCAAAAAAATCTTTTACATTACTTGCCGGTTGTGGAAGATGTTTCATTACTCCCGGTTCCTCACCGGGCATTTTGAAATAATCAACAATATAGTAACTGCCGTCCAATGGGCCGCCCCAACTGTCCAAGTTACCCCAATCGGGTTCATAAGCCTCAATACCGTTTATTGTCTTCTTTCCATACCAGTCGAAGATATCATCGTCATATCCCGGACCGTATTTATTCTGGAATTTAGGAATCATATTGACAAAATCAAAAGAAACATTTGAATTCACTTCCACTCCAATTCCCTTTTTTCTTCCTGATTTTGTGGTTATCAGAACAACCCCGTTAGCGCCTCTCGATCCATAAAGTGCGGTAGCATTCGGACCTTTTAATACGGTCATGGTTTCTACATCTTCGGGGTTAATGTCGAAAACGCCATCCCCGAAATCGCGATCATTGTTAAGACCGGCATTTGGACTGCTATTGCTCATATTAATAATAGGCATTCCATCAACCACAAACAAAGGCTGGCTACTGCCTTGAAACGTTTTGTTTCCTCTAATGGTAATGACCGTCGACCCGCCTACGCCTCCAGCTGTATTGGCAATTTGAACCCCGGCAATTTTACCTGTAAGGTAGTTGGTTAATTTTGATTCTCTTGCAGCGCCAAGATCTGCCGCCCCTATTTCCTGCGCTGCATAGCCAAGCGCTTTTACTTCCCGCCTGATTCCAAGGGCAGTAACAACAACCTCATCCAACACGGTCGATGCTTCCTGCAAAACAACATTAATCGTACGCTGGTTGCCTACCGGATATTCAAGAGTCGCATAACCAATGTATGAAAACACCAGCGTGACATTTGCATTAGGGACGGTTAATGAATAAGCGCCGTTGGCGTCAGTTGCCGTACCTTGTGATAATCCCTTGATTGTTACAGTAACACCTGGCAATGGATCGTCAGATTCATCCATAACAGTACCGGAAATTTGGATTTGCTGCAACACCTCTGCCGATGACAACACAACAAAATTATTATCTAATATGCGATATCCCACCGATGTGTCCATAAATACCAATCGCAGAATTTCATCAATGGTCTTGTCTGTGAATGAACCATCGATCACTTTATCAAGATCAGCAAGATCGCTGTTATAGAAAAACCGGAATTCCGATTTTTCTTCAATCATTTTAAGTACGGTTTTCACCGTACTGGATTTCACTTCAAAACTCATTTTTGTATTTTGTGCATACAAAGATGTTGCCAGCATCATATACGGTAATGATATAAATAAAGTTAACAACATCAGAAACAATAGTTTTGATTTAATCAAAGCAGGGTATTTTAATCCCTTTAAATAGAGTTGAATCATAATTTTACATGTTTTAATGAATAATAGGTTTAACAAATCACTTTTTATTTTTTAATATTTTTTTGAATTTTTCTTGGTCTTTTTTGTTCAGGCTCAAAACGACATTGTTTTTATCAAATAGGTAATTAACGGGCGCTGCGAGGGACATGGCGGTTAATATTTGTTCTATTGTCTCATTTTCAAAGATTCCAGAAAAATTGTACTCCTTTAATTCTTCGGAAGCAAAACTGATATTTACATTATACCTGCGCTCTAAATTGTCAGCAAAAGTCGCCAGCGGTTCATCACTGATTATCCATTTTGGATCTTTCCACGACGTCAACAGTTCGGTTTTAACATTGGGTTTGATTGTCACTTCCTTTATAACCGTTTTTTTAACTTCTATTTCCCGGATATGTTTTTTATCACTGCCCTGTGATGGTGTTGCTATCTTTGATTCATTCGGAACTTTATATATTACCAACTGTTCCTTTGGTCTCAATTTTACTGATTTAGACGATGATTTGCCATCGGAAAACGAAGGTATCACTACATCAATATTTCCTTCTTCCAATGTGGCGGCTAAAGTAAGATCATCAGGATAGGCTTTCACGTTGAAACGCGTTCCGTATGCTTTCACAGTAATTCCGGCTGCATGGACGTTGAAAGGTTTAATCGAATCGCTTATTACATCAAAGAATGCCTCGCCAGTTAAATGAAGATCGCGGTTTTCCAATCCGAATACGGAAGAATAATGAATCTCCGAGTCTGCATTTAACCATACCGTCGAACCGTCAGGCAGGACAACGCTGGTTTTAGACCCCATCGGAACATGAATGGATGTTGTTGCGGTTTTTGTAATAAATGCTGAATGTTCCGCATGCTTTTTCTGCGATGTAAACAAAAACATGCCGGCGCCCAATCCAAAACATATTATTAGGGATGCCGCATACCATAATGGTCTAATATTAAAATGTTTGAACCACATGAACCGTGCCGGTTTAATCCGCTGTTCAATGGCAAGCCAACTTTGTCCGATATCAAAACTTTGCTTGCCGGAGTTATGCCCTGCCATAATCCAGGCCGAACGTAAATCGTCAAACTCCTTGCGATGCGACACATCTTTATCCAACCATTGCCACAATTGTTCCAATTCATCTTTATTCAATGAATTGGTAAAAAAACCGATGAATAAGGATTCAATTTTTTTTTGACTGTTTCCCATAAATAAATCTTTCATTCTTCATATAATTATAACGTAATAGTAATAATTTGCGATTACAAACTGTCTTGTTTTTTTTCGTGTTTTCAAGTATGTTCGTCATTCAATCCATCTTTTATTTTTTGTAATGCTCTGTATATTTGTGTTTTAACTGTATTTTCGGACAATTTCAATTTCGATGCAATTTCTTCATTGCTCATGTTTTCAAAACGGCTCATATTAAAAATCTCACGGCATTTTACAGGTAATTTACCAACAATTTGCCGTATTTTTTTTTCCGTATCTTCGGATTCCAACCGTTCGACAATAAACTCGTCAAAGCCATAAGTCTCGGAAATTTTCACCCATGCTTCGGACGGCAGTAAATGAACAAAGGATGCACGGCGAGTATTATATCTCCGAAGCGCGTCAAGACATTGATTGTGTACCAGACGATAACAATAGTTCCTGATTGACATGTCCTGTGAAACAATTTCCTTACGTTTGTTCCATATGTTCACAAAAACATCCTGCACCACTTCCTCTGCATCGTGTCGATCTTTAATCAATTGCGAGGCATATTGGCACAAACCTTTATACAATATGTGATACAGCAACTCAAAAGCAGTTGTATCACCCTGTTGAATTTTTTTCCAAAGCTTATCAATGTTCATTCAATTTTTATTCATAAATAATTGATTCAAACTGCAAACATAAAACATTACTTTCATAATAACAAGAAAACTTTTTTTACAGGTTCATTTGTTTTTTTTAAAAACCCGCACGTCTTCTTTATCACCTGTCGGCTGGCAGTAATTAGAAGTCTGCAAACTTTGTTCATAAGTCTGGACTTTTGCAGTTTTGGCTTCTTCAAATTTTTATCCGGTGCGCTTGGAAAATCCAAATTTTTCAAGTACTTTTGCTGTCGTAATTTAATACAAAGGCTATATTGTTGATAAACTGTTAAAAATTAATTGAAAATGTTATGGTAACTTCAAACAAAGATTTAATGACGCAAGCCCGCGAATCGCTTTCGGGGAAATGGGGCTTGGCGGTGGGTACCTATATTGTGTACGTGCTAATTGTTGGCGCAGTGAGTGGCATACCTTTTGGAATACTGATTTTAGGTGGCGCTCTAATACTGGGCATAAAAACTTTTTGGCTGGCATTTGCCAGAAAAGAAGAAGCAAAACTGGAGATGATTTTCTCAGGTTTTAAATCTTTCGGTAATGCGCTATTATTGTATCTGCTTAGGGCGATATTTGTTTTTTTGTGGTCGCTGCTGCTGTTTATTCCCGGTATCATTGCATCGATTTCATATGCAATGGCTTACTTTATCATGTCTGATGATCCCAATATCGGAGCAATGGATGCCATCGACAAGAGTAAAAAAATGATGTATGGCTACAAATGGAAATTTTTCTTCCTGTGCTGTCGGTTTATCGGATGGTTTATTTTAGGCTTTCTATCGTTAGGCATTGGTTTCTTATGGATTATTCCCTACATGAATACAAGTTTTGCCAAATTTTATGAGGATGTAAAAGCCAATTTTATCGTGGTGCAGTAGTTGCATGATATGTGGAAAATCTATGCATTATTAGCGGCTTTATTTGCCGCATTGACGGCTATTTTAGCTAAGATAGGAGTCAAAGGTATTAACGGAAATGTAGCGACGGCTATTCGTACGGGGGTTGTTCTGTTTCTGGCTTGGGGAATAGTGTTGTTTGCAGGTCAAATGAAAGACATCAGGGAATTGAGTAAAATGAACTGGATGTTCCTTGTTTTTTCAGGAATAGCCACCGGGCTTTCATGGATATTCTATTTCAAGGCGCTCGAAACAGGCGACGTTTCAAAAGTGGCTCCAATCGATAAATTAAGCGTAGCGTTTGTCATCCTGTTTTCTTTTTTGTTCTTGCATGAACCGTTGGATTTCAAAACCGTAGCCGGCGGTCTTTTAATTTTGGGAGGAGCGCTCATATTGGTCTTTTGACAGTATACGATGAAGCACTTTAAATACCTGATATTGGCTTTTAGTCTGTTTATCTGTAGCGGCTACGTTTATTTGAACAGCGCTTTTTCGGACATTGAGCCATATGTCACCAGTACGGAAGAGCAAGCCGTCCGGGATCGGTTGCTTGCGCAGGGGATTGAGGAGATTGTTTTTGTGAAACGGTTTACTTACGACAGCGACCATTACTATGCCGAATACATCAATTCGACCTGGATGCCGGGCGGTAATATTTGTGTTCTTTCGCTTCGTACCGGTGCGGCGAGGGAATTGGCGCCATCGCTGCAAGGTGGTGTGTTCGGTGCGTTCGACGTTTCATTCGACGCCAAACGGGTTATATTTTCCTATAAAGCTTCGAAAGATACCGGCTACCGTTTGTATGAAGTGGGTGTCGACGGCACGAACTTGCGGCAACTGACCTTTTCTGCGGATGATGAAGACGATATCGTGGAAAAATACCGGATCGACGGTTATCATCACGGGACGGAAGACCTCGATCCGTGCTATCTTCCCGACGGCGGTATCGTATTTGTTTCTACCCGTTGCCATTTCGGTATCCTGTGCGACGGTTCCGATCATTTTACGACTACCGTGTTATACCGCATCGACGGCGACGGGAAAAACATGCAACAACTGTCGAACAGTTCGGTTTCCGAGCATACACCGTCCATTTTATCCGACGGACGTATCCTCTATACGCGCTGGGAATATGTCGACAAGGGGGCAGTATCGGTAAAATGCCTCTGGGTAATGAATCCCGACGGAAGCGCTTCGATGGAAATATATGGAAACGACATTCAAAAGCCGACTACCATGATCATGGCGAGAGGTATTCCCGGCGCCGCCAATGAATTTGTATTTACAGGGACACCCCATTGCTGTCCGCAGAACGGGGTAGGGACGATTGCGCGTGTGGACGTGTCGAAAGACATTCGTGCTTCGGCGGCGATGACCTACATGACGCCCTATACCGAGATACGGTATGAAGGTGGCATCTCGTTCCGCGATCCGGTCGACACAACACGCTGGTATCATGACACACAAGGCGCCGGTCCACTGTTCCGTGAAAGTTATCCGCTGTCGCGCTCCGAGTTTCTGGTATCGCATAAACCGTCGGGTAGCATATGGAAAGATGTCAAAGGTTATCAAATATATCTGTTGCATGAAGGTGGAAAAGTCGAACCGGTATATTCCGATTCCACCATCTCTTCCTTCAAACCCATTCCGTTGATAGTCAGGAAAACGCCGCCTGTCATTCCCGAAAGACGGGATGCGCGGTTAGCAGCGCAGGATGTTGCCGAGTGTATCGTAGCCGATGTTTATAAGGGAATGGAGGGTGTAGAACGGGGTGAAATAAAATACTTGCGGATACTCGAACAGGTGCCGCGTCCGTGGGGTGCACGTCGTCACTATCAACCGAACAGTATGCTGGATGAATACGACCAGCAACATGCAACCATCAGCAAGGATACGCACCTCGCACTCAAAATACAACACGGTGTGGTTACGGTCGAAGCGGACGGCTCGGCGCATTTTCTGGTTCCTGCCGGACGAAACATCTTCTTTCAGGCGCTGGATGCCAGTTACCGGGCTGTTCAGACCGAAAGGACATTTGTAAATTACATGCCGGGCGAAGTGCGGAGTTGCATCGGCTGCCACGAAACGACATCCCAAGCCCCGACGGCAGGAAGTCGCCCCATGCCGCTGGCCATGTTACGCAAAGCGGAGATGCCATACGCCCAAAATGGTGAAATGTCGGCGCTGAAAACGCTTAGTTATGCACGCGACGTACAGCCGGTATGGGACAAGTATTGTATCCAATGCCATAACACCCAACATGCCGCAGGCAATCTGAGCCTTTCCGGAAAAGAAACGCGCCTGTTTAACGAATCATATGAAAATCTGGTACCCGAACGTAAGACCGGCTGGGTAAGTGTATTAGACATGACAAAAGAGCAACTTGCCGTAGCAGGCAACGATTATTATATTGACGCCAACGGCTATTATTTTTCCGTACCTTTGAAGTGCGACAACAAATATACAACCGAAGGAAACGGGTTTTACGTCAATTCCAATGTCTTCTCAATGGGTTGCACCACACAATTCGACCGCGGACTGTTAGGTGCGGTTATAGGCGAAAACCATCCCAAGAATGGCAATATCCATTATTTACCGGCAAAATCATTAGGCTCACTCACTTCGGTTTTGGCGGCTATGCTGTCGCCCGATATCCGGCTGGAGAAACCTGAACGGCAAAAGCGGGCGGAACAGTTGGCCAAAGTACACGGAAAAATCAAACTCTCTCCCGTTGAAATGTTGCAGGTAACCAACTGGATAGATACCAACTGCCAGTACTACGGGACCTATTACGGACGACGCGACAGCACGTTCAGGGATCATCCCGACTACCGCACCGAATACGATGCGATAACGGCGCTCAGTCCATTACCGCCCGTACCATACGAATAAAAAAATAAAAGGAATACGGATGAAATTTTGTTTTGTACATAAAAATCGCTATTTTTGCCAAAACTTTATAACTGACTTTAATTTTTTACATGAATAAAAATGAAACAACAAAAATTAAAACTCATTATTGTTTTCATCATGCTGGTAGGCGGTTTTTCGTCTAATATCAGGAAAGCAGCGGCACAGGACCGCCCCCCATTGTTCTTTCGCGAGGACTGGAAAGAGACGCCTCCTGAAACGCCTGTAACACAGGAACATGTGGCAAACAGTGAACTCGTGCTCACACTGCACGGACCCGGCAAAGACGGTATCAGAAAGAGCAACCATGACAAGCCCGCCGACGACCCGTTCTACATTTGGTCGGGTGTGGCTGAAGGCAACTGGGCTGTCAGTCTGCGTCACGCGACGAGCAACGTTGATCTAAGCGGACAATCGCGTATGCGATGGCGTGCGAAACAGTCAGGCTTGCGTTTCCTTCGACCCGTCATCAAACTCGCAAATGGAAACTGGCTTGTGGCCGACGCATACGATGATGCTTCGACCGACTGGCGCGAACGCGAATTTATCGTTGCCGACCTGATTTGGTACAGATTAGACATTGACAAGGTGATCGAAGGAAGGAGGGTCACGACGCCCGACCTTACGAATGTTGTTGAGATCGGTTTCACAGACTTGATGACCGGAGGCGAATCCGACGCCTGCTCGCGTCTTGACTGGATCGAGGTGTGGGGTCGGCCTGTTGCACGAACAAGCCGACCTGCCAATTAGCGTTCTATACGCCCAACACTAAAATCAATCATTAAAAATTAACATATTATGGAAAATTTAAAATCAAACCGCCGAGATTTTTTTAAAGCATCGGCATTGGGAATGTTAGGTACGGTGAGTGTACCCGGAGTATTAAGCGGTTGTGCTAACACCGCTACAGCAAATGAGAAAATCTATGACGTGGCTATCCCGGAAGTTTATGAAAATGCGGCCCCGGGTAAAAAACTGAAAGCCGGTCTGGTGGGATGCGGTGGCCGCGGCACAGGCGCTGTTAAGGATTTTTTGGCTGCTGATGATAATTTGCAGATAACAGCATTGGGCGATGTTTTTCAAGACAGTTTAGACAAAGGTCGGGCAAGTTTGAAAAACATTAATGTTGATGTTCCTGATCAAAACTGTTTTGTCGGATTTGATGCATACAAAAAAGTAATTGATTCGGACATTGATATCGTGTTGCTGGCTACCCCACCCCTGTTTCGACCCGAACACTTCGATTATGCCATTTCAAAAGGGAAACACTGCTTTATTGAAAAACCGGCTGCTGTTTGTCCGACAGGGATACGTCAAGTATTGTTGACCCATAAAAAAGCGGTTCAGCAAGGATTGTCGGTCGTCACCGGTACAGCGTTACGTTCAATGAAAAACAAGATCGAACTTTTCAAGCGTGTTGCCAACGGAGAAATCGGCGAGATCATATCGGCGCATGTTTCACGATTAGGCGATGCTTTGTGGTTCAAACAACGCCAACCCGAATGGAGCGATACCGAATATTTGCTTCGTAACTGGACCAGTTTCTGCCGTGCATCAGGCGATTGTGTCGTGGAAATGTTTGTACACGAGATAGACCTGATGACCTGGTTTTTAAACGATCGTCTCCCTATTAGAGCCGAATCGACAGGCGGCAGACAACGACGCGTGACAGGCGACATGTACGATCATTTCAGTATGACGTATGTGTATGAAAACGGTATGCGGGCACATTGTACACATCGCCAAATTAATGGATGCGGTTCTTCCTATCAGGTAAATATCTACGGAACAAAAGGGTATGTCGATCCGAGAAGTGAAAAATTATATAACAAAGACGGCTCGATTGCCTGGGAACCTCCCAGACAGGATAGAAATGATCCGAATCGAAATGACAGAAGGGACAATGGGTTTGTACAGGAACATGTACGCCTTATCAATGCCATCCGTACAGGTAAGCCGGTAAATGAAGCCGAAGCGCTGGCAAACTCGACGCTTATTGCCATCATGGGACGCGAATCCGCCTACACCGGTAATTTTATTACATGGGACGAGATAAAATCCTCCACGCTGAATTTAAGTCTCGACAAATACGAGTTTGGACCTATCCCCGGCTTTAACGAAAACATACCTGTCGCAGGCACACCGGCAAAAGTGTAATCATTATCCAAAAAAATGGAAAGAAGAGAGTTTTTGAAAAAAGCCGGTGCTACATCGGCGCTGTTGAGCGTGGGAGGCGTACTGCCCGGTTTCTCGGCTACCAGTTACAGTCGTATTGTGGGCGCTAACGAACGTATCAACGTCGTGTCGATAGGCGTTAACAGTCGAGGAGACGCCCTGGCGAGCAGTTTTGCGCGGCTTGAGAACTGTGAGATAGCCGCCGTTTGTGATCCTGACAAGCGCGCTATCGAAAAATGTATAGCCAATGTAAAAAAATTACAAACACGGACGCCGACAAGTGAAAAAGACTTGCGCAAGGCGCTTGACGACAAGCAAATAGATGCTGCCGTGATTGCCACGCCCGATCATTGGCATGTGCCTGCCGCCCTGCTCGCTTTGCAGGCAGGTAAGCATGTCTATCTTGAAAAACCCGTCAGCCACAATCCGCGCGAAGGCGAAATGTTGATTGAGGCTACTGCCAAATATGGCAAGGTGGTGCAGATCGGTACGCAACGCCGGTCGTTCCCAAGAGTGATAGAGGCTGTGCAAAGGGTGCAAAACGGCGATATCGGGCATGTGCATTTCGGCAAAGTATGGATCACGGGTAACAGGCCGGGTATCGGTACGGGACAAGTGGTTGCCGTACCCGACTGGTTAGACTGGAACCTGTGGCAAGGACCGGCGCCCCGTACGGTATACAAAGACAATATTGTACATTATAACTGGCATTGGTTCTGGCGTTGGGGTACCGGCGAGACGCTCAATAACGGTACGCACATGATCGACCTTTTCTGTTGGGGCATGAACCTGAAGTTTCCCACGAAAGTGAGTTCAACCGGTAATCGCTATTACTATCAGGATGATTGGGAAACACCCGACACGCAGATCACCAACTTTGAATTTGGAAATAATGTATCCGTGTTGTGCGAAATATACTGTGTTAACCCAAAAAGAATAGAGAACAGCACTGTCGGCGTTCTTTTCTTTGGCGATAAAGGCAGTTTGTTCCTTGGAAGCGATGACTACAAAATCTTCGACATGAGCGGCAAAGAAACTGAAGCCGCCGCCAGTACGCTACAGGTTGATTCTCAAAACAGGACAAACCCTTCCCAGGGCGGAGATGCAATCCATATACTCAATTTTTTTGACGGTATACGGAAAGGAACGCCTGTGAACGCTCCTCCGGAAACCGGGCACAAGGCTACCCTGCTGATGCAGTTGGCAAACATTTCGGTGCGCACCGGCCGTTCAATCAATCTCAATCCTGCTAACGGACATATTGTAAGCGACAGCGAGGCGCAGCGTTTTTGGGGGCGTGATTATGAGCCGGGATGGGAACCGAAAATTTGACGCATTAGGATGGAATGTCGTTTATTATTAAGACCGGCACATTATTGAATGAAAAAATTACTTAGCGGCATACATGAGGCAATTGGTCAGACTCCCGTTGTATCATTAAACCGGCTTACCCAAGTGTATGGTGTATCAGGTAACCTGTATGCCAAATTGGAAAACCTGAATCCCGGCAATAGCAAGAAGGATCGCATAGCGCTGAAAATCATTGAAAATGCGGAGAAAAACGGACTTTTGCACATGAATCAGCCAATTGTGGAACTGACCAGTGGAAATACAGGCACGGGTCTCGCTATCGTGTGCGCAGTGAAGGGCTATCGTTTTATTGCCGTCATGTCAAAGGGTAATTCTCCCGAACGGGCAAGGATGATGCGTGCATTGGGCGCCGAAGTGGTATTGGTTAATCAGTCGGAAGGTTCGGTGACAGGGCAGGTGTCGGGCGAAGATTTGGCGCTTGTTGAAAAAGAAACGAACAGGATTGTAGAAAGTCTTGACGGTTTCAGGGTTGACCAGTTTAATGCCATTGAGAATGTTCGCGCCCATGAGTTGGCAGGAAATGAAATATGGACGCAGTGCGAAGGTCGCATAGACGCCTATCTTGATTTTGTCGGTACCGCGGGAACTTTCACCGGATACGCTACCGCGTTGAAGAGACATAATCCCGCAATCAGATGTTATGTTGTCGAGCCGGCGAGTGCACAATATCTGGCCGGAAAAGTAGTTGGTAATTCAAACCACAGGATACAGGGCGGTGGATATGCTTCCGATCTTAACCTGTTGGATAAGTCGCTTGTGAGCGGGTACCTGGCAGTCACTGATGAGGAAGCCATCCAGGCGGCGAGAGACCTGGCAAGACATGAAGGGATTTTCGGCGGTTTTTCGTCCGGAGCAAATGTGGCGGCTGCATTACAATTATTGGCAGGAAAAGAAAACGGTCGCTCCATTGCATTGACCATTAATGATACGGGATTAAAATATCTCAGTACGGATTTATTTAATGAATGAGGTTGTTTGAGTTTTATAATATATTGAATAAACATTTATAATTATGAACACAATTTACAATGAAAAAGAATTAGACCTTTTATTGACAGAACCGTCAGAGCAACTTGTCGAAGCGGTAAGGTCTTTATCAGGCGATATCGCCATCTTAGGCGCAAACGGGAAAATGGGGCTAAGTCAGAGTATCATGGCTAAACGGGCCATTGATAAGGCAGGTATGAAAAAACAGGTTTATGCCGTTTCGCGCTTTTCCGACCGCGAGGGACGCGACAAGTTAGATGCTTATGGCATTAAAACCATCGCCTGCGATTTGTCGGACCTCGAACAGGTACGACAATTGCCGGTAACGGAGAACATGATTTTCATGGCAGGACGCAAATTCGGCACTACCGGCGCCGAATATCTGACCTGGGTCATGAATGTACTCGTCCCGGCAAACTGTGCGCGGTATTACAAAGGTAGCCGGATCGTCGCCTACTCCACGGGCAACGTGTATCCGGGCGTGAAATACGAAACGGGCGGTACTAAGGAAACCGATATGACCTGTCCGGTTGGCGAGTATGCACAATCATGCCTGGGACGCGAACGCGTGTTCGAGTATTTTGCCATAGCCGATAATACACCCGTGTTGCTGAACAGGCTCAATTATGCAACAGACCTCCGTTACGGTGTTCTTTATGACATCGGGAGTAAAATTTGGAATGATGAACCGGTGGTTACCGGCGTGGATTACTTCAACATCATCTGGCAGGGCGATGCAGTCAATTATGCGTTACTGGCGCTGCAAAAAGTATCGTCTCCCGCCACCATTCTGAATATAAGCGGGAGTATCCTTTCGGCAAAGGAGGTTGTCGAAGAAATGGGCGTCATCATGAAAAAAACCGTCCGATTCAAATCCACGTGTCAAGGCTTGTCATTAATAACGGATGTATCCAAATTATTAAATTGGTTTGGCGCGCCGTCGGTCTCTTCGAAAGAACTGATCCGTATGCAAGCCGAATGGATCATGCAAGGTGGCAAGTCATTGAATAAGCCAACCCATTTTGAGGTGGATGACGGAAAATTTTAATTGTTATAAATTTTGTTTGCATGGAAAGAAGGAGTTTTATTAAGACGACGGTAGGAGCAGGCCTTGCCTTAAACGAACCGGGTATGTTTGCGTCGGGTAGTACAGGTAAAGGCGGCAAGTTATTGGACAACCTGAAAAAAGAAGTCTGCGCCGTCATCGACGATCAGGCCGCCAGGGTTGTGGATGTGGTAAAGGATGTCGGAGTGCACCCTGAATTGGGATTCAAGGAGTTTCGCACATCGGACTTGGTGAACGACTTCTTACGTTCGTCGGGATACGACACCGGGCGGGGTCTGGCCATCACCGGCATCAAAACCAAGCTGAAAAACGAATCTTCCGGCCCGAACATAGCCGTAATAGGTGAGTTGGACGGTATCATCTGTTCTGAAAGCAGTTGGGCTGACAAGGAAACCGGCGCCACGCACAACTGTGGACACAACACACAGATTGGCGTCATGCTGGCAGTAGCGCAGGCATTCAAAATGTCAGGCGTTGCTTCACGGTTGGGCGGTAATATATCGTTCATTGCCGCGCCCGCCGAAGAATATATCGAATTGGAATACCGGTCGGAGTTGCGACGGCGCGGCGAACTGCGTTATTTCGGCGGCAAACAGGAACTGGTCTGGCGCGGTGCTTTCGACGATGTCGATGCGGCCCTGATGGTTCATTCGCGGGGAAACACACCGCATCCTTTTGTTTCAGTGTTTAACGTCAGTATGGGACTTATCGCCGAGATGATACGGTACATCGGCAAAACTGCACATGCGGGCGTCGCTCCCGAAGACGGCATCAATGCGCTTTATGCCGCCGTACAGGGTCTCACCGCAGTGAATGCGTTGCGCGAGACATTTCGCGACGAAGACCATAACCGTGTTCATTTCATCATCACCAAAGGCGGCGAAGTGGTCAATTGCGTACCTGCCGATGTACGGTTGGAAGGCATGGTCAGGGCAGGTACCGTAGCGTCCATGCAACAATTGCTGGAGAAGACCGAGCGGGCGTTCCGAGCCGGAGGAGATGCGTTGGGCGCCGCCACCGAAATTAGCCGCCTGTCGGGCTACCTCCCGTTGAGTTGCAATGAAAAACTGAACCAGGCGTTTGCCGAAAATGCCAGGCGGTTGATAGGCGACCGGCAAGTAGAGTATGTCGATTTTTTCAGAGTATCGACCGATATGGGTGACATCACACATTTGATGCCCGCCATTCAACCGATGGTCGGAGGCGTCGAAGGCGCGCTTCACGCCGCCAATTTCAAGGTAGCCGATTATACGGCTTCCGTCGTCACGCCCGCTAAAATCGTCGCTACAACCTTAATCGATCTGCTCTTCGACAACGCCACATCGTTGAAGTCGATTACGGAACAACATCGCCCGATATTGACCAAACAAGCCTACTTCGATTTGCTGGATTCGTTTTTTACGTAAATCAGGCATCTATTTTAAGTTTCAAATCCAAACGGTTTATTTTACTGTTGAGGTTTGAATTATGTTTGCTTTCCAATATATTTCCAATATGTCGAATTAATTTACCTGCAAATTTCATGAACCAAATCGTAGGCTCTCTCCTGTTCGTCAGGTGTAGAACAGTAAGTAACGACGATCAGTTTCATCCCCGGTTTCCACAATTTACGAACTGTGCTTTCGATTACATTCAAACCACCTACAATACGGGCGTTTAATACGATTCCCGTACCGGAAAACGCTTCGACAAAGGGAGCAGGTGGATTAGGATCGGGATCGGTTTCGACTGAGAAAGCAGCGTCGACTGTTTTCAGATTGTTGACAGGTAGAATAACTGGGATTTTTCCAGACCAGTTTCCGCAAGAATGATACACCGGACCGCCGAATGTTTGCCCAATTTTCGTGAAAGACGGAAGCGCACATTCCGTATATTGTTCATTTGACAGCATCACAATATTATCGTCGCTTTGACCGTGTCCGTAAAAATTACGCGCCGATGCAAAACCGTGTCCCGGCTTGACCAGACGATCACCAATCATCTCTTTTTGGATAGACATAAATTCGATGATCAAGTCAGCAAGAATATCCAAAAAGGATTTTACAGCATCGGGATCCATCAATACATCCATCATTAGGTTATTCGTGTTGACAATCATCGTGGACGCGTTAAGCGGCGATTGCGCATCGCAATAACTCATTGGCAGTTTACCTTTTGTTTGGTTCAGGAAATAATCAACCATATTCAGGGTATATTTTCCGATGGTTGTATTACAAATGTACCGAGGCTTGTATTGTAGCGCTTCTGCGACGGTTTCGAACTTCGGATATATGGCAGGCGCCTGTCCTTCATTCCAGATATATTCTGCACCATACGCTGATGCGCATGTGCCGATTCCATACCACGGTTCCAAAAAGTTGGGTATGTCGGCTTTATAAACCATGCTCTTTTGCAGGCAACCCAATTGAAGTTCCAAAGAGCGCTGCATGTCGCAACAACCGTCGGCAAATACTTCAGCAGCACGCATACGGCGATAAACGGCTACTCCTTCGGAAGCCGAGGTAAAAATGGCTGTACTTTTCATCAGTTTCGCTTCGTAATCGACGTAAGCGTCCAAATCGAATTGTGAAACGGGAATCGGAACAATTTCGGTAGCCTGTGCATCCCGTTTAGTAATGTTATAACTCATATCCTTTCTACTATTTTGATGGATGATTTACGATTGTATATTTGATAAAATAAAAACCGTCTTTTACTTTTTTAAACCGGAAGTTATCAATTTTTGTAATAGTTTTTCCTTCTTTTACGGTTATATTTTTGATTATTTTCCTATCAAGTGTTTTACCGGTGACATCTTGAAGTTCAATAAACAAGTCAACCATTTTTTCTTCTCCGAGACTAAAAATTACGGGTGATATTGTGTCACCGGGTCCATAAACCACATCTACATTATCAGTTCCAGCCCATATATCCTGAAATACCATCTTTCTGGCATGGTATGCTAGTTTTGGTACATTAAAAGGGTCGACCAACGGCTTTTGATAGGTAAACATATTCAAACCTGATTCGAGGCAACACCATGAAAAGCCGGCATAGCCAATCAGTATTTGTTTTTTCATGGATTCCCAAGCTGAAAATGCCTGCCATGCCTGGCTGGTCTTCCATTCTTCGACTTCCAGTTTTCGTCCGATACTTCCCTTATCATAATCCCATTCGTATGATTGAACCTGATACCAGGGTTCTCTAATTGCCAAGTTCCAGTTTGGCTGTGCTGCCGCCTCTTCATGTTCAAAATTAAAATAACACTGATCCTTTGCTTCCAGAACGTATGCTGCTCTTGGGTATGGTGCGTTTCTCAGTGCTGTCCATTTTGCTCCATACCCTGTATAGGCATCCTGATTTCCACGAGTCAGCATCTTTTTCAATAATGTCGGATTAGGTTTGATCGGATTTCCTCTAAAGTCGATACTTCCATCGTAATTACCATAATGGAGATAATTCCAGTATGATGTTGGAGATATAAGCCTGCTTGTGTCTACGGAAGTAATAGTTTCATAAATGAGATCAATGTAATCATTTGAATCGGAAATATCATGTCTTCTAAATCGATTTGGGTGATTACTTGCTTCCCATAAAACAATAGACGGATGATTGAATACCTGCTTCATAAATTTGGGATAACCATTGAAATCAACATTCCAAACCTCTCCTTCTCTGATCCAGCCTGCGGTTTGCCAAGATAAAAATACGCCCATCTGGTCGGCATACTCGGCGTATCTGGGATCGTTAATCCCGTCAGTTGTGTCACGCTGAACATGTATATGGATGCGAAGAAAGTTGCCATTCATTTTTTTTATCATTAAAAGATCCTGAACAACAGTCTCATGATCGAAACATCGATGGGTTTTCGCAACCGTTTCAACCGGGTATCTTGCACCCTGAATTTGTGCTCCATTGAGCATTGAAGGTTTTCCATTGATCAGTAATTCGCCACCTTTCTGTTCGATGGTACGAATACCTGTAGTAGTAACAAAATCGTCTACAAGTTTTCCATCTTTATCTTTCAGAATCGCCTCAACCTTATATAAACAGGGTTTGCCTGGTGTCCATAACTGAGCGTTTTCGACCGGCAATCTGATGTTGATTTCATTTTCGATAGCTGGACGTACGGATACATTTTGGATGATGGATGCGATTTTTTCCCCTTCGGAAGGAAACCAGGGATAATAATTAATTTCAATACTTCCCTCAAAGTATTCGAATCCCGGATTCTGAATCACTATTTTATGTTGTTGATTGGCTTTGTCTGTCAGGCTTTCCGTATGTACAAAAAGTTCCTTCATCATACAGTTATTGGTCAACAACAGTTCCGCTCGTCCCAGAAACCATCCAATATATGGATCGGAAGCCGAATGATGCATTTTGTTGGTTACTGTGATGTGGTTGACACGTATTGCCAGTATGTTTTCGCTGTTTCTTTTCAGGTATCGTGATACATCTAATTCAACCGGGTGCCTGTTACTCACAACAGCAACCACTTCTCCATTAACCCAGACCTCACCACCCGGATCTATCATCTCAATTTTTAATGTGGCTCTTTCGAACGTATCGATTTTTACCACCTTGCGCAGATAATAATATTCCTCTTTTTCTCTCAATCCACCATGAACTGAAGGAAGTTCCACCTGATTCCAGGCTCTGTCGTCATAACTCAAATATTGCCAGCCATCAACAGGAGGTTTTGCTTCAAAGTCCTCTTCAATAGCAATATTTGAATAATAAGGAGTACTGATATTCTCCTCATCTCTGATAAAATTGAATAACAATATATCATCAACTATAAGTTCTCCAGAAGTGCCGATTTCGAACCGGTCTATGGCGGTTGCACCTTCCGGTAATGAGTAAGCCTTATTAGGTGTTTGACCATTAACAGTAACAAAAAATCGTTTGTTGGCAAAATCACCGTACACCTCAAGGTTTATTTCTATGCCGGGCTGGCATTTAATTTCAGTTGATGGTTCGCCATTCACCAGAATCTGCCCTTTATCAAACTGAAGCTGGATATATCGGTTATCATTTCCCAACAATGATACTGAGGAAGTTGATTTTACAGGTTGTAGGTTTATCTTTAACCTGAATCGCCAGTCAATCGTTTCTATTTCCTTTATAATAACCGTATTTTCCATCATCAATTGTCCGGAATTAACCTTTACTCCCCGGTTTCCTGATTCCCATTGGGAAAAGATGTTTTTCTTTATGTTTGTATGATCGTTTTTATAACCATACGCTTTCCATGTGGATAAAGGGATTGTACTTCTGATGGTTGTTAGCGGTTGGGGTTTAATATTTTTCAATATTGCAGAAATTTCATTTTGTTCCACATTCTTTTTATTAAAATGAATATCATTCCATTCCCTGGAAGCAAAGTCGGCATATTTATTAAGAAAATCAATCCTCTGATCAAGTGTCATCCATTCGGTTTCTCCATGAAAGTCGGTTTCTCCATTTGCTTTTTGATCTGAAGTAAAATATCTCATCTCAAAAGTCACATTCTTCTGTGCCATAAAATAAATTGAATTGGCTAACAAGATGAATATTAAAAGTTTATTTTTCATTTTTTACCGGTTTAATATTTGTAATTTATTTCTCTAAAAAGTGTATTGTTCAGTAAACCATTCTAAAATCAAGTCACGAACAATACGGTGTCCCATTTCGTTGGGATGATGGTGCAGGCTCATGTACATCTTTAAATCAGAGCCTTTTTGTTTAAGTTGTTTGAAAGCAACGTAACTGTCCACCAAGCCGGTTTGGTATTTTCCGGCTAATTCCCGGATTTGCTGCGAATGTTTTCCCAATGGTGCATCAGGATTCAAAATATCTTCGTTCAAATCGGGAGTGGGTGTCAACAAAATAACTTTAACATGCTGCTTCAACGCTTCCTGTATCATTTTTTCCCATGCACTCCGGGCACGTTCCAATCCTATACGCCTGTCGTTCAAACCATAATCAATAAATATGACATCCGGGCGATGCACTAATACTTCCTCGGCAAATCGAACCGATCCCTGTTCTGAATTTTCACCGCCGATGGCTGTAACAATACTGTTGACCACAGCGTTTGGATAGTATTCTTTTATGGTTTGCAAAGTCAGGTAGGGATATGATTGTAATGTTTGTACATTGGGTGTATTAAAATATCCGGAAGGCACACTGTGTCCGTGAAACACCAAATTGATGGTATGGTTTTCAGGCCATGCCTTTAGTAATTCCTGCTTCAATTCGTTCAAATAAATCGTTTTTTCGGCCATTTCACTATTCAAGGCGTTTTGTGTCGAATGATTACATCCACCCATTATCATGGCAGACATAAAGAAAACGATAAAAAGATTGCCAATTTTTTTCATGATAAAAACATGAGATTTTTAAAAATCATCAATTTTCAACAAAAACTTTCCTCTCAACGGCATTACATTTCCTCCACTCACGACATTGTTTGGCTGGCTTTGCGGTCCATATGCGGTTGCATTTAAAAATTTTGTACCTACAGGACTTATAGCGTTCAAGATCGAAAGGTTGCCATCGGGGAATATCCCGAGTGTATTTATATTTTTACTTTGTACCGGAGCCGATGGAGTAAGCAGGTGCAGAAAGATGTCCTCTGAGGCTGCAACTATCTTCAGCGTACCGTGTACCGTACGTACATCTGCTGTGTAAAGGTTTGAATGAAATCCCTTAAATTCGGGATATACCCACGATTCACCGGTGATGGTATTGTTATATTCTTTTTCCCAGATACCGAAAGTCATACCCTTGAGACGGTTTTTCCATACACGATAGGGTCCATTGCCAAGGTATTTTACACTTTGAACATCGTTTTCAGGAATATCGAAGGTCACGCCAACATGGTCATGCCGACCTCCAACTCTAAAGAAGTACTCTATTTCAATCCATTCCGAGGGAAGCAGGCTTATGCGTATCGAACTGGTTTGTCTGGAATTTCTACTTTCGGGGCGGTATAAAAACTCATATAAAGGAATATTGGATTCGTTGATAACGCGTACTTCAGAAAGTTGCAGATTGCCGGTTGTGAAACGTGGCCCATTGGCAAGGGGAAAAGTGTTACTGCCCGTTTGGATGGAGGTAATCAGTCCATTACCTTTGTCAAGTGTAATGGTGGTACGCCCCGATTTGAGGGTAACTATGTTGTTTTGTTCATCGACACTGACGCTATTGCCTTTTCCTGCATCGCCGGTAATACGGGTTGCGAATTTTGCAGCAGGTGTTATGGTGCGTGTCCATGTATAAATTTCCTTACCGTAGAGATCGGTGGCTGTTATGGCGAGGGCGTCATAACAGCCAATATCAGATGGAGTAACGATACAGATATCCCCACTGAATCCCGGATCTACTGACGGCACGCTAACAGAGGCAGTTAACGTATCGGTCTTTCCGGAAAGATAGTTAAATGTTAGCCAGTGTGCACTGAAAGCGCATTGATTTAGATTGGTAAAATGATAGCGGTTCTGTACGCGAATGGTACCGTCAAAACTCGGTGGAAGGAATTTTGTGCCTTCGAGGAAAACAGGCGACCATATCTCTTTTATGGCAAAAAAACTACCCTCTTTTTCACGATAGGGGCCGACTATCCCGTCAGCTCCGTGATCTCCATCGGTATCAAGCATGTTATTCTTGTCGGGACGAAATACCCCCTGGTCATTAAAATCCCACAGGAAGCAACCTGCGCTGAGTGGTGTAGCCAACATCAGGTTCCAATAGTCGTCAAGCCCTGCACCATGCCCTCCGTCATACAATCCGTGCAGAATTTCGGTTGGAAAAAACACTTTGTTGCCTTCAAATAAGAAATGCGTTCCCAAACCATAGGGAAAGTAATGGTATGTGTTTACATTCTCTTCTTCAAGCCAGGGGTGGATGACAAGACGTTTCTGCAAGTCGTAGCGTGCATAGACTGGCAGTAATTCAAAATTGAATCCGCCTTCGTCTCCATTTGCCCACATCACCACACATGGATGGTTGTGGTTGCCCGTAACAAGTTGGCGTGTTTTTTCAGTTCCTATGGGCGTGTTGTAAGGAGGGCTTTGCCATCCTGCGAGATCGGCAACCGCATATAATCCGAGTGAATCGCATGCTTCAAGCATATGTTCATCATGCGGGTAACTTACCAAACGTATTGCGTTCATATTCATTTCTTTAATCAGTAGAATATCATTGATACTGATGTTTTTGTTGGTAGCGCGTCCTGTAGTAGGCCATAATGTATGCAGAGAAACGCCTTTGAAACGTATTTTGACGTTATTGACGTAAAATCCATCTCCAGGACGCAGTTCTACGGTACGAAAACCGAACGTCTGGCTTATTTTATGAATGGTTTTGCCGTCTTTCACCAGAGATAGTTCCACTTTGTAACGGTTAGGAAACTCTGAAGACCATAGAGCGGGATTTTCAAAGTGTGCATTCATTCTTATCGAATCAGTCTTGTCTATATACGTTCGGAAGGGTTTACCAAAAAGTCTACCATCAATGGTCATTAATTGAGCCGACAGTTCGCCCTTTACCATCGTGCTTCCCAAAAATACATCCATGTAAAAACTTCCATCCATACGGGCGTCAATAGCCATACGACGTATGTGCTCCTGCGGTACGGCTTCCAACCATACAGGTCTGAAGATTCCGCCAAAAACCCAGTAGTCTGCTTTTCGTTCGGCAGCCTCTACCGAAGGGTCGGATGATGCCTTGTCTACCCTGACTTCCAAGAGATTTTCCTGCCCAAACTTTAGCAACTTGCTAACATCATAATCAAAAAGGTAGTAACCGCCCTGATGTTTAGTCCCTGCGATTCTGCCATTGATTTTCACCTCTGTATCGGTCATCGAGCCTTCAAATACGATTCGCACCTTTTTTACCTTCCATGCGTTTGGAACAAGGAAACGATATTTATAAAGACCACTCTCATTGAGACGTACAGTATCATGACCGTAGCTAAAAGATCCGAACCCGTGAAACTCCCAATTGGATGGAACAGGTATCTGCGACCACTTGTTGCTATTTTGTCCTGCCGTACAAAAAAAATCCCAGAGTACGGTATCATCCGATCCTGTTCCCGACAGATAAATCTTTTCGGTATCCTGTGCGCTTAATCCGGTACATAGAAAAGCGCTAACCATTAATAATAATTTTATTTTCATATTTTAATAAACGGTGATAAACAGTTGATATTGTCTATATTGCTTTATTTATTTTAGAAATCCGGTCGAAAAACATTTTGTTTTTCGACCGGATGATTCAATATGTTAATTGAAAGTAATGCTTACTCGATCATTGTCGAATGTCATGCAGCGTATTTCATATTCGGCTGTCTTGTTTTGAATAGCGCTGGACGGATCTGTTGCCAAAGGTATAGGACTTGATGGGCTATAAAGATTAAGCCTTAGCGTCCCGCTGGGTGATGTTGCCGAACGTTTGATCTTGATGTTTTGAATGCCTTTTTTTGCCTGCGGCCACGTTACTGAATAGGCGCCGTTGGCGCTGGGCATCAAGACAGTACCGTTTTCAAGCGCCACCGTATAGTCGGAGTTTGCCGTCAAAGTGCTTTCATCGAGATTGTACACCCAAAAGAGAGTCACTGCATCATAGGTGCGTACCCGTTCGCTGTGAAATTGCAGCGGAATGGTGGCTACCCACTGTTCATCAGTTTCTACCCATGTTCCTGACGTGGCATTGCCGCCATATCTCCACCTTGCACCACCGTTTTGGGCTACTTCATACGATAAAAAATCCGTAAAGAGATTTGACTTATAGAACCCGATATAATATACATGTTCCATTTCGGGAAGACCATCATCCCAAACATTGTACATTTCGCAACCTGTCGTTAATAACACGAATGTTGCTGCAATTATGAATAAATTCTTTTTCATTGAAAAATTATTTTAATAGTTTATATTAATTATTAACGCCATCCGGGATTTTGAACGATATTTCCTTCGGATTGACCAATTTCGAAAGTGGGTATCGGATAGTAATAATCCTTTGCCGGATCGAAACGGCGCAAGTTGGACATTTCTAATATATAGATATCGACTTCAGGGTAATCATATTCCTGTACACCGTTCACTTTTCCCGTTGCATCTGTTAAGCGACCGGTAAATGTGGGGTCGACCGCAAGTTGCTGGCCGCTTTGCGTTTCTTCCGGGATAAATTTACAACCTACCCATGCTTTTGGCAATATCGTTTCTGCGGTTTTCCAACGGATAAGATCATTATAGCGTAATTTTTCACCCATCAGTTCTACTTGTCGCTCACGACGGATTTCCTCCCTCATGTCTAAACCGTTGGCTGTAGCGAACCCATTGGTCAGCGTTGCATTGAACCCGACTCTGGCACGCAAGGCATTCACTGTTTCGTCCAATTGTGCATCTGTGATGGATCCGTTCAATTCATACAGCGCTTCGGCATACGCAATCAGCATTTCGCCCCAGCGGATGAAGATAAGATCGGAACAATCCTTATTAAAATCTGATCCGACAAAGATTTTTTTTGGCGTATAACCAAAATTGTTATTTTGCAGCAGGTTGGGCATATACTGACCTCTTCCCATTAATACAAATCCTATTAGCCGGCCTGCGACAGTTGCAGTTGCGTTGTCTTGTGGGTCGAGAAACCTCCAAACAGACATCAGCAAACGCGGGTCGCGTGCTCCCATACCACCTGCAATGGGAGTGATTCCATCACCCTCATATCCGAATACATGATTGAATGATGTTTCGGGCATCACCACCAGATTTGATTTATCACGAGGTAGCCCGTCAGCATAAAGGTACATGTCAATCATGGTACGGCTTAATTGGTCTCCGGATCCGGTACTGCCGGTGAAACTGTGGAGTGTAGCACTTGATCCGGTGGTTCCGTTTGGACCGAAGGCTTTTGCAAAGACGATTTCCATGTTGGTACTGTTGCTCTCGTCTAAAAACAAAGCCTGATACGAAATGGATGTACCGCCCACGGTATAGAGTTGATGACCTTCTGCCTTCAGCAGGTTGTAAGCGTCAATACTTTTTTGCAAATGTGCTCTCCAAAGCGATTCGTTGCCCAGATTGTGAAATTTCAGCATAGTGCCTTCTCTCAAGCCGATACGTACCATCAGCCCCAAAGCCGAGGATCGCGTCGCAAAGCGGCGTTCAAACTCATCGGTAACCGATTGCATGGTCGCGCGCGTAGGCAACCACTGTGCAGCAAATTCAAGGTCATCGTAACATTGCTGTATGACGGTTTCACGCGGAGTGCGTCCCATCTTCAAATCCGGATCGGTTGTACTCGTAAAGGTTTTCAATATTAAAGGTACATCACCGTATTTGCATACCAAATCGAAATAGTACCAGGCACGGAAGAAACGGGCTTCGCCAATATACCTGTTGCGGATATTGTCGCTGACAGGAGCGTTGGCAGCTTTTTCGATAATATTGTTTGCCGTGAAAATACGCTGGTAGGGATCCGTCCAGTCGCCGGATGTGGTAGGTATTGCACGGCTACCATTACTGATAGAATTTGCGCCTCTGGCTACATATTCATCGGCACGCGTATCCGTGTTCGAATAAGGTAGCTGTTGGTACAAACGAACACAGGCTCCTTTTAAGTCGGTTTCCGATTTCCAGAAATCAGCATCCGAAAAGTCGGTTATTGGTGTAACGTTTAACAGGTCGTCGCATCCTGTCCATACAGACGCCATGCAACATATACTGAAAATTAATAGGTTCTTTTTCATGTTTCAATACTTTTAGAATGTTAAATTGATACCCACCGTCCAAGTACGGAAAAACGGGTAATAGTTTCTATTTTTGTTATTGCTTACTTCGGGGTCCAATGCTTTAAACTTAGACTTTGAATGTTCCCACACATCGTTTCCCGTTACAAAGATGCGCAACGACTGCAGGATATTCGAAGGAACGGGAATTGAATAACCTAACTGTATATTCTTTAACCGCAGATAGGCGCCATTTTGAATCCACCTGTCGGAAACCTGGTAATTATATTCCCGATATTCTACCAAACGGGCATAGTAAGCATTCGGAGTCTCCTCTGTCCAAAAGCCGAGTTCTTTGTGAATAGTAAGCGGCTTATAATCATAATTTAAAGGGAAAAAGATTTGATTATGTACAACATATTTCCGTTTGCCGACGCCTTGCCAGAACATGGAAAAGTCGAAACCTTTCCATTCTACACCCAGATTGAAACCGTACAGGTAACGCGGATTTTCGGTGCCGAGGAAAACTAAATCGCCCGGATCTTCGGGAGTACCTCCGCCGACACTTATTCTGTGGTCGGCTTTCCCCTGTGCCACATAACGCACATCGCCACCTTCCAGTCGGGCATCCCAATCGTATGATTCGTAACCCGGATTAGCCGCCTTGTAATCTAAGTATTCCTGGCGGCTGTTCCAGAAACCGTCTGTCTGGTATCCCCATATCGTCTTAAGCGGATATCCTTCCAATCGTTCTATTGTTCCGGCGCTAATTGTATTGACGCCCTGGTAACTGATTAATTCGTTTTGACTGTCATCAATATTGAAACCTACCTGATAAGTAACATTGCCGATGCGGTCACGCCATTGTACCGACACTTCCCATCCCCAGACTTTCAACAGTCCATTATTCTCGTAGGGAAGGTTTGACAGGCCAAAAATATTTCCCAAAGTCGCTCGTGCCAGCATATTGTCATTCTTTTTCCAGTAATAATCGGCGGTAACATTCAACCGGTTGTTCAATAATCCTGCATCTATGCCTATATTGGTTGATGTCAGGATTTCCCAGGTAATATCTTTCGAAGCCATATCATTCTGGTAATAATACGGATTGCCAAAAAAGATGGAGGAACTAACCATACCCAAGTAAGGATAATACATATTATTGAGTACCGTACTGTTTCCCAGTTGCCCCCACGAGCCGCGCAATTTGAGATTGTTGACGACCTTCCTGGCACTTTCAAAAAACGATTCCTCGCTGATACGCCATCCGGCAGATACTGAAGGAAATAACCCCCAACGGTTACCTGGCGCCAAACGCGAACTGCCATCGTAACGCAGTGTAGCTTCCAGTAGATAGCGTTCAGCAAAATCGTAATTGAGACGACCAAACATGGAAGCCATTTTCCACGGCTGTACGGCGTCACTCAATACTGAATTAGTGGCTAAACCGTTATCATAAAAATTATAGCTAAAGAAGTTATTCGACACGCCATTACGCGCAATACCTCTTATCTGGTCATTGAGATACTGTTCATAGGAAGCTCCTGCCAGAACATGAACATGGTGGTTGTTTACATTTAAATCATAATTCAGCAATGCTTCCATCTTATCCTGATAACTGTTGCTCTTCATTTTATTTACATTTTGGGGATTATTGACATGATAACCGGCGCGTTCAGAACCGTTTCTCCCATTAGAAAAAAGAAAAGGATGATTTCCCTGTTCGCTGATGAATCCTGCCCGTCGTGAAATGTTCAGGTCGAGCGTCAAACCTTCCAGGACATTTTTGATGCGCAATGTGGCAATGCCTGAAACATATTGATGATGCCTTCTATCTACTCCTGCTTCCATCATGTTTCGGATGGGATTTTGCTGATAGTCGTTGTTCCATGGGTTGATTTCATAATTGGTATCCTCTTCGGGCAAATAAATTGGCTGCATTGCCAAGTTGTTGAAAAGAAGGCCAAAAACGTTTTCTGCTCCCGTTGGGTTTTCTTTTTGAACGGTGCCTGCGTATGCCACGTCCACGTTGAAATCCAAATACTGGTTGATCTCGTTATTCAACGAGACGCGAAGGTTCATGCGGTTAAAATCGTCTGGCCCGTATTTGAGCAACCCGTCCTTGGTATGAAAACCGCCCGAAATAAAATAGGTTGTTTTATCTCCTCCTCCGGTAACCGATATCGAATGGGTTTGCTGGGAGCTATATTGTTTCAACCCTTCATGAACCCAATTTGTGTTGGCATCATAAGCCCAACGCGTCGCGTTAGGTGAATACCATTTGTTAGGATTAGATGTCCAGGAAGTTCGTTCCTCATTATAACAGGGTACAAAGGAATCGTTCATTCGCGATAAATTGAGAATATCCATTTCTTCCCATACTGGAAGGCGTTGCGGCATCGCACCAGGTACATTGATACCGAACGAACCGTTATAAGATATCTTTGCACGTTGGGCAACACCCTTTTTGGTAGTTACCAATATAACGCCTGCGCCGGCGCGCGCTCCATAGATGGAAGCAGAGGCAGCATCTTTTAACACCGAAATAGATTCAATGTCCTCGGCATTCAATGACTGTAAATTTCCTTCCACACCATTAATCAGGACCAAAGCATAGGCTTCATTGGACGAAGAAAAACCGCGGATACGTATGGCACTGGTTCCGTTTGTTTCCGAGCCGGGTTTTCCACTGTTACGCAAGACGGTTACTCCCGCCATCTGCCCCTGTATGGAGCTCAATACATCAGTAGAAACTTTTGAGGAGATATCCTCCCCGCTGACAACAGACACTGCGCCGGTCAGGTTCACTTTCCTTTGTGTGCCGTAACCTACTACCACTACTTCTTCAAGTAATTGGGTGTCTTCAATCAGCGTGAGATGAATACTGCGTTTTTCATCTACAGGTATTTCTTGCGTTACAAAACCAACAAACGAAAATACCAGTATTGCGTTACCGTCAGGTACTTGCAAGGAGTACGCACCGCTGGCGTCGGTTGCCGTACCCAGCGTGGTTCCCTTGATCTTTACGCTTACTCCAGGTAGTGGATCGCTATTCGTGTCGGTTACAACTCCGGATACAATAAAAGGATTCTGGAGTGTAGCATCCGGTATCGAATACGAGTTTTCTGCAAACAGGATCATACTACTAAAAAAAAGGATAAACGAACAGATTCGTACTATTCTAAATTTTTTTTTACGTCGTGACATTTTCATCACATCATATCCCGACAAATTGCAACTTAACATAATTTCTTGTTTTTTCATATTAATTTATACGTTAGTTTAAATATTTTAAAATTTAATTCTGTTGTGCGGGCATCAGCTAAAACTGACAATTGACCGGCGTTTTTTGGTTTTTTACTAAATTTTTCCCATAGGCGTTGAACTTTAAAGGTTAATTACAATTGAATACACAAAAAAAACCGGTTATTATTGTAAAACAATTATAACCGGTCTGAGATTACATGCTCGGAAAATACAGGTCACTGATAAGTAAAAAAAGGTGATTGAGGTAATATATACCCGTTTTTTTAAAGCCGTTAAGTACTTGCGTTTTAACTTTTTTTAGAGTTACCCCCCCCCCCCCCTTTTTTCATTTTTTTTTTATACAAATGACGTTTATTTTTTTCTATTTTTTTTTTTTTTTTTTAATATTTTTCAGTTTTTTTTT
>Ga0082212_10001226_pt1 | contig 37724 bp, 21 predicted proteins | sample TergutNt197P3_FD_71548 | JGI IMG/M metagenome (GOLD analysis project Ga0082212, IMG submission 71548) | Neocapritermes taracua P3 segment gut microbial communities from Petit-Saut dam, French Guiana - Nt197 P3 | ecosystem: Host-associated > Arthropoda: Insects > Digestive system > Gut ...
TGCCCGGATCGCCGGAAACCCCCTGCGATTTTCTCAGCGAAGTTGAAGCGGCCAGGCTTATCTGGCTGATCATCGACGAGGGCGTTTCCTCGGGTTCGATTTTTGTCAACGCGGGCACGGGCAAGCCTTCGACCCTGGGCGAAATAGAGTCGCTTATCGTGACGCATTTCCCCGACATGGCGATAAAGTACTCCGGCGACAATTCCGACGTGCCACCGCCGATGCGGATAAAAACCGCCAGAAGCGATTACGGCTGGAACGTGCTGCACAGCCTGACCGACGACTTCCCCCAGATAAAAAGCACCATCGCCCCGGCGCGCACCCAGCGGTTCGCAAAGCTCGCCAACATCGGCCGGCTCTTGGTCAGGTTCTTTCGTGGCTCAAAAGGCTTTATCGTGCTGGAATTCATCGCCGCCACGGCGATCCTCCACCTCTTAACCGAAGGGCTGCGGAGCTTTACCTTTTCCACCTGGCTGGACCTGCGCCTTATCTTCGTGGTACTGCTCAGCACCCTGCACGGAACCTTTTCGGGCATCGCATCGGGCATTATCGCCGGCATTATGCTGTTCGTCTCGCTGGGAAACACCGATTGGCGCGTAATCGTGTACAACCCCGAAAACTGGATACCCTTCGCCCTGTACCTCATAATGGGCGTCGCGCTGGGCAGCCGTGCGGACAGGCAGAGGGACAACCAGAAATCCAACGAAGACCGCCTTACCCTTGCCGAACAGACCAACGTCTACCTTGTAGACCTGTACGACGAAGCGGTCAACATAAAAGACAAATACCGCGATCAGATCCTTGGATACAAGGACAACTTCGGCCGCATTTACACCATCGTTAAAAAGCTCAACGCCGAAACCTCGGACCATGTTTTTTCTTCCGCCATCGAGGTGCTGGAAGACGTAATGGAAAACGACACCGTGGCGGTCTATTCCATAACCAGCAACGGCAGTTTTGGCCGCCTTACCGTCTGTTCCAAGGCGTTCTACAGCGAGATAACCCGGTCGATCCGGCTTAGCGACTACCCGCAGATTATGGACAAGGTTGAGCAGAAGGACATCTGGTTTAACCGCGACCTTATCCACGGCTTTCCCTCGTACTGTTCGCCGGTGTACAACGAAGACAAGCTGATAGCCCTGGTGATGATCTGGAAAGCCGGCGTCAACCAGATGACGCTGCATTACAGCAACCTCTTTAAAATTCTCAGCGGGCTGATCCAGGAATCGCTGGTGCGCGCGGTAAAATTCAACGAACTGCAGGAAAGCACCCTGTACTTCCCCGACACGCGGATAATGATGCGGGAGCCGTTCCGGAAAACCTACCGTACCAACATGGCCCTTGCCGAACAGGAAAAGGCGTTTTTCGGCCTTTTGGCCGTGCAGAAAACCAAAGAGGACATCACCGAACAGGACAACCGCATGGAATCGTGCATACGCGAATCCGACATAATAGGCGAGATAAACGCCGAATTGTTCTGCATCATCCTCAAGAACGTTTCCGACGACGATATTGCCGTGCTGGCGGACCGTTTTGAAGCGAAGGGGCTTGTTACCCGCAGGATTACTCCTTCGCAGATGCACGAATTAATGGCCGGGGAAACAGGGTAGATAGTACCATGAACTCGATTGGCGGCCTTTTGTTGCTGATTATCCTGCACGTCTCGCTGTGCGCCCTTTGGTTCTTTTTTGCAAAGAAGCGCGGAAAGGAAATGGGCGTGCTCATGCTCGTCGTGCTGTTCCTTCCGGTAATCGGCATAACAGCGGCGTTTCTATGCACCCGCGCAATCGGGGAAAACCGTGAAACCCCCGTCGCCAGGATGTACCGGATGGTGGAAAAGGACATTATGACGGTTAACGCGGGCAGGCAGGAACTCGATGTCGTCGTGCCGTTTGACGAGGTAATGCTCCTCAGCAACGATCAGTCCCGCCGCGAAGTGATGATGCACATACTCCGCCGCGATCCGTTCCTCTACCTGGAAGTGCTAAAGGCGGCAAAGAGCAGCTCCGACGTGGAGGTGACCCACTACGCCACGACGACAATCATCGAAATTCAGCGGGACCTGGACATCGCCATGCAGTCTGCCGGAGAGGCGTACAGCGAGGACAGCGACGACATCGACTCGGTTAACCGGTACATAAACACACTGTCGTCGTACATCAACACGGGGCTTTTGCTGGAAAACAGGATGCTGCAGCTGCGCGGCGAGCTTTCCGATGTGCTTGAACACAAACTTTCCATTTTTCCCAATTCGCGCAGCGCGCACCTTTTATTGATAGAAAACGCCATTAACCTTGGAAAGCACGAAAGGGCGGCGGAAGTCGCCGCAGGGATGAGGGAAAAATGGCCGACCGACGAAGCGTCCTGGCTCAAGAGCCTGCACGTATATATGGCGTCGGGTAACGCGCAAAAAAAGGCGGACATCGCTTTACAGATAAAAAACGAAATTATTCACTGGTCCCGATCCGGCAGGGAGGAGGCGGAATTTTTATGCGGGGACTAGTACGGCTTATGCATGGGAGGCTTTATGAAAACGACAAAACCAGCTAAAAAAAAGAAAAAGAAAAATTACGCAAATTCGCTGTTGGCAGTAATTCTGCCCCTGGCCGTATTCGGCGCGCTTGGCGTGTTTTTTGCCATTGAGCGCACGGGGCTTACCGTTACCTTAAGCGGCGAAGCGGCAGGCCCGGTATTTCTCCCCGAAGAAATTTTTGTCCCGCGATCGATGCGGACTCCGGAGCTTCGCTGCCTTTTGATCCACAATTCCCAGGAAGAGTACACTGCCGATGTAACGAAAAACATTTCCTTTGTGCTGGATCAGATGAGCGTGGGCACTACCGTGGTGGATGTCGGCAGAACAAGAACGCTGCCCCCGCTGAGCCGGTATAAGACGATGGTCATTGCCTGCGAGGAACTTATCCCCATTCATCTGTATTTGTTTGACATTTTTGAATGGGTGGAAGCCGGCGGCGGGCTGCTATTTGCGATTCCCCCGTCGGAACGGGTGCTCGGCACGGTTTTTAACAAGGAAATGGGCATTGAATACGGCCTGTACGAATACGTCCCCCAGGTAGACGCCTTCCTGGAAACCGACCTGCTTGCCGGAGGCAAGGGGGAACGGATCCGGTGGAGCGAAAAAGGCGATTGGGACAATTACCGTTCCGGCATCGATTTTGTACTTTCCGACACCGCCATCGTGCACATGGTGGCAGAAGGCCCCGTAGGCCCCTCGCCCATGCTCTGGGAAAACAGGTTCGGCAAGGGCAGGATCGTGGTGAACAACAACGACGCGATGGGCGAACGGTGGTCGCGGGGCATCATTGCCGCTGCGTACAGCCTTACCGAAGACGCCGTCGCATGGCCGGTAATTAACGCGTCGATGATATTTATCGACGATTTCCCCTCCCCCATTTCCGAGGGGTACAACGAATTTATCAAAAACGATTTTAACGTGCAGAACGAATACTTTTTTACCCACATCTGGTTCCCCGACATGATGAGCCTGTCGAAAAAATACAGCGTAAAGTATTCCAGCGTCTTTATCGAAACCTACGACGACAACGTCCATCCGCCCTTTGAAACCATTGAAAACACCGAGCGGATGAAGTACTTCGGCTCGCTGTTTTTAACCGAGGGCCACGAGATTGGCCTGCACGGCTACAACCACCAGTCCCTGGCGTTCGACAATTTTGATTACGGCGACGAGCTTGATTACAACAAATGGCAGGACCCGGAACACATCTACCTGGCACTGAGCAATACGATAGGTTTGCAGAAGGATCTTTTTCCCTCCCTGGAGATGCGTACCTACGTCCCCCCATCCAACGTGCTGTCGATGGAAGCGCGGGCGATTTTGCGGAAACAGTTTCCGCAGCTCAACGTTATCTCGGGGCTTTTGGTAGACGGCATTTTTGCTCTGGAAGACGAATTCGGCGTTGCCGAAGACGGCTTTATCGACGTTCCCCGGATATCTTCCGACTATTATCCGCTGGACAAGGCATTAAACGAAGAAGACCCGCTGTTCTGGACCATCCTTAACGAACTGAACCTGCACTTTGTCGTTTCCCACTTTATCCACCCGGACGACGTTATGGACATTGAACGCGGCGCGGAAAAGGGGTGGAAGGGGCTGCTGTCGGCGTTTGACGAATTCCTCGCCTGGCAGAACCAGTTCCCAATCCGCAAGCTCACCGCCCAGGAAGGCGCCGCCGCCGTACAGCGCTTCGACAACATCAATGTCTCCACTACCCTTTCGGAAAACCAAATCGCCCTGGATATCAGCGGCTTATACGACGAAGCATGGCTGCTGGTCCGCATCAACGAAGGAGCCCCAAAGGAAACTGACGGCGGAGAGCTTACCCACATCAGCGACAACCTGTACCTGCTTAAAGCTGAAAAGCCCAATGTCGTGATAAGCCTTGGGCCCAGGGGGCGCAGATAAGCATGAAAGTCTGCCTGCTTCTGGAAGGCTGCTATCCCTACGTCCGGGGCGGCGTATCTTCGTGGACGGACGGCTACATCCGCGCCTTCCCCGAATACGAATTCATCATCTGGACGATCAACTCCGACCGCAAAAACGCCGGAAAATTCAAGTACCAGCTTCCCGACAACGTAACCGAAGTGCAGGAAATTTTCCTTACCGACGCCTTTGCTATGGGCAGGAGCGGACGCGAACGGTTTACCGATGAGGAACTGGAATCGCTGTCCCAGCTTGTCCGCTGCGAAGACCTGGACTGGAAAACGCTGTTTTCCATTTTTGACAGCGGCAAGGTGAACCCCCACGCCTTTCTGAAAAGCGGGACATTTCTGGAAATCCTCAACGAGCTGTGCGCCACCAAATACCAGCACGCCCCCTTTGCCGAGGTATTTTACACGATACGTTCCATGATTCTGCCCCTGCTGCACATTATCACCCAGCCGGTTCCCGAGGCGGATGTATACCACTCCATCGCCACTGGGTACTGCGGCGTGCTGGCGGCGCTTGGTTCGGTCAGGTACAACAAGCCCATGATCATCACCGAGCACGGCATCTACACCCGCGAGCGCGAAGAGGAGATACTCCGCTCCAAATGGACGGTGCCCAACCTTAAGGATCTGTGGATTTCCTTTTTTACCATGCTTTCCCACTGCGCCTATGAATACGCCACCTTTGTAACAAGCCTGTTCGAACACGCCCGCGAAACCCAGGTCCGGCTCGGGTGCGAGGAAGAAAAAACTTCGGTGATCAACAACGGCATCCGCATCCAGCGGTTTGCGAGCGTGATACCGAAAGAGCCGGACGGCTGGATCGACATTGGCGCCGTCGTCCGCATCGCCCCCATCAAGGACATTAAAACGATGATCTACGCGTTCTCCGAACTGAAACATTCGGTAAAGAACACCCGGCTGCACATTTTGGGCGACGTGGACGACGAACAGTACGACGAGGAATGCCACCAGTTGGTGGACTACCTGAAAACCGAAGACATTATCTTTGTCGGAAACACCGACGTGGTCGACTACTTCAAGAAGCTTGATTTTACGATCCTAACCAGCATTTCCGAAGGCCAGCCGCTGGCGGTGCTGGAGTCCATGGCTGCGGGCCTGCCGGTGGTTTCCACCGACGTCGGCTCGTGCCGCGAGCTTTTGGAAGGCGGCCCGGGCGACAAGCTCGGCGCGTGCGGGTTTATCTGCCCGCCGATGGATCCGGGGGCACTGGCCCAGGCGATGAAGCGGATGTGCATCAACGCCGATCGCCGCCGCAGCATGAGCGAGATTGGGAGGGACCGGGTGAACAACGGCTTTGCCCATGAATTTATGATGAAAAAGTACCGCGACTTGTACGACAAACTTGAGACGGAGGAAGCAGTGTAATGGCGGGCATAGGCTTTGAACTTAACAGGCTTTTTAACCGCAAGAGCCTGATCAGCTTTATCGGGGCGTATACCGCTGCGGCGATGGTCTTTACGGGGCCCATGCTCCTGGGAGTGGTGCTGCTCTTTTCCGTGCGGCTGATAAGCGCCATGTCCGGCGCGTCGCTGCACGACCAGGACATTATCGTCGTTATCATTACCTACGCCCTTATCGCCTCGATGCTGGTAAACAACATCTTTTCCACCACCGTTACGCGCTATGTTTCCGACATGCTCTACACGGAAAAGCCCAAGCGGGTAATGCCATCGCTGCACGGCGCGATCACCGTCCAGCTTGGTTTCGGCGCGCTGCTCTACGGGCCGTTCATGTATTTTTCCGGCGCGGGCCCCCTGTACGGGGCTTTGGGTTTCGCCCTGTTCTGCGAGCTTATCGTAGTGTGGAACCTGATAAGCTACATATCGGCGGTAAAGGACTTTGTGCGGATCATTCTGGTCTTTGCCATGGGGGTCGCCTCCGCCATCGCCTCTGCCTTTATTTTGGTCTTTACCAAAATTGACCCCATAGCGGCGATGCTGATCGCCGTATACCTCGGCTACGGGGTAATGGCGCTGGGGTATTACGATGCCCTCAAGCGGTATTTTCCCGAAAACGAAGGCAGGCCCTTTGTCTTTGTCGAATATTTTTTCCGCAACCCCCAGCTTTCCCTTATCGGGCTGTTCCTTTCGATTGGGATGTTTTCCCATTTCGTGATCGTCTGGCTGAGTCCCTTCGGCAAGCCGATAATCGGGCTGCTCCGCAGCGCCCCCATGTACGACGTGCCGGCGCTGTTCGCATTCGTCTCCACGCTGATGACGACGATCAATTTTTCCACCACCACGGAGGTGTTCTTTTACCCCGCCTACAAGAACTATTACGGGCTGTTGAACACCAACGGCTCGCTGCAGGCGATAGAGCTTGCCGAGCGCGACATGCTGATCATCCTGAAGCGCGAGCTTACCTACCTTATCTTCAAGCAGTTTGTCGTTACCCTCCTGGTCAGCACGATCGGCTCGGCGATACTCAGCGAGGCGAGCTTTGCCGGCTTTAACGCCACCACGCGGGGCCTTTTCCGGGTGCTGTGCGTCGGCTACGGCCTGTACGCGTCGGCAAACGGCATACTGATGATCCTGTTCTACTTTGCCAATTACCGCGACGCGCTTGTCTCCACGCTGTTATTCGCAATCGGGACATGCGGCAGCGCCCTGTATTTCCAGTTCAGCGGCGCGACGCTGCCGTTTTACGGTTTCAGCATTATGGGCGGCGCGGTACTCATGTACATTTCGGCGATGTTTTTTCTCTGGAACTACACGCGCCGGCTGCAATACAACATATTTTCCAAACAGCCGCTTCTGGTCATCGAAAAGCATGGCAAGCTGTACCGCGCGCTCGAATGGCTTTGGAAAGATAAGTAAAATGGAGGGGAATAAAAAGTGAGGATGACGCACAGAATCTTGCCGCTGGTAATGTCGGCGGCGCTGGTATTTTCGGGATGCGAGTTTTTTTTGGGAGACAATTTGCCGGACTATGACACTATTGACAATCCGTCGGACGAAGACCCCGTAACGCCTCCCGATGACGGGCCCGTAACCCCGCCGGACGAGACCCCCGCCGACCCTCCGGGCAGAAACCCCGGCAATAACCGGCCGGGCAGAGACCCGGTAACGCCGCCGGACGATCCCCCGGTAACGCCGCCGGTTGATCCCCCCGTAACGCCGCCGGTTGATCCTCCCGTTACGCTGCCGGTCGATCCCGAATTCATTTCTTCGTCGCAATTCACCTTTGTCGAATCCAAAGCCGCCATCGCCAACCCCGAACGGGGGTGGTACAGGGGCTATATGACCAACAGCGCTTCTCAAAGCAGCATGGCAAACGATAAAACCCGGAACAACATTACGCTTGTTTTGTTTGAATCAGATTTCGGCGCGTACAGCGCCAAAGACCTGGACAAAGCAAAGCTCGACGAAATTGATAGGGCATTTACGGCTGCCCGCAATGCGGGAGTGTCGGTTATGTTCCGCGCCGCCTACACGTTCCGGGACAGCGACTACAACAGCAACACCCACCGCGAGCCGACAGATTTTAACCAGATACTGCGCCATGTGGCGCAGCTTAAGGATGTTTTCCACAAAAACGAAGACATTCTATTTAACGTGCAGGCGGGATTCTTCGGCCCATGGGGCGAATGGCACAGTTCGCGCTTCAGCCCTGGCCAGAGAAAGGATGCCGCCGTCGCCACCGAATACCAGATACGGCTTCTCGATGCCCTGCTCGCCGCAGTGCCGCAAAGCGTGACCATCGCCGTGCGGCGGCCGATGTACATCCGCAACTATGCCGGCAGCCTGCCGCTGACCGAATCCCAGGCATTCGGCAATTCGAAACTTGCCCGCCTGGCCTTCCACAACGACGCGCTGATGAGCGATTCGACCGACATGGATACCTATGCCGACAGAAATTACCCCCGCGCCCAGGAGCTTGCGTGGATCAACAACCACACCCGCTACGCGCCGATGGTGGCAGAATCAAACATGGTTTCCAGCTACAACAACGTCCCCACGGCGATAGACCTATTAAACCAGATAAACATCCATTCCCTGAACATCGAATACCACCCCGGCGTTCTGAACAAATGGAAGAGCGCAACATATGGCGGCATGAACGCGCATGACTACATCGGCATGATGATGGGCTACCATTTTGTGCTCAAACGCGCTACCGCCGGTGAAACGGCAAATAACATCATGCGCCTGGACCTGGAGCTGGTCAATTCCGCCTTCGGCCACCTGCTTACGGAAAAGAAGCTGGAACTCGTACTGAAAAACGGCAGCCGCGAATACCGCGCCGTTATCAGCGAGGACCCGCGCCTGTGGAAGAAAAACGAAACAGTCAAGCGGACATGGTATTTCGCCCTGCCTTCCGGCATGAGCGCCGGCCAGTGGGAAGTGCATCTTGGAATGTCCAGCGCCCATGCAAGCCTGGCCGGCAACAGCGCGTATTCTGTCCGCTTCGCCAACGATAACGTCTGGTCTGCCCAGACGGGCCTGAATCGAATCGGCGCCATTCAGCTAAGGGGCGGCGGAACCGGTTCGCAGCTTCGGCAAATCAGATAGGGAGCAACCCATGAATACAATCGCCAGGATTTTCGCGCTGACTGCCATTGCGGCCGGCACATTGTTTTTTCCGTACTGCGCTTCTGCCGGCGGCAGCCATGAACAGGATGTTCTGAACCCCGAGCGGGGCTGGTACATCGCCAGGGAAACCGATGATCTTGACGAATTGAACGAGTTCAGAACAAAGAGGAACGTTACCGTTTTTTTAATGGAAGCCAACCTTACCGGGTTTTTAACCGGCCCGCTCAGTACGGCAAAGCTGAACGAGATTGACCGCGCCTTTGACAGAGCCCGCGCCGCCGGCCTTTCGGTCATTTTCCGCGCCGCCTATACCTATGGCGACGAAGCCGACGACGCGTATGAAAACTACAATAAAAACAAAAACAACAATAAATTTTTTGAGCCCACCGATATTAACATCATTCTGGGCCATGTTGAGCAGCTTGGGAACATTTTCCACAAGCACGAAGACATTCTTTTTAACGTGCAGGCGGGTTTTTTCGGCCCCTGGGGCGAGTGGCACAGTTCGTATTACAGTCCCGGCCAGAACGAACCGATCAGAACCCAATACCAGCGCCAGCTTATCAACAAGCTGCTGGAAGCAGTGCCGCAGAGCGTAACCATAGCGGTCAGGCGGCCCGAATACATCCGGACCGTAGCCGTTGCTGGCAGCAGCAGCGATCCCGTTTCGGCGGAGGAAGCCTTTGGCCCGTCGGCGATAGCCCGCCTTGCCTTCCACAACGACGCGCTGATGAGCGACGACACCGACATGGATACCTACCCCTACGGGAAAAGCCAGCGCGAAGCGGAGCTTCGTTGGGTGCACGGACAGACCCGCTTCACCCCAATGGTGGCGGAAACAAACCTGCCTTCGAACTACAACAACACGAAAAACGCCGTAGAAACGCTGGATACCATCAACATCCAGTTGTTGAACTGCGAATACCATCCAAGGGTTTTGGGCAAGTGGCAGCACTCGAACTACAAAGGAGTCAACGGCTATGATTACATCGGCCTCAGGCTCGGCTACCGCTTTGTTTTAAACCGCGCGGAGCTTTCCCAGCAGGGCGACATCCTGAACCTGGATTTGCAAATAACCAACGAAGGCTTCGGCCATCTGCTTAAAAAAAAGAAATTCGAACTAGTCCTGAAAAACGGCAGCCAGACATACCGGGCTGCCATTAACGAGGACGCGCGGTTTTGGGACAAAGATGTGCCGGTGATCCGGAACTACCGGTTCCGCCTGCCCGCAGAAATACGCGCCGGAAACTGGGATGCCTACCTTGGGCTTTCAAGCGAAAGCCTTCCGACCCGTCCCGAGTACTCTGTGCAATTTATTTTTGCCAACAACGGCAGTTGGGAACCTGTTTTGGGGCTCAACAGAATCGGCAGTGCCGCATTGAGCGCCCTAACCGGCGGCGGCGGCGCCGTTTTTGAGCAGATTGCCGAATAAAGTTGGAATTTCAAGGAAAAAGCGGTATATTTTAAGTGGTTTGGAGGCAATAATGTGTAAGGTGCGCAATTTTTCTCGTTCTGTTGTATTTATTACAACTATTCTCCTGGCATTTTCAACCTGTGTTAATATAACGTCGGGAACCAGCAGCAAAAGAACCAAAGGCTGGCCGCCCAACCCCGTGTTGGAGGAATTTGGCATCCATGGCATGCAGCAGCCGGAAGGCTCTGCGAATATTGAGTATGAAATATCCAAAGGCCGCGAAGGGCTAAGCATTTATTTTCGGGGAACCGAAGCAACTGAAAATGACATTTTCGCCTATTTCAGCAAATGGACGCTGGATTTGGATTCCGGCAACAAAACTTCGTACTTCAGGGGCTATGCCTACGCAGAATTTGACTATAGCCGCAAATCGAAAAGCCAGTACGAACTGCATGTCTTCATGCACCCCGAAGGCAATGAGGGCTGGCCGGAAGGGCACATACTGGAGCAATTCGGGGTACAGGGCATGGATGAGCCGCCTGATACGGCAAACGTAACCTTTATTACCGACAAGGGCGAAAACGGAGAAGATTTCCTGAACATCAGGTTCTACGGGACAGAGGCGACGGAAAAAGCCATTACCGACTATTTCGACAGGGAAAACTGGTTCCTGGAAGTTCCCGAAAGAAACGAATATTCCAGAGGCTCGTCCTATGCGGTCTTTGACACCGCCGACAAACCGTACTATGAAATATACGTTTCGTGGAATCCCGAAGGCGATCCCAACTGGCCGTCTCCCGATGTTTTGGAGGCGTTCGGAATCCGGGGCCTGTTCGCTCCGCCCGCTTCCACGTTCATAACCCATATTATTGATGAAGAAGAGAATCAGCTTACCATAATGTTCTATGGTACCGCCAACACCGAAATTGCCATTAACACCTATTTGAGTTCCTGGATTTATGAGGGTTCTTCCGAACCGGGAGTCTTTGAGTATTTCAAGGGCATTGCCTGGTTTGCCTTTAACACCAACAGCAAGCCGTTCTACCAGATCGATATTTTCAGAAGTATCGACGGCGCTCCCGGCTGGCCTTCCGAATTAGCCCTGCTGCAGTTTGGAATTCAGGACATGTTCTGGATGCCGGAAGGCGAACCGCCGGAAGCGACCGGTGTGCGGCACATGGTCACCGAAGAAGACGTTCTGGACATCCATTTCTACGGAACAACGGCTACCGAAAATGCATTAAAAGCTTTTTTTGCAAATAACAATTTCAGGGAACCCGACCCGAACGAACCGGGCTACACAGCCCCCGAACCCGGCGTTACCGAATACTTCCGGGGCCAAACCTACATATCGTTTGAACCGGCAGAACCATTCTACCAGCTGTTTATCTCGTTCAACATCCAGGGCGAACGGGGCTGGCCCGGCGACGATCTCATCGAACAATACGGATTGCAGGGGCTAACCATACCTGCGGGCGCACTGAACGTTTCGCATAACCTGGAAGGAGACGACCCCGATTCCGGCGACGACCTGGTCATACGGTTCTATGCGTCCAGCGATGCGGCGATTAACAACCTGATTTTCTATTTTGATAATCCCAATAACAACTGGATAAAGCCATATTTAGTTGACCCCAACATACCGGAACCCCCTTACGGCTATTACGAATACGCCAGGGGGTATGCCTATGTTACCTTTAATACAGCCGAACACCCTTATTACGAAATATTCGTTTCATGGAACACTTCGGAATACAAGGAAGGGTGGCCCGATGAAGAGACGATTCTGTCTTACGGCCTCCACGGCATAGCAGAACCGGACGGCGCTACCTATCCGATGCACTCGATCGACATCATAACGGGCGAACTCGCCATACGGTTCTACGGCGGCGATGCGCAGGAACGGGAGATTAGGAATTATTTCGCCACGAACAACTGGACCCTGGAAGAAGCTGCCGGCGGCATTGAATCGTATTCGCGCGGCTATGCATGGGCGGCGTTTGATGCCAGCGGCAAGCCTTCCTACGAAATATTCGTCAGCGTGGAAAAGGGCGAATTTGACGGCTGGCCTTCAGTGTATCCGGCAGGGCATCCGCAGGCGGGCAGAAATATAATATTGGAATACGGGCTGCAGGGGCTTGAAAACGCGCCGATCAAAGCGAATAACATTACTTTTGATATCCGGCTGCAGAAAATTGACGTGCCGCCTGATTCAGAAAATTACCAGGAACACGACCAGCTTACCATCCGGTTCTACGGAGACGCCGACACAGAAGAAGCCTTGCGGAATTACTTCCCCGCCAACAACTGGACTCCCGAAGATTCAATTACGGGCAGCCTTGGCTATGCGCGGGGCATTGCCTTTACCACGTTCTATTTCTCCGACAGGCCGTATTTTGAAATTGACGTTAGCAAGACCATCGGGGATTACACCGGCTGGCCGAACACTGCCATGATGCGGCAGTACGGGCTCCACGGATTCTTTGATCAGGGTACCGGGCCGTCGAATATTTTAATTCCGTCCCACAATCCCGAAGGGCCCGATCAATTCACCATTATTTTTTACGGAACGGAAAATTTTTCCGAGGACAGCATCCTGGGTTATTTTGAAAACCCGGCGAACAACTGGACACTGGTAAGCGACACTAACGGCATCTACGACTTTTTCAGGGGCATTACCTATGTGTCGTTTATTACGACAGGCGCTCCGTTCTACGAGATAGACGTTTCCAGAGATTTGGAAGGAACCGCGGGCTGGCCTTCCGCAGACTTGCTGGATGAATTCTTTATTACCGACATCCTTCAGGGCGACCCCCCGACATTGCCGAGGCCAGACACCAGCGCAATGAACGTCATACACATCCTTGATGGCGACGAGCTTATTATTCAGTTCTATGGCGATGCAACCGACGAATCCGCCATTAAGGCGTATTTCGAATCCGATGCTGACCCATGGGAATCGTTGCCATCGACTGATCCCAATGCCGTGCTCTTTGAATATTACCGCCGCGCTACCTATGTCGCTTTTGATACGGCGAGCAAACCGTACTATGAATTATTCATTTCCAAGAGCGACATAGAAGGGGTACGGGGCTGGCCGCTCAGCACCATAATGGACGCATTCGGCATGCACGGCCTGTACCAGCCTCCGGAAGGGGTACCGATTGATCAGACAAATCCCAGAACCAGTTACGAAATCCTGGACGATACCCTTACCATCCATTTACTCGATAGCCTTAATTGGCAGGCCACGGTAAACGACCTGCTCCAGTACTTCAGAACAACCAACTGGAAGATATACGACGGCGAAGGCGATCCCGATTATGAACCGCCTCCGGCAAATATATATCAGTTCCACCGGGGCATTGCCTTTGTTACGTTTGATTCTTCTTCTGCCGAATATACAATTGACATCAGCCGGACGCTTACCGGCGAACCGGGCTGGCCTAACCAGACCGTTATGGAAAGCTACGGCCTGCACGGCATGACCCGCCCCAGCGGTTCCAACAACATACGCTCCGGCATCGAGGACGGGGACCTCTTTATCCGGTACTACGGAACAACGACGACGGGAAGCCTTATCAGAGAGTATTTCAAAAACAACAACTGGAACGATGAGGGCACCGAAAACGACACAACCGAATATTCCAGGGGCTATGCCTGGGCCGTCTACGACACCTCGGGCGTTCCGTTCTACGAGATATACGTCACCATGAACAATGGTGATTACGATCCATTCTGGCCGCCGCCGAACATTCTGGAAGAATTCGGACTGCAGGGCCTTAACCAGCCGGACGGCGCAACCTTTGTTACCTTCAGCATCGAAGGCGACGACCCGAGTGATCCCGACCTTGCCATACGGTTCTACGGCGGAGACGCGCAGGAACGGGCAATTTTCAGTTACTTTAACAACTCCCTTAACAACTGGAGCAGGCCCGACCCGACCGAACCGGGGTATACGGCGCCGCCTTCCGGCGTGTATGAATATGTCCGGGGCTATGCCTATGTGATATTCGATACCAGGGGCATCCCCTTCTACGAAATTATCGCCTCTACCTCGGCAACAGGCACGCCCGGCTGGCCGTCCGAAGGATTATTGCGGGAATACGGGCTCGACGGCATGTTCTGGACGACCGCCGGCGGTGAGCCGTCCGGCGCGGCATACATTATGCACACGCCTGCCGACGACGGCATTGAAATCGCCTTCTATGGGACGGCGGTAACCGCCGGAGCCGTTAGGGGATATTTTGAAAACGCCGCCAACAACTGGAGCAAGCCCGACGCAAACGAACCCGGATATACCGCCCCGCCCGCCGGCGTGTATGAATACTACCGGGGCTATGCCTATGTTACGTTTGACGCGTCTTCCGATCCGTACTACGAGATAAGCGTGTCGTGGAGCTACCTTGATCCCGAAAATCTGCAAGGCTGGCCCCAGGCTGCAGACCTTCGCAACAAGGGCCTCCACGGAATTGTCCGGCCGGGAGGGGCGCTGTTTATGACCCACAAATACGAGGGCGACAACGCGAACGTTCCGGCGCTTGCCGATCTTGCCATCCGGTTCTACGGAGGGGATGATCAGGAAAATGTCATAAAAGATTATTTTGAAAACGATACCAACAACTGGCAGCCGTTGACCGACGATCCCTCCGATCCGTTCTACGTTCAGCCGGAACCCGGCGTATACCAATACTCCAGGGGCTATGCCTTTGTCTCGTTTAATACCGCCAGCAAGCCCTTCTACGAAATATACGTTTCGTGGAGCATAGACGGCGCCGACGGCTGGCCTTCCCCGGCGGCACTGGAGGCGAACGGCCTGCAGGGCATTTCCCAGCCGACGAACGCGATGCTTGTATCGCACGCCGTGGTTGAAGGCGATCTTGCCATACGGTTCTACGGGGACCATTCCGACTTAGATGCATTGTTATCGGCTTTCGACAGCAGCGCCTGGGAGCCCCAGCCCGATTTCGGCATGAACGGCATGTACGAATACTCCAGGGGTTTGGCCTACGCGGTGCTGGATATGAGCGGCTTCCCATTCTTTGAAATCCTCGTTTCCATGAGCGAAGAGGGCGAGCCGGGATGGCCGTCCGTTGCGACGCTGGAAAAATTCGGCCTGCGCGGGATGTTCTGGCCGGCAAACGGCGAACCTGCCGGCGTTACGCTGGTACGGCACGGCGAGGAAGCCAGCAATCCCGATGATCCCGCCAAGGTAGACCTTGCCATACGGTTCTACGGATCGGCGGTGACGGAAGCCGTCCTGGATGCATATTTCAAAAGCAACAACTGGGAACCGATCAAGGACACTCCCGACACTCCGCTGGCCGATCCGCCGCCGGATGGCGTTTTCTGGTATTCCAGGGGCTATGCCTTTGTTTCGTTTGACACGCGGGGCAAGCCCTTCTACGAAATTTACGCCAGCATGGACATGGAAGGCACGGCGGGATGGCCGTCCCAGACGATCATGACGGAATACGGGCTGCAGGACATTACCCAGCCGCCCAACGCGACATTTATTACCCACAGCAGCAACGCCGCAGACGGGGAACTTACGGTTTGGTTCTACGGCGAGGACGCAACCCAAACCGCCATAGTGAACTATCTGGAAAGCACCAACTGGGAACTCGTGGAAGAGAACCCGGTCGACGGGCTGTATCAGTTCTACCGGGGTTTTGCCTATGTCGCTTTTGACACCAACTCAAAGCCCTTCTACGAAATGTTTGTGTCCGTTTCTTTTGCGGGAACCCAGGGCTGGCCTTCCTCGCCGGAAATTTTATCCGTGTACAAAATAGAAGGGCTTTCCAGGCCGGAAGGCGCGACTCATGTGTACCATGCGGTTGAAGACACCGGCAATCCCGACAAGCCCGGCGACCTTGCCATCCAGTTCTATGGAACTTCTACAACCCTTAAATCGGTGCTGGATTACTTTAGAAGCGCCGGCAACGCCTGGGAAGTTCCCCCTGGCGACCCGACTCCCAATGTCTTTGAATATTCCAACGGCTACCATTTTGCGTCTGTCGATATTTCGGGCGATCCGTTTATCGAGATTTACATCTCCATTAACAACGAGGGAACGCCCGGATGGCCCAGCTATGAATTGCTGAAAGAGTACGGCCTTCACGGAATGTTTGCGACGGCACCAGGAGGATCGTCGTTTGTCAGCCACAACGAAGAAGGCGATGATCCAAACGATCTCGATCTTGTTATACGGTTCTACGGCTCTGCCGGCACGGCGGACGCTGTCCGGGGGTACTTTGACAACCCGGTGAACAACTGGACCTATGACGAAGATTCTGCAGACGGACGCGGATACATGAGGGGCTTTTCCTATGCTTTCTTTAACGACGCAGGCCCCTTCTACGAAATATACGTTGGAATGACTTTTGAAGGCAATGCGGGCCTGCCGGCTGTCCAAACGTGGGAAAGCTTCGAGCTTTCGGGAATACCCTTAACAACCAACAACGCCCAGCATCCGCACCATAGCGTAACAGGCGATCCCGGTTTGCTTGCCGTCCAGTTCTACGGAACCGATGCCACAATAACCGACCTTCTTACGTTCCTCGAAAGGAACGGGTGGGTCCAGGACTCTCACGAGGACCGCGTCTACGGGTATTACAAGAGCGTGTACTATATCTCGTTTGACTATTCGGCAAATCCGTTCTTTGAGATTGAGGTTACGAAAAACGCCGAAGGATACAAGCCCGGCTGGCCGTCGGTCGCCGACATGCAGAGCTACGGTCTGTTCGGGCTGACCGAGCCGGCGGGAACCCGCGACGTGTGGCACCTTCCCATTGACGATGAAACCGTCAGCAACGAAGACTCGCTGTCTATCAGGTTCCAGGGAACTCCGACAACGGCAACGGCGCTGCTGAATTTCTTCACCGCTGCCAACGGCTGGACGCCTGCCTACGGCGACCCCAGTGCCGATCCTCCCGTTCCCGGCCCGGCAGCCAACGTTTACTGGTTCAGCAGAGGCCCCGCCTTTGTGGTGTTCGACGCATCCTCGTCAAGCGGCACCGAGTTTGAACTGTTCGTCTCCATGGACCCGGCAAGCATCGCAGGGTGGCCTTCAACAGGGAATTTGTTGGATTACGGCATTCCTGGAATTGGCAGCTTTATAACCGCCGCGAACGTATGGCACTATATCGACAGCGAAGAAAACCTTACTATCCAGTTCTACGGAGGCACCGCGATCGAAATAGACGTAATGCGGTACTTTGAAAGCAACATGTGGGCAACCGAAGGCCTCTCGCCCGAGTACAACACCTGGGGATTCTACCGGAGAACATTCTATGCGTCGTTTGATCATAACGGCAGGCCCTACTACGAAATTACCGTATCCAAAGTTGTGTCGGAAATAATGGACGGATGGCCTTCCGGCGACATATTGGGAATGTACGAGATCCGCGACATGGTTTGGCCCAACCCCGACCGTTCGCCGCCGGGAGCAATCGATCCCGGTTACTCTATCGGCGATCTTGACGGCGAATTAATAATTGAGTTTGCGGGATCAACAACAACCGAAAATGCCGTAAAGGACTATTTCAGCGGCAGCAACTGGACGCCGATTACCGATCCGCCGCCCTTGCCTGGCATCTTTGCGTACCAGCGCGGCTTTGTCTATGCGGAATTTGATACCAATCTCGTTGTTGGCGATGATCCATACCTGATATTCGTTTCCTGGAGCGCCGAAGAAGCAGACAAACTCGGCTGGCCCGACATGGCTACCCGTATATCGTACGGGCTGGACGACCTTGGCCAGCCGCCGGGGGCGACGAGCATGTACTACGAACTGGTGCCCGCCGACACTACCGGCATCGATCCCACATCCGACTCGATCATCATTAAATTCTTCGGAACAGCCGCTACGGAAACGTTCCTGGATACTTATTTCTCTGCTGCCAACTACTGGTATTTGGAGGATGATGCTAATGGCATATTCGAGTACTCGCGGCACATAGCCTATGTGGTATACGACCCCACAGGCAGCCCTTACTTTGAAATTACCTCATCCATCAGCGAAGCCGAAGGCACGCCGGGCTGGCCCGGTGCGACTACCCTGGCCAATTACGGCTTGCAGGGTTTAAGCTTGCCGGTGGGCGCGGCATTTACAGCCTTTGAAATGACCAGTTCCACGACTACCGAACCCGGTTCGCTCAGAATAATGTTCTATGGAACACCGGCTACAGAGTCTGCGGTACTGGCATATTTCGAGAACAATTTCTGGACTCCCGATACCGCAAGCAACTTGGAAAATCCCGGTACCTATGCGTATTCCCGAGGCCTCTATTGGGTGCACTTTGATCCACTGGAAAGACCGTCTTTCGAAATTAACGCGTACCAGACCGTAACCGGCGGCACTTCTGGTTGGCCTTCGACAACGCTGTTGGATGCATACGGACTGCAATCAATACCGGCACTGTCCGGTACTAACAGCGGAGCGACAACCTTCTGGCATAAAGAAGAAATAGCAACCGATCCGGAAAAAAGCGACACGCTTATGATTACATTTGAACGGAACGGAGCATCAATGACCGCCGAAAACAACATGAGGAATTACTTCAACGGAAACGGCTGGACGCTTGATGATGCGTATGAATATCACAATCCGCCTATTAAACAGGCTTACCATAGGGGTATCGCCTGGGTGGAATTCGAAATTGCAGGGAATACCTTTACCCTTACCGTCTCCCGGACCAGAAAACCCACCGCCGGCTGGCCTACCAACGCCAACTCTAACACCGGGGTATTCGCCTCTTACGGCATGTACAACTTCGTCGCCATGCCGAACTCGGGCGTATCAGGACCGCGGTACGATGCCGGCGAATACGAGCTGAGCGTCGAATTCTACTCGACGGCCACCACATTTGAAACCACGATCCGCAATCATTTTTCAACAGCCAACCGCTGGGTTACGGAAACCAGTCCCGGACCCGGCATATACGAATACTCCAGAGGATATAATTATGTGGTATTCGACACATCTGCCAGGCCCTATTACGAACTGATCATCAGCATTGACGAAGAGACCACACGAGGCTGGCCTTCACCCGCACTGCTGGCGGAATACGGGCTTACCGGATTTGCCGCGCTGCCGAACACTACCCATTTCGGCCTGAGGCACATTGTCGATGAAGACGTTCTGACCATCTGGTTCTTCGGTGCGAACACCCTCTACTCGGGCACCACTGCGGGCACCGTGCGGAATTACTTTAACGCTACCAGCAACGGCTGGACCAACATGACCACCGCCGTAAGCAGCGTCTATTCGTCATCATTCGGCCCCTACTCCGCCACTTTTGATTACTCCAAAACTCCGATGTTCGAACTGTCAATCGACAAGGAAATGGAAGGCGAAGCGGGCTGGCCAACAACGGCCATTATAAACCAACACGGCCTGTACGACTTTAACCTGCCTGCGGGGGCAACGGCATCGTGGCTTGCCGAGGACAATACCCTTGTTATCACCATCAACAGGGGCAGCGCTGCACAGACTACCGTGTCGAATTACCTGTCGAATAACACGTCTTCCGGCTATTTCAGAACGGCAAACGGCTGGGCACGAACCGGATCGGGCAATACCTACACGTACACAAAGGGCGACTACATTGAAGTCGTCGTTACCAGCACCGATCCGTATTATGTCATCGAAGCAACGACATATCTGGAAGGCGGAACCGCCGGATGGCCAGATTCCTCCAGGCTGACAACTTACCGGGTTCCGACTCTGAACACGGCCCTGTCATCGGCGCAGAACGTCCAGTGGATTATCACCGGCACGGGCAACGCCGCCGAACTTGCCATCACGTTCTTCCTGCCCAACGGCTTGTCAACCGTACAGTCGGCTTTAACTTCCAACAGTTGGATCAGGGAAGGGACGGGTTCCGCCCCGTACACATACGGACAGGACGCCAACAACGGATGGCTGGAGCTGACCGATAAAAACCCGTACTTCGAACTGGCGATTTCTTTGCAGTAGGTTTATGGATAAAAGGTGAGGAACATTGGCATGAAAAAAATTCATTTTCCCGTGCTTATCGCGGCGGCAGGCTTATGCATCCTGGCGGGGTGCTATAACTCTCCCAATTACTATGTCAATCCCTCATACTCGCTGGGGAATTTTTTCATCGACGAATACTATGCCAGGCGGGAAACCCTTGTCGGATACCAAGACTATGCAGGACTGGTGGCAAGGGTAACTCCCGCCAACGGCGCCAACTGGATCGACTACTCAAGGGCGATTTGCTGGGACTGGGACATGAAGACGACGGGCTACCACGAGGTGACTGTCACCATGTCGGTGATGATGGAACGACCCAACGCCAACCGGGCCGTTATTTCTGCCTACCGCCCGCCGAGATCAAGGCGCGCTGCCACGGAAATAAACCGGAACGGCCCCGCCAATATCGGCTGGACGGTGCAAAACGGCGAAGACATGTATGAACAGTTCGGCGGCACGGCGCGTGTTGTTCCCGAGGGAAAATGGATAGACCTTACCTTTACCGGCGTTGTGGACATTCCCGAAGGCGGACCAGGGCAGGTGTACATAGACGGCAACAGCGACCACCAGGGGCTAATCAACGCTTCGCTGTACATACGAAATTTTAAAGCGTCGATAAAGCAAACCGACCGCGATCATTACGCCCTTGCCTTTAACGCCGGTCCATCATACGCAACCCACACGGTACTCGACAGGCTTGAAGAGCTGAACGTCAAGGCGACTTTTTTCCTGGTGGGAATGAACATAGACGGACGGAACCCCAAACTCGACCGGTACCTTACGCCGGAAGAACTGGAAGAAGTCATCCAGGACAGGAAGGATGTTATCAAGAGGATACTCGAAGAAGGCCACGAAATCGGCAACCTTTCCTATTCCCACAACTACCTCGGCGGCGGAAGGCTCAACGGAACAGACGGCATCGATACCCACATGAGGCCGGCGGACATTCCGATCCTTTTGGGATACTCGGTATTCCGCTACCCGTTAAGCGAAGACGTGATTTACACCGAAATCGAGGATACCCAGATTGCCATTCAAAAGGCGGTATACGGCGACGACGATTACCGCAGCCATCCCTGGATTTCCCAATACTTCAGGCTGCCCTTCGGCGCCGATCCCCGCAGCGCGGTAAACGCCAGGACGGCAGCCGCCAACCTTGGCCTGCCGGTAATTTCCGTGCGCTCGATAAGCGGCGATATGGGAAAAAACGCCGGAGAAATCGCCGAAGCGGCTGCGGCAGAATCAAAGCCGTGGGGGATCATCAGCTTCGACGAAACCGAAGATGACACCACCTGGCTCGAAGTGCTGGACATCATTGTCCCCAAACTGAAATCCCAGGGCTATGAGTTTATTACCCTTGGCAAAATGGCAGAAAAACGAGGCAAGCCGCTCAGGGCCGGAAGCGTCTACGACAACTTTTCGCCCGATCTGGACTGATTTCGTCCTTCATTCATTCGTTGAAATTTTCCCCGGAATATGGTACTCTTCCTGTATCAAGGAGTACATATGAAAAAATATTTAATACCGGTCTTTTTATGCCTTGCTCTGTCCGTCCTTCCCGCCCAGGGGCCACAGGACATCCAATATACCCAAAGCGCCACAACGACTCCGCCGGCTGCCGTCCCGCTGCTGGACAGCGCCCTTGGCGAACTGGCGGAAAATATCCACAGAAAACTCCTTGACGCAAAAGCCCAGAAAATCTCTGTCGGCCAGTTCAATTACCGGGGATCGGCGCCGCCCCTTTCCGCCTACCTGATAAATCAGCTAACGGGCGAATTGGCAAACAAAGCTGCCAAACCGTATATCATCCTTTCGGGCGGAACCGGCGCGGACTGGACCATTACCGGAGAAATTGTCGACATTGCCGGCAGCGTTATCCGCGTGTATGCCCGCCTTATCCGTTCCGAGGACCGGTCGGTGGAAGCTTCATTCAACTCCGATTTTGAGCGGACTACGGCTATTGCGGGAATGCTTGCCGGTGGCGGATCAGGCAGCAGTTCGGGCGACGGCGGGAGCTCTTCTGCCGTTGACGAATACGAGCCGGACAGTTGGGAAAACCCGGTTGCCTATGAAATTGGCATTGACGAAAATGCGCCGGTAATCAGCCGTTCCATCCAGCCGTCTGGCGACGAGGACTTTTTCCTCCTTGTGCCGGACCGGGATGGCCGGATCATCGTAGAAACCACGGGCAATATCGATACATACATGGAATTCTACGATGCCGACACCCATGATTTGCTGGATGAAGACGACGATTCGGGCAGAAACACCAACGCCCGGATTCGGTACAACGTGCAGGCGGGCAAGCGGTACATCGCCCTGGTGCGGGGGTACAGCGGCAGCACCACGGGCGCATACGGATTCCGCGCCTGGATTCCCGCTCCGAGGGAAGGGCAGACGAGCTGGAATTCCCCGCATCAGTACGAACCGGGCACGAATGAAAGCGCAACTGTTATTAACCGGCGGCTTGAAAGCGGCGATGAGGAATTTTTCCTTCTTGTGCCGGAAAATGAAGGCCGGCTCACCGTCGAAACCACGGGCAATGTCGATACCTATATTGAATTCTACGACGCGGATACCCGCAATTTGCTTGCCGAAGACGACGACTCGGGCAGCCGCGCCAACGCCCGGATACGGTACAGCGCGCAGGCCGGCAAACGCTACATCGCAAAGGTGCGCGGCTACGACAGCGACGATGTAGGCAATTACGGATTCCGCGCGTGGGTGCAGGCAATAGTACGGCTTGCCCCCGACGAATACGAGCCCGACGATGATCCCGCTTCCGCCAAAACAATCGAAATCGGAACGCCACAGCAGCACACCTTCCATTCAGGCGACGACGTAGACTGGGTCAAATTTCAGATAACGCAGAGCGGCCGTTATACGATCAGGGCAAGGGGGGTTAATTCAAACCGGCTGGACACCTACATTGAACTGTTCGACGCCAACCTGAATTCCATCGCCGAAGACGACGACGGAGGCGAAAGCCTCGATTCCCTGCTTTCGCTGCAGTTGGGAAGCGGGCTTTACTATTTAAAGGTATGGTGCCTGGACGACGAACCGGACCAGCCCTATACCATCAGCATTAACGCAGAATAGCAATGGCGGCGCGGGTTTTAAAAAAGGCACTGCCATTCCTCTTGGATTGTCCTGTTTGCCCAAAGGCGGCGGCAGCAATTACAATGAGAAGGCAAAAAAACGATATTCCCTTCAGCCGCATAAAGGAAGGATACACCAAGGGGCCGGGAAAATCAACAACCCGCCGCAAGCGGCTAAACTTGCCCCACAACTTATTTGCACAAACCCTCGCGCTGCCCGCCCCATCGTAAGCGCTAGTTTTTTCTGAGCAGGTCCATGGGCTTGAGTTTTCCGGCGCGGCGGGCGGGGAGCCATGAGGCGGCGACTGAACAGAGGATCGTGAAACAGCCGATAAGGAAGACGGCAAACCAGTCTATTATTACCGGGATGGACTCAAGGTAAAAGCCGGGATCGAGTATTTTTACTTCAGCGCCGCCGCCCAAACCTGAAAAAAAGCTTAACACTTTTTCCAGAAAGCGCAGCACGGGGTTGATAAAGCTGCCCAGCAGCAGCCCGAGCGCAATGCCGATTACCGCGCCGCACAGCCCCGTAAGAAAGCTTCCCCAGATAAAAATGCCGGTAATGCCTTTAGCGCCTGCCCCCGTTACCTTGAGCACGGCGATGTCCCGCTGCCGCTCAATCACCAGCATCATTGTTGCCGAGGAAACATTTACCGCCGCGACGATTACGATCAGCGCCATAATAAATATCAGCATCTGCCGGGTTGACTCGTAGGAACTGTACTGGGAACGCATCAGCTCCTTCCAGGTGTAGACGCTGTAGCCCGCGCCCAGATTCGAATACAGCGCCATTGCCATCTGGTCGGTTTTTCTGTAGGGATCGTCGACTTTCACGATGAGGCTTGACGACTGCAGCTCCGGCGGAAAAATGCGCCGGCCCCCGCCGTCCGTAATGATGCACCAAAGCGCGTCAAGGTCGTGGTAGCCCGACGAAACAATGCCGGAAACGGTAAAGGCCGTTACGCGGGGTATGCCCGTTGTGCCCGCGCCGGTTTGTATGGTCATCAGCCGCACCGTGTCTCCCACTTCCGCGCCGATCGATTCGGCAAGGCTTTCTCCAAGGGCCATCTCCCGATCCGTCTGCAGCCGCGCATCTCCCGCTGCAACGGCAAGGTATTGCACGCCGCCTGAATCTTCCCAGAACGACGGCTCTATGGCGCGGACGCTTGCGCCGGTCCTCCCCTTCTTGCCGACCAGCACACCCATGCTCCGCTGTTCCTGCCACACTCCCCGGATGCCGTCCATTTCCCGTATCCGCTCTGCCGCCATATCAAGCCCCTGCGGATCGATAAAGCTGAACACCTGCAAATGTCCCGTCCCCAGTTCCAGGTAGCGGTCGATAATGCCCCGTATCATGCCGTCTGCGACGATGAGCGTAACGATGATGGGGATTAGGCTCACGGCGATTCCCGCAGCCGCGCCGCGCAGGTAGCGCCCGCCTTCGCGCGCGCGCCCCAGCAGGTAGCGTATCGCAATATAAAATCCGCATCTCCCTTTCATCAGGCGGTACCCGTGCTGCCAATTGCCGCCAGAAGCCCGTTCTCCAGGACATACCGGCGCGAGGCGCGGGCGGCGAGTTTTTCGTCGTGGGTTACCACCAGCAGGGTCTTGCCCCATTTTTCCGCGCCCGCGTAGAGCAGCTCGGTAACCAGGGCGCTGTTGTCCGGGTCGAGGTTCCCCGTCGGCTCGTCGGCGAGGATAAGGTCGGGGTCGTTGACCATCGAGCGGGCTACAGCCACCCGCTGCCGTTCCCCGCCGCTCAGCTGCGAGGGAAAGTGCCCGGCGCGGTCGCCAAGGCGCACATCTGCCAGCAGCGCCCTTGCCCGTTCCAGCGCGCGTTTCTTTTTCATGCCGGCAATGTAGGCGGGCAGCATGACGTTTTCCAGCGCGGTAAAATCTTTCAGCAAATAGTGGAACTGAAAAATAAAGCCAATCTTCCTGCTCCGGTATTCCGACAGCGCCTTTTCCGGCAGGGCGGTAATTTCTTCGCCGCCGACAACGGCCCTGCCCCCGTCGCTGCGGTCGAGCCCGCCCAATATGTTCAGCAGGGTGCTCTTGCCGCTGCCCGAACTTCCGCTAACCGCAGCGGAAAACCCCGTCTGGATCTCAAAGCCAATTCCCCGCAGGATGTGCAGCGACTCGTTTCCCGATACAAAGCTCTTCACTATGCCTTCAGCAATGACCATGTTACTCATACCGCAATACCTCCGCAGGGCGAATCCGGGAAACCTTGCGCGACGCGAACCATGCCGCAAGCAGGGCCGACAAAAAGCCAAACAGGAAAATGATTACCGCTTCGCGGGGTATTATCCTCGTCGGAATTTCCTTGACATAAAACACCGCAGGGGAAAAAAAGGCAAATTTCCCCAGGTAGCCTGCGCCAAAAATGCCCGCGATGCCATTTATAATATAGATAAAGAAATTTACGATGCTTTCAATAACGGTAAAAAAGGCGGAGATGTCCGACGCGACCAGCAGCCCCAAAACAAGGCCGGCTGCGGCACCGGTAAAGCCGACTATCGCCCCGTCAAAGACAAAGATCAGGCGCACCGCGCTCTCGCCTCCGCCAACCGCCCGCAGCAGCCCAATTTCCTCGCGGTGTTCCAGCACCGCCCTTCTCTGCGCCTGAAATATGTTTAGCCCCACCACGATAAAGATAAGGCCGACCAGGATAAACATAAAGAGCTTTTCCGTGCGGAGCGCGCCGAAAAACGAGCGGTTATAGTCGCGCCAGCTTGAAAGCTCCGCTCCTTCCAGCCCCGGTATGGCGGCAAGGCTTTTTCTCGCAAGCTCCAGCGCCTGGCGGTCGTAAAACCGGTTCTTCAGCTTAATGCCCAGGACCGGATCAGCGTCGGAAAAAGCCCTTGCGCTGTCTATGCCGATAAACGCCCAGCTTGTATCGCAATCGTAAAAACCGGTACGGAAAATCCCGGTGACGGTAAAGGACTTCATCCCGCCGTCCGCATCCTGATCGTCAAAGGCGGCGAAAATTGACGGTACCGAGTACAGGGTTATCTCTTCGCCGGTTTTTACGCCGAGGCGGCGGGCAAGTTCCGAACCCAGCAGCGCCGACTGCTCGTCCGCAATGTCAAAAAAACCTTCCAGGAATTCAAGCCGGGAAGCCATGCCCCTGTCATGCATGAACGCGCTTTCCTCAACGCCCCGCACGATAACCGCATGCTGCCCTCCCCGCTCGCCCCTTGTCAGCGCCTGGAATTCGCGGTAAGGAACAACCGCCTCTATTCCCGGCACGGACAAAAGCGCTTCCCCCGCCTGTTCCGTCCGCGAGGCAGGCACAGACCCGGCGCGCAGGTGGTATGAAGAAATCTCCAGAATGCTTTCGATAAAGCTCAGCTGGAAGCCGTTCATCACGGCGATTATTACAACCAGTGCGAATACCCCGACCCCTATTCCCAGGATTGACAGCACCGAAGAAGGCGACTTATTCCGGGGGCGGAAAATATAGCGCGCCGCGATGAACGGTATCCACTTGAACCGCATCAGCGCCGCACCCGTTCTTCGGAAATTTTCCTGCCGTCTTCCCAATACGCCCTAAGCACGGCAATGCCGTTCATGTAGAGCTCTTCCGTTTCCTTATTGCCGTCGATAAGTACCAGCCTTTCAAGCACGCCGTTCCGTATGTCCCGCTGCTCTATCCGCTTCCCTTCGCCGTCATAGCCGTATTCGGTTATCCATTCGTCGTCGCCCTCGGTTTTTTTGACCGAGGAGATCCTGTCTCCCGACCAAATATTGCTGATTACCCACACCGCCTCGTCGTTTCTGTCGATCAGGGTCTGTGTCAATATTCTGCCTCTGGGATCGGTCTCGTATACCATGCGGTAGCCGTCGCCTGCGCGCATCTCGCCGAGAAAGTCCGATCCGGGGACGAGCTTTTCGCTGAGGAAGTTGTCATTGGCAGCCGCGTCCAGCACGCGGTAGGGGAAAAGCAGCCGTACAGGTTCCGCTTTGGAGGATTCATGGAAGGAACGTTCGACATGGCGGAGCGAATAGGAACGGTTGTAGCGGTAGCTGTCCGTGTACAGTTTGCGGTATTCTCCGCCGTCGGAGTCCCATTTTTCCGCCTCGGCCCGCACCAGCGTGCTGCCGTTGTAAAAAAACGTTGTCAATAATTCTTCGCCGTCTTCAAGGTACAGGTAATCCGCTTCAATCTGGCTGTTTTCGCTGTACAGTTCGATAAAGCCCACAGGCCTTACGATGGTTATGCCCGCCCTGGCGGCGGCTGCAATTTCATCAGAATCCGCTGCGGCAGGTTCGCCGCTTCCGTTTTCCGCAAGGGCATTTTCCGCTTCTTGTGCATCATCCTCCGCAGGCTCATCGCCGGACGGCTCTTCTGCCGCTTGTTCAACCTCGACTTCGTCGTACCGGAATACCGCGTTAAGCCTTGTTGCACCTGCATCGTCGCGGAACAGCCACTGCCTGCGGGAAGCCTGGCCGTCTTCATACAGCACCCGAATTTCGATGCCGTATTCGTCGCGGTAAAAAGGAGCCAAAAGCGAATCCAGTTCGTCGGGGCCGACGTAATCGATTACAAGGGCGTATTTGTTGCGGAGGGCGGAAAGGCGCGACGGGGTTTCCTCCAGCGCCATGCCTCCCGCGTTGGAACGGAACCAGCGCGGCGGCCCGGGCGGCATCCATACCGGCAGGGGATATTCCTCGCCATATTCCTCTTCATCGCCGTCTAAAAATTCTCCGTCCATAATATCGCCAGCCGCCAAATCCGGCGGGACGGTTTCGCCTTCGTCCGCCGATTCCTGGGTTATGGCAAGGAACCCGGCGAAGAGCAGCAGGATGGCAAACAGCAGCAGCGGCAGCAGCGTGCCGATTTTTTTAGGCAACACCGGCAAATTCCTGCGCGAAGCTATGGGGATCAAAGGCCTGTATGTCGCCGTATTTTTCACCTGTGCAGATGTACGCTATGGGCAGGCGCAATTCCGAAGCGAGGGAAAACACCACCCCGCCCTTCGCCGTCGAGTCGTACTTGGTGATTATCGCCGCCTGCGGGGCGACCGCTCCGCAGAATATTTCCGCCTGCGCCATGGCGTTCCTTCCGGTTGTCGCGTCCAGCGCAAGGTATTTAATGTACTGCGCCGAAGCGGCTTTTGTTTCCACTATGCGGTCGATTTTGCGAAGCTCTTCTACCAGCGCGGACTTTGTGTGCATCCTTCCGGCGGTGTCGGCAATGACGATGCCGTCCGCCCCGGCAGCCTCGATTGCGTCGTACACCACCGCCGCAGGGTCCCCGCCGTGCTTGTGCGCCACCACCCGCAGCCCAAGCCGCTGGCCGTGTATCTTAAGCTGCTCGATTGCCGCCGCCCGAAACGTGTCTGCGGCGGCGAGTACCGTCTTTCTGCCCTGCTGCTGCAAACCGGCGGCGATTTTTGCGGCGGTGGTGGTTTTTCCCACGCCGTTAACGCCCAATAGCAGTATCACCGCCTGGCCGCCCTCCGGTATGCCGGAGGCCAGCGGCGGCGCAGGAACGGCCTCCAGCATTTCTTCGAGCAGGACGGCAAGCCTGGTGCGGGCTTCTTCCGGCGTGGCGATTTTTTCTTTTTTGCATATGCCGCGCAGCGAATCGGCGGCGGCAAACGCCTCTTTCGCCCCAAGGTCTCCTTCAACCAGCAGGTCGGACAGCTCGTCGAAAAAAGCGTCCGAAACCGCCGGAGCGCCGGTAAAGAACGCCCGTATCCTCTCGGCAAATTTCATTTCTTTGCCCTTTCCTGTCTGGCAATCGGGGTTGCGCCGCTGGCGGCGGTATACACATAGCGCGACATCTGAACAAGTTCATATATTGCCACCGCGCCCAGAACAACCACCGCGCCCGTGCTCACGTAGTACAGCGTCTGCGTAGCGTCATAAAATTCCTGGCTGGAACTTTGGGCAAGGACGGCGTTCCTCCCGGTAAAAATGCCGTTGGTTATCCACGCGGTAATGCCGGCGATCCAGGTGCCGCCCCACGCCCAGTAATGCCTTGTCCGCGCCCTGTTCACCCGCTTCTCCCCAAAAGGGGGGATCTTGGTTCTAAGGGAAATGTCCAGCGATTCTCCGGGCATGTCGGGCGTGATGAATACCACCTTCGCCTCTTCGCCCCCTTTGGTTTCGGTAACGATATACACCAGGCTGTCGATGGGCAGGCGCAGGGTCAGCGGAGGCTCCCCCACATACAGCGCGCCCATGTACAGCAATGGGGGAAAATTGGAAACGGCGCTGACGTTCACATCGGAATATATAAGGGGGCTGAGATTGACCGACACTTCTGCAAGTTCTCCGGCGGCAAGCTCCGTCTCGACGGTCTGCGGAGAATAGCCCTCGGCAGCCACGGCGATGGTTATTTTTCCCGGCGGGTATTCCCTTGTCTGTACCGTCCCCCTTCCGGCATAATTCCGGTTGATGATAACCTGGGATTCGGGAGGTTCCGCCTGCACCATCACCGCCGCCGGCCTGTTGCCGGACAGCACCGAAGTCAGCCGCGCGGCGATTTCTTCCACCGCGCCGCCCGCGTCGTCCAGCGAAAAAATAATGTCGTCTTCGAAAATAAAGGAATGGCTGTACAGCGCGTACAGCTGCAGGCGGATGTAATACCTGCCGTGGAACTCGCGAATCTCCCCGGCAAGGAAAGCGTCGGCCCGCTGGCTCTGGCAGAACCGGTGCTCCCCGCCGGGTTTGGGCGGCACCGGAAAATTGCCGGAAAGGTTGGACTGGCTCAGCCTGAACTCCGGCACGGTGTTGATAAGGGGTTTTTCGGATTCAATTTCGGCAAAGCTTTCCATCAATTTGGCGATATCGTCGTCTATCCTTTTCAGGTTTCTGCGGTACCTCCAGCCCGGCTCGCCCCGGTACAGCAGCAGCGCCCGTTCGTTCTGCTTGTTGGCAATATTCCTGGCGACGGTATTTTTGGACTGCTGCCACGCATAGCCTTCGTAATACGCGTACTCGGGCGAGATGCGGAGGCGGTAGTTAACGGAATCCAGCAATTCTACAAGGTTTCGGATTATTACATCCCCGGCGTTTTTATGGGTGTCCGGCAGACCGGAATTGTCGATGGCGGTAATGCACAGCGACCATTCGTTGTTAATAGCCGTTTTTTCCGCATCGTCGGCCCTGCCTCCGGCAAAAAGGACGTGCGCGGACGGCATGCAGCACAGGGCGCACACCAGGAAAAAACCCTTTAGCTTTGCCATCTACCGGCCCGCCGTGTTTTGCGACCAGGTAAACCGGAGGTACTCTTCGATAAACCCGTCGATATCGCCGTCCATCACCGCCTGTATGTTGCCGACTTCGGTTTTGGTGCGGTAATCCTTTACCAGCGTATAGGGCTGAAAAACATATGACCGTATCTGCATACCCCATGATATGTCTTTTTTCTCCTGATGGAAACGCTCGTTTTCTTTTTCTTTTTCCAGCCGGTAGTGTTCGTACAGGCGGGCCTTGAGCATATCCATCGCTATGGCGCGGTTTTTTATCTGGCTGCGTTCGTTCTGGCAGGCGACAACGATGCCTGTAGGCAGGTGGGTAAAGCGCACGGCGCTGTCGGTCTTGTTGACGTGCTGCCCGCCCGCGCCCCCGGAACGGTAGGTATCCACCCGCAGATCCTCGGGGCGTATCTCCACCTCGATTGAGTCGTCGAGTATGGGAAACAGGTAGGCAGAGGCAAAGGATGTATGCCGCCGGGCGTTTGAGTCGAAGGGGGAGATACGCACCAGCCTGTGAACGCCGCTTTCGCCTTTGAGGTAGCCGAATGCGAAGTCTCCCTCGATTTTGCAGGTGGCGGACTTGATCCCTCCTTCTGCCTCCAGCCGGTCAAGTTCTTCGACAGAAAAGCCCTTCCTTTCCGCCCAGCGCGTGTACATCCGGTAGAGCATCTGGGCCCAGTCGCAGGCCTCGGTTCCCCCAGCCCCAGAATGTACGGTAAGGAAGCAGCCGTTCTTGTCCACCTCTCCTCCCATCATCTCAAAGAGGTTTTGTTTTTCATAACGCACGCAGATGTCTTTCAGGCCGCTTTCAATTCCGGCGCTTTCGCTTTCGTCGGCTGCCTCTGATGCCAGCCCAAAGAGTACCTCGATGTCTTCAATTTCGGCCTTCAGGCTTTTCCATGGTTCGTACCGGTTTTTTAGCCCTTTTAATTCAGACATGGTCTTTTCCGCACAGGCAATATCGTTCCAAAACCCAGTTTCGGCCGTTTTTGCCTCAAGATCGCCTATCCGCTGCCCAAAAGAGTCAAAGCCGCCTCCATGTTTCGTATATTTTCGACTTAATTTCCTTTATGGGGGCGTTTAGTTCGGCAAGCAGCATGGGTTCTCCTCTCTAATATAAGAATAGCAGAAATGTATATCCTAAGCAAGCTGAGAGAAAATCAATCGACAATATTTCACGCAGAGGCGCGGAGGCCGCAGAGGAAGAAGGTAAGAGTTAGGAATATTCATCTTTAATCAATATACTCACATTCAGCATCTTCAGCATTATTATTTAGAAATATCCCAATATTATCTTTTATTGTTTTCCTTTCTGAAGCGGTTAATCTTCTTTGCTGCTCTTCTTCCAGCCTTCTTATTGTGTGTTTTGTTACTTCTGCTATAGCTTTAACTGTTACAATACCGGCATCAACAGTTATTTTTCCGACTTCTGCTATAAATTTTCCATATGTATCAAGGATTTTTTTTGCACCAGCCTCACCTCCAATAAGGTTATAAAACTCTTTAGTAGTTCCTGTTAAAATAACATGTGTATGAAAAACTAATGCCGCGCCTGTTTTCATGACTTCTTCAACCGCTAAAGCAATATGAGCCAATGCAATTCTTGCCGCTTCTCCGAGCATTCTGGTATATTTTTTATTTCCAACTACCTTAATTAAAATAAAAATACCAATAACCGCCGGAATTGCTGGGGGGAAAAAGAATGCCCCAATCAAAAACCAAATAAAAACTATATTTAGTACAATATTGAAAATTATTCTTTTTTTACTTACTTGTTCGATATTTTCTTGTTTAGTTTTCATAGATTCTTTACTCTCTAGTTCTTTACTAGCAGGCTTTTTTTTGGTAACTGATTTTTTGCCTGTAGTCTTTTTATCCACTGCTTTTTTAGCCATACATTAACTCCTATTATCTAAAAGCTGGCCATAAAAATAATCGCTTTACTGTATCCCAAATATTGCGATCCAGGATATCTCTATTACGAAACTCAAGCGTTGCGTATTCCGTATCCCATGCCTGTCTTTTTTTTGTATATTGCCGTTCGTCTGTATTTATAAGAACAATGCCATATAATTTGCCTTTTTCCAGTCTTATTATGGTAGCAGTGTCATTTTTTATACTTCGACTGAGCACCTCAGTTTTCACTTCATCTCCGCCTGAATTCAATTCTGCTACAATTATTTGAGTTATTTCAGTTCCAGTCTTGTTTTCAATGCTAACACTGCAATCCAGAGTATCCCTAAGATAAAAACTGATATTTGCGGATTTCTCATTCCATGCCTGCCTTTTTTTACCAAATCGCAGTTCATCGATATTAATTAGAACAATGTCATAGAATTTCTTTCTTTCCAATTTAATGGTAGTAGAGGCATCATTTTCGATATTTTTCCAAATCTTGTCTTTATTTACCTCTTTACCAGTTTCCGATTCAGTTACATAAATTCTGTTAATTTTGGTTCCAGTATTGTTTTCAATCGTAACTTTGCAGTGCCCTGCTTTACAAGCGGAAATTATCAAACAAATACCAAACATTGATAAAAACAACATCTTTTTCATTGGAATCCTTCCTTTTCCAAATAATTTCAAATAATTATTCTTTTGTCAAGTGTATTATTGAAAAGATTGCTTTAGCGGTTAAGCATATACAGTCCTTTTAGGCAATGTTTGGGTATTTTTCAACTTTTTTGTAATAGTTTTAATGATCCGTATATTTCCAGTACTGTCAGCCCAATTGAATCCACATGGACACATTCGCCAAATACTGGATTCAGAATACTAACCAACTTCCATGAAATATTTGCGTCAAGTAATAATTTCATAATATTTTATACTGATGCCAAAACCCTTACAATTTCTTCACGCCTTGCGGCAAAAGCCAATGCGACTTTTATATGTATTTCTTTTAATAAAGGATAATCATCAAGTATTTCAGAAATTGGTATTCCTTCAGATAACCATTGTAAAATATCACCAATGGTTATTCTTGTACCTTTTATACAAGGCTTTCCAAAACGAATATTCTGATCAATTTCAATATACTTCGTAAGTTCTTCATTTCCCATGTTTATATTATAATATTCTATTTTTTATATTGTCAATATCAAAATACCATTCATTTTGTATAATTTTTCATACATTTTTACCTGTTTTTGCCAATGGCACTTAACGTAAACAGGTAACTGACGATTACGGAAGAAGAAAACCGGCCAATGCCGTGCGGCATAGGGGAAAAATGGGGCATGGAAATGGCCCCGGCACAGGTTTTCCGGCCAGCTTAAGAGGAATAATCAAAAAAACATTAGCAGCAAGAATATGTGGAAGGTTAATTCTGTAAAAAATAATATAAATTCAACAACCTCGTTATGCTAAGTTAGGATTGTTTTCACTTATCTACTCACCTTACGCAAAAGCAATATTTTGAGTGGTCTTCCATTCCCGAAAGGAAATCATGGCTGTCTTCATTGAAGCCAGGTAGATAATTGCTTTCATAGCAAAATGATTAAGCCCTGCTTTTTGCTTGAGCATTTCAAGTTTCACATACGCAAATATGGCGGCAAAAATATGATTGCTTTGTGCTATTCCTGTATGTGCCGGTGAACTTCCTATAGACGTATTCTGTTTCAAACTCTTATGATACTCTTCAACACCCCACCGTTTTTTGTAGAGCGTTCGAAATTGTTCATCCGTTAAGGTTAATTCATTAGTCACCAGAAAGCGTTGCCCGTTGCTTCCGTCTTTGTTTGTAAAGACTTGTTTGCATATTTTCACCGGAAACTCCAGATCTTTTATCCAAACTTTTACAGCCTTCCCTTCCGGTATTTTCAATTGGTCCAACCTTTCGAATGTTCCCTGATTCCTTTTCTTTTCGCTGTCCGTTACTTGCCGGTTGTCTTTAAGTTCAAATATGAATACTTTTTCCCTTTTCGATATAAATCGCATGTTTTCCGCTGATGAATACCATGAATCCGCCAATATATACCTGAATTTGACTTGGTTTTGTATATGCCGTTTTATCATCTCCTGCATCATTTCGTTCTTCGTCACCGGGCTTTTCCGTTTCTTCTCCCCGCTCTTCTCGTCAATATATTCCTCCGTCTTGGCTATGATCCTGAAACCAGTCGGAAGGCGTACTGTTTGCCCGTCGCTCTCACAATGGTAAAAAGCACTCAGCAAATTGATCCCCTTTACCGTATTGTTTTCCGTATGGCTATAATGCCAGCATATTATTTCGTTTTCATCCATGTACGGCTTTTCAACTATCGTGTCGTCAAATATCAGGCACGCATCTTCTTCTTCGTATGCCCTTACAATTGGTTTGACTTTTTTCCATAGTGCTTTTTCATCAAAGTATTCTTTCTTCAAAAATCGGGTTATCCTATCGTGGCTTATATTACCTTCCACTATCGAAGATAATCCCGTTGCCGTTGTCTGTCCGCTGCTGCACAGCAAGTAGTCGCTGTATAAATCAAGTATATCCCTTCCCATACCCTATTATCGGGTTTTTCTTACTTTTGCGTAAGGTGAGTTATCTATTTATTTTTCAATGAAATCTAAAAGTCATTATTGAGAAATAACTTTCCACTTTATGCCAATACGAATCACTGCCAATGTCATTTGTAAGTCAGCTTCGGGCATCCCACCCATTTCTCTGAAAAAGACTAAAAAAAACCTTTCCATTGTAATGCCGAGTTCCCTACAGATTCTACCAAACGCTATAAAATCTCTAGTATTTGAAACAGTTGAAATCACATCATAGAATTCAGCAGGAGACAAAGATGCTCCTTGCCCTCTCATAGAACTATGTTGGAAAATGGGAAGCAAATCTGAAATCTCTATTTGAAGATACTGTGCAATTTGTTCATTGGTTGTAAGACCTAATTCTGTGAAACTACGATTTTCGTATTGGAAAGAAACCTGAGAAAATAAAGAGACAGTAAGGCAAAGAAGAAAAAAGGAAAGAAAAATTAAACGTTTCATAAAACCCCCTAATATTTTTATTCCTGCTCAAACAAGATTAATCCCCCGTAATTTCACGCCCTTTCTTCAGTCCCCCTTTTCAAAATCAGCAAATCAATATCGCTTTTTTCCCGATTATCCCCACGGGCATACGAGCCTATCGGTACGTCCATATCCATACCCACATTATACACCCAAAACCGGTTATCCGCTACCAACTTAGTAGTCCGAACTACGATTTAAACCGAAGCCTCATTTTCTTTGATTTACGCAACTCCTCCCTCTCCCTCTGCGTTCTCTGCGCCTCCGCGCCTCTGCGTGATGAATTTGCCAATTAAATCTCCGCGCCTCTGCGTGATGAATTTTCGAATAAATTCGCATTACTCCGCTGAGGCTTCTACGTTGAGGCGGATGCCCGAAGATCGTCCGAGACTGTCTACTACGGCGAGGTTCCATTGGCCCGGCTCAGGGCCCCAGACCAAACGTTCGCTGGGTTTTGCCCTGCCCAAAAATTGGGCGTTGGCGAACCAGAATAGCTCCCCGGCATCCTGATCCGCCGCAGCCAGCAGAACCATCTGATTGTAACGATCACCTGACCCCAACTCCGGCCGGATAATGTAGTCTGTGTTGGCAAGCGGGGAAATTATCGAAGGGGGAAAACCGCCCCTTTCCGCCGGAGCGTCTGCCGTATCGGGGGGATAGGGCGGCGGCGAAAAACGGGGCAGCCCGGCGGCGGAAAAAACTTCCAGAATGTCCGAAGGCCAGAACTCTCGTACCTCGCTGCGGATATGCGCCCCTTCGGTTTCGTTGCTCCGGTAGCCGCTTCGGGTGTCGATGTATATGCGCCGGTGAATCCGGCAGCGGCTGATCGGGGAAACGCCGGGGATAAAAAAGGTGTCCGCCAACTGCGGGCAGTCGCCGTTGGGAAGGTCGCCGGAGACGGCGCAGACTTCCACGGTCTTTACTTCCTGCGGCAGGGGCTTTTCGGGAAGGAGTTGCGCAGCGGGGGTATCCGCCAGAATCGCGTCGATGATGGCGAAGCCCAGCGCGCCGTTTTGGTCGAGGCCCTCGAACTCTATGGCGTCAATGTGATCGCCGAAACCGGCGGTCGCGAAGCCCTGAACGCCTTGAGCGAAACGCTGAAGCCGGACTTCGCCATAATCGACCACAACCTCCACGGCGAAGTTAACGCCTTCGCGCTTATCGAAGCCATCCGGGCGGCTCCTGATTTCCGCGCCTTGCCCATCGCCGCGATGTTGCCGATCACCGAAAACGATTCCTGGCAAGCGTTGCAGTCCAAAGGCGCCAACGTCTACATCGGCTTGCCGCTGCGCCTGGAAGCCGCCATGTCCACGTTGTCGCGGCTGGTCTTCTCCGAATCCGCCGCCGAATCTTTTCCCGCTTTCGGGGATTCCGACAAAGCCGATGAATCCATACCCGAAGCTCCGGTTGAAACCGCTCCGCCTCTGCGGGTTTTATTGGCGGAAGACAATGTCGTCAACCGACTGGTAGCCTCGCGGATGCTCATCCACCTCGGATGCGAAGTCGAAGTGGCGGTGAACGGGCGCGAAGCCGTAGATAAATCCGCCGCCCGCGACTACGCGGTCATCTTCATGGACTGCCACATGCCGGAAATGGACGGCTATGAAGCCACCCTGGCCATCAGGAAACGCGAACTCGAAGACAAGAGCGGCGGTTGGCCGCGCCGCCAGTTCATCGTCGCCCTGACCGCCAACGCCATCCAGGGCGACCGCGACCGCTGCCTCGCCGTCGGCATGGACGACTACGTTTCCAAACCGCTCTCCATCGACGATCTCCAGGCCGTGTTCATCCGCCACGCCGCCAAGTTCTCACCGGAAAACTAGCGACGCGATTAGAATGACTCATACGAGATAGGCTCGTCATACCCAGCGGAACCGGTTTGTTTACGTAGGAATGGGCATCGAGCCGATTTCCCCGCCCCTACGGTTTTTTCCGCGCTTTTTCGCGGTCGAGTTCAGCCGCGAGGCGGGTTATTTCCAGGCG
>Ga0082212_10001227_pt1 | contig 37720 bp, 38 predicted proteins | sample TergutNt197P3_FD_71548 | JGI IMG/M metagenome (GOLD analysis project Ga0082212, IMG submission 71548) | Neocapritermes taracua P3 segment gut microbial communities from Petit-Saut dam, French Guiana - Nt197 P3 | ecosystem: Host-associated > Arthropoda: Insects > Digestive system > Gut ...
GTCCGCATTTTTTCACGCCTTTCGTTTTTATAATAGTAAAATTTATTTCGTGTTTCCCCGCCGCAGGCGGGGAAACACGGAGGAAATTCTTTTTTATTTACACTGATGAACTCATATTACTACAAAACTTACAGTTTGTCAAGGAATTATACTTCAACCGTTAAAGACCATTCAACGAATTCTTCGCAAAGCTCATCATAATCATCGCTTAAACAAGCAAACTGAACCATCCAGTAAGCGTCATCTCCGCGGAAAACCGTTGCGAAGTAAGAAAAATCTGTGCCTGTTATTGTTGCTTCATATTCAAAGAAAATCAGACCTTCTAATTCATAAATATCGCCTTCATGCCCGTAAAGCTCCATCAGCAATTCGGCATATTCAACCAAAGACATATCGGTAGAAATACCAATCGCTTCAAAAGTTGTAAATTCTTCTTTAAGGATAACCGCAATCGCTTCATTGGATTCAAAATAAGCGGTTTGCCCTTGTAATTCTTCTTGGATAAAATCACCCGGAAGCGTTATGATCAGTCCTTCTATTGAATATGTAACGTCTTCTTCATGGCTGTGACCGTGGTCGTCTTCGGGTTCTTCTTCGTCACAGTCGCAACTTCCAGCGTCATTACCGCAGTGGCAGTGGAATTCACAGCCGCAGCCGTGGTCGTCGGGGTGGGGGTCTTCTTGGGGTTTTTCGTTTTCTTTGCTGTCGTCTTCTTTTTTGTTATTTTCATTGTTATTCTGGCTGTTATTGCCGCCGCTTTGAGGTTTTTCTTCGCTTCCGCAGGCGGTAAACGCGCCGAGTGCCACACATAAAGCTATCAGTAAAGCTAAAATCATGGACTTTGTTCTTTTAGTTTTCAAAATAAATTACTCCTTTTATACTTTTAGTAATTACGAAATGCGTCATTTCCGCCCGAAGCAGGAATTCCGCAATCGCCTGTTTTTATCGCATACGCAATAAATATAGTCCTTAAACTTTAAAACTGTCACGCAGTTTTAAAGTTTATTGATTACAACAGCATACCATATAAAATTTATTTTGTCAATTGACAAATTTGTCAATAAGATTGTTGATTTTTAAAAGCGGATATGTTAAAATATAATAAAATAAAACATACGGAGAGGAATGGTTATATATGAAGAAACTTTTTAACGATAATTGGGCGTTTAAACTCCTCAAAATCGGCGCAGAGCTTAATGACGCTTTCAGCGATTCGGGGTGGAAAAGTGTTGAAATCCCGCACGATTGGCTGATTTACGATACCTCCAAGTTATATGAAACGGGCGAGGGGTGGTACAGAAAGGTTTTTTCAATGTCTGCCGGTGATTCAGAAAAATGCTCGACATTGATTTTTGACGGCGTTTATATGAACTGCACGGTCTTCGTGAACGGCGAAAAAGCCGGCGACTGGGCTTACGGATATACTTCGTTTCATTTCGATATTTCCGCTTTCTTAAAAGAGGGGCAGAACACAATCGCAGTGCGCGTCCGGCATGAAGCGCCGAATACCCGCTGGTACAGCGGCGCGGGGATTTTCCGTAATGTGTGGCTGAATGTGCAAAACAACGCAAGGATTATAACCGACGGTATTTACATCAGCACCAATAAAATTTCAGACAAAGAATGGGAGCTTTCGGTTGAAACCGAAACAGAAGGTGCGTTTGATACAATCCTGCATACGCTGATGAACGCTGACGGCGAAATTATCCAAACCTTTGAAAATAAAGCTGTTTTAGAAAATATAAACCTGTGGGACACCGAAAGTCCGTATGTTTACAGGCTTGTCACCAAGATGATTCAAAAAAATGAGGTTGTTGATTCGGAAATTAATCCCGTTGGGTTCAGGCGGCTTGAATTTACGCCCGATAAAGGGTTTTTCCTGAACGGCAGGAATATGAAACTGCACGGGGTTTGTCTGCACCATGATTTAGGCGCACTCGGCGCGGCTTATAATCAGGACGCCGCCCGCCGTCAGTGTGAAATTATGCTTGATATGGGCGTAAACGCCATTCGTATCAGCCACAATCCCCCTGCCCGTGAGTTTTTGGATTTATGTGATGAACTGGGCATTTTAGCGATTAACGAAGCCTTTGATATATGGGAGTTACCGAAGAATAAAAACGATTATGCGCGCTTTTTCCCAGAATGGCATAAGAAAGATATAGCGTCATGGGTGCGGCGCGACCGGAATCACCCGTCAGTGTTCATGTGGAGCATAGGTAATGAAATTTATGATACGCATAAGGACGAACAAGGGCGCGAAACCGCGATAATTCTGCGCGATGAGGTATTAAAGCACGACCCTAAGCAAAACGCTCATGTTACCATTGCGTCTAATTTTATGCCGTTTGAAAATGCGCAGAAAACTGCAGATGAAATTAAACTTGCCGGTTATAATTACGCAGAGAACATGTATGATTTACACCATGAGGAACACCCGGATTGGTTTATTTACGGCAGTGAAAACGTAGCGGCTGTGCGTTCACGCGGGGTTTACCGTTTCCCTGCCGAAATGCCGATTCTGACCTTTGAGGATAGACAATGCTCGGATTTGGGCAACTCGGTTGTCGGGTGGGGCAGTACGTTTGAAAAAGCGTGGATTGAGGACAGGGACAGGGCTTTTGTCGGCGGGCAGTTTATCTGGACGGGCATTGACTACATCGGCGAACCGACGCCGTACTGGACGAAAAACTCCTACTTCGGCGCGGTTGACACTGCCGGTTTGCCGAAGGCTGTTTTTTGGTTTTACAAGTCCGTCTGGAATAAAAAAGCCGCGCCTTTTATTAAACTTTTCCCGCACTGGGACTGGAATGAAGGGCAGTTAATCGACGTAATCGCTTATTCTAATTTAGAAGAAGCGGAGCTTTTCTTGAACGGAAAATCGCTCGGCAGGCAGAAAATTGACCACGCTAAGGGTACAGTTCTGCATTTTGAATGGAAAGTGCCTTACGAGAAAGGTGAAATCATTGTAAAAGCCTATAAAGACGGCGAATTCGTTACAAGCGATATTAAAAGAAGCTTCGGGGAAGCTACAGGCATTTGCTTTGATTATGAGATGAGCCCGAAAATGCTTAAAGAGGGTGAATTAGAGCACAGCACAAAATTTATCAGGATTTATGTTGTTGATAAGGACGGCGTTCAGGTTGAAAATGCGCGCAACCGGATTTATATCAGCACATCCGGCGAAACAAAATTGTTAGGCTTAGACAACGGCGACAGTACCGATTTTGACAGTTATAAAGGGGATAACCGCAGATTATTCGGCGGACAGATGACCGTAATTTTCACCGGAAGCCCGAGAGATGTTCATTTGCGTTCCCCGGGGCTTGTAGGGCACGGCGAACCCGTCACGGGCGAAATGCCGCTTCGGAAAATCGAGCTTTCAGCAGATAGGCTTGTATTAACCAAAGAAAACCCGAAAGCGCAAATCACTGCAAAGCTTCTGCCGGAAAACGCGGATTACAAAAACATTGCATGGAAATGCGTATTAGATACGGGCGCGGAAGCGGAATTTGTAAGAATTAAGAGCGATAACAACAGTGCCATTGTTGAAGCTTTCGGCGACGGGCGGTTTAAAATCCGCGCAACCTGCAACAACGGGCGGGATTTCCCGCAAATCATCAGTGAACTCAATTTTGAAATTACCGGCGTCGGCGATGCAATCAAAAATCCTTTCAGCTTTATTTCCGCGAGCCAGTATGACATAAGCCGCGCACCGCTTAAAATCATCGAACACGGTTCTGTTGCAGGCGTGAATAAAACCAAAACGCTGATTGGTTTCAAAAACGTGGATTTCGGTAACATTAATGTTGATTTACTGCGGCTTTATATTGGTACGACATCTTACTTTGACGAAGTTTTGGTTGACGTTCTGATTGACGGAAATTTACTCGAAACGGTAAGCTTTCCGCGCAATAACCTGCATTATGATTTCAAACCGCATGATTTTAAACTAAGTGAAAAAATTACAGGTAAGCATGATGTTTCTTTTGAGGTTGACAGACGCTGTGTTTTCGGCGGTTTTGAATTCGTGAACGAGCGCGTTTTCAATGAAGTTTACGCGAACGAAAAAGATGAAATTTACGGTGATAATTATAGTTTAAAAGATAACAAAATTGAAAAAATCGGCAATAACGTCATTATTATTTTTAACGAACTTGACTTCGGTGCAAAAGCAACAAGAAAGCTGATTATTAGCGGGTTTGCTCCGAAAGGTAATTCAATTTCGCTGAAAATTTCAGGCAAGAATAATGAAACCTCACACATGCTTGAATTTACGGAAAGCAAGGATTACATCACGCAGGAATTTGACGCGGGTGAAATTGAGGGGAAATGCAGCATAAGTTTTATTTTCCTGCCGGGCAGTGATTTTAATTTTGAGTGGTTTAAATTTGAATAAAAATAAAAAAAACAGGGGACGCCGCAGACGGTGTCCCCTGTTATTAATCTGTAAGGGCGTGCATTTTATTCCATGGAAATCTCATAGGTTACTTTCATGGTATTTTGACTTGTTTTTGTTACCTGTGCAGCAAGGTTGTTAATTGTTGCTAAAAAAGGTGTTATGAACACTAAACTTGCGCCGCCTGTCCCCGAAATGTTGTCAACCGCTCCGTAAGCGGGACGTCCGAAGCTTGCTAAAGGTACTAACGCGCCGGACATATCTCCCGATGAAATGACTGAGTAATTGACGCCGTCCGTCAGGAATGATGTTATACCCGCATTGAGTGACGTAGAGCTGAGCAGAAGATTTTCCCCGATTCGGCTGAAACGATTTCCGGAAAACGGCGACATTATAACATCCGCGAACTGCCCGTTATCGTTAAATCTGCTAAGTCCGCCTTTTATTGTGGAATTAGCATATAACTGATTGTTGTAAAAAGCGCACGGATTGCTCCCTGCCACATTTTCGCTCAGTGTGAATGTTTTTTCCGAAGTAATTGTTTTATTAATGAGGTTGACATACCTGACCCTTACATTCGCGTTTCCTGTAATTTCAGTATAAACTAAAATATTATCATCTCTTATGTACCAGCCGTTAGAAATGTTTACGGGCTTTGAACCCCACGGAATTTCAAATGTATTTTCAATTGTATTCTCTTTAGTCATCGACCCTAATTCCATAAAGATATGAATTTCATTATTTTTCGGGTATGACATTTCAAGCACGGTAAGGTTTTGGTCACTGCGGTCGCTTATATAGGTATGGATTCCGCGTCTGAGCTCCCCGACATACTGAAAACCGCCGCTTTCTTTAACGCCGTTCGGTATAAGAGTGGTAGGGGTTGTTGCGGCAGGTGAATTAGGATTCTTGTAAAAACGCGCATGAGTATAATTCCCCGATTCAAATTCTGTCATCCATCCGGCGTTTCCGCCTATAATAGAAGTAAGGGAAACTGCTTTTATAATGCCGTTTCCCTTATCAGTCGGGAAATCCCAAACCATTTTCGCACCGGTTTTCGAGATTTCAGACTCATTTTCATTATAAGTTCCTCTTGTCTTTTTAGTTCCGAAATAAGCCGTACCCGCATGCCCGACACACCTCACCCCTGCGGGAGCAATCACAATATCGGGGTTTTCGGGAATCATCGAATCCCATAATAAAATGCCTTTTAAATAATTGGGGAAAAGCGGTGTTAAAGGACCTAAAACAGAATTAGGATTTATCCCTCTCATAACGATTTCTTCATCGAAATTAAAAAAATTATTGAACGCGTTGGTAACGATATTTTCATCGGAATATTCCTCTGTTTTTCTACCGGAAACCGCGTCAAAAAGTGCTATGGTTGATTTTCCTTTTAACATAATTATAACCATTCTTGTTTGAAAGATTGAACTTTCAAACATCCTTTCCGGAATTTTTCCGATTTGGCGTAGCCAAATTGCGGTCGCTTTTTGACCGCAAAGGAATAAATTCCTGTTTGAAAGATTTATCTTTCAAACTTGTTTTATTTATTCCGGTTCGTCCGGTTGGTTTGTGATAAGCGTAGAAAAGCACATTTGATTTACCGTATACTTACCCATTACTTCGCCTGCTGAAAACCGGGTGACGGAAATAGGTAAAATGTTCGCTAAATACGATATGCTTTCTTTAAAAGGCTGTCCTGAGAAATCCATTGCGCGGATTCCGTATGTTCCGAAGCTTTCCGAAGCATTGATTTCCGGCAGCTGCTGTTTGCCGTCGCCGAGCATATACTGACCGCTGACAGAAGCAATCAGCTCCCCCTGTTCAATCACCGCACTGCCTCCGCTTACGCTTGCGGTAACTGTCAGTGTATTTTTTCCTGCGCGCTGGTTTTCAAAGCAGTTGTAAAGACAAATCCCTGAAGGCTTATCAGCGGTAAGGCTCATTTGAGGCGTTTGTCCTGTTTTTTCGTTATTGATATGATAATGCAGTGTTAAAATACAGTCTGCGGTTGCTTTAACGGTAAAATGAGCATTAAAAACAGCAAATGCTTTTACTTCAAGCTCAAAATTTATGCTTGCAATTGAGATTGATTGGTTTGTTCCGGAAATTGTAATTTTTTTGTCGTTTTCATAATTGTGATACCGGATACGTAAGCTTTCAGATAAGCTTTGCATAAGCCTTTCCTGCGTCATCGGCTCTTCATAATCATCAATTGGGTTTTTGGATTTGGAAATAAGCGTGCCTTTTAAACCGCCGTCATACTCCAAGGTATAATCGCTGATAAGTGCGCGGTAAACGGTATCGTCAAAATCATCCTGCACTAAAATGCTGTCGCCTGATTCAAGAAACGGTAAGCCCTGCATTTTTACAGTCAGCCCGTGATAAGAGAAGCCGTTCCACTCATCAAAAACCCGCTTAACCGATTTTGCGTCACTCAAAGGATTAAATTGACGGTAAGTGGTCAGCTTTGTCCCTTTTCCTTCCGAAAAAATATTTTCATCGTTTACGAATTCAACTGCGCGGATTTCCATTTTATCCGCTTTTAACGACAATTCCGTATACCCGCCGCGGGTAAGGGTAAAATCACAGGACTGCAATTTTTTAAGCTGTAAGACACCGTTCCGGTCAAACTTTGCCGCTCCGCCGTTCAATCCTGCAATGTATCCGATAATTTCACGGCAGGTAGTGTTTCTGGGGATAGAATGGATTGTGTCCGGTTCGGGCGTAAATCCCACTGTAAAGCTGTATTGCGCGGCGATGTCGGAGAGGATTTCGGCGGGAACGCAAGGGAACAATCCCTTAGGGTTTGTTTGTCAAGGACTGATTTTGTAGGCAGGAAAAATTTGTCGGATTGCACAAAAATTTCCTTGACATTTGTGTAAGTCTATGGTATAATATACTATATATGGAATGAATTCCTTTTTGTTTACTATTAAAATCGGAGGTGAGTCGCATTGCCCATAACCCAAAGAACTATTACGTACAAACCGATGTTGCTCGTTTCTGAATCAAAACCGACTCTTAAAACTACCTATATAAACAACCGCCGTTACCTCGGTAATAAGTATAAACTCTTACCGTTCATTACATCGGTTGTTGCCGAGAACTGCGAGAATATAAATTCTGTCGCAGATATTTTTACGGGAACAGGGGCAGTAGCTTCGGCGTTCACGGACAAACAGGTTATCACCAATGATAACCTTTACAGTAATTACATCAGTCATCTTGCATGGTTCTCCCCGCAAACATACTCGACGAAAAAGATTGAACAGCTTATTACTCTTTATAATACGTCATCTGTAAAAAGCGATAATTATATGAGCAAGAATTTCGCCGACACCTTTTTTAGCCGTGCTGATTGTCGTAGGATTGGTTTTATTCGTGGAGATATTGAAAAGCGTTTTCGTTTGGGCGAAGTCAACGAACGCGAAAGAGCATTGCTCGTCACGTCTTTGTTGTATGCCGCTGATAAAATAGCTAACACTTGCGGACATTACGATGCGTTCCGACAAGGTGTTGAGTTTGAAAAACAACTCGAACTTTCTTTGCCATTGCCGTCCGAGAACCTCAATCAACAAAACACTTGCTATAATGAAGATACAAACGAATTAGTCAAGCAAATTTATGCTGATTTAGTTTATATAGACCCTCCGTATAATTCAAGACAGTATTGCGATGCTTATCACCTTTTAGAAAATATAGCCCGTTGGGGAAAACCAGAAGTTAAAGGTGTTGCACGAAAAATGGATAGAACTCACCTAAAGAGTGATTATTGCACTCAAAAAGCAACAACGGCATTTGAGGATTTAATCAAAAATATAAACGCACGGTACATTATTCTTTCCTATAATAATATGGCTAAAAAGGGCAATGACCGTTCAAACGCTAAGATAGCCGACAATGACATTATTCGGATTTTATCTGCAAAAGGCGAGGTTCAAATCTTCACGCAAGATTACAAACCTTTCACAGCAGGTAAATCCGATATTAATGAACACGAGGAGCGTTTATTCCTTTGTATATGCAAATGAAAACGAAAACTTTAATTCAATCCCCGCTTAATTATACGGGAGGAAAATATAAATTACTCGGACAAATTTTACCGCACTTCCCCGATGACATTGACACTTTTGTGGATTTATTCTGCGGCGGGTGTAATGTCGGTATAAATATTGATGCCGAGAAGGTTATGTTTAACGACAATAACTCGTATTTAATCTCGTTATTTAATGCGTTTAATAATCTCGAAAAAGAAACTGCATTGAGTATGATTGATGATGTTATTAAGAAATATGGTCTTTCCAAATCTATTGAAAACGGTTATGATTATTATAGCTGTGACAGTTCAACAGGGCTCGGAGAATATAATCGTAAACCTTTTATGAAACTGCGAGAGGATTTTAATAAAAAGGGCTTTGATTACGGTTATTATATAATGTTATATGTGCTGATTGTGTTCGCGTTTAATAATCAGATTCGTTTTAATTCAAAGGGTGAGTTTAACCTGCCCGTAGGTAAGAGGGATTTCAACGAAAAAATGCGAACAAAACTATGTGATTATATAGACAGATTACAAGATGGCGATTATACATTTTCTTGTATTGATTTTAATAATTTTGATTTTTCGAGTTTAACCCCAAACAGCCTTGTTTACTGTGACCCTCCTTATTTAATCACTTGCGCGACTTATAATGAAAAAAACGGTTGGAACGAGAGTCACGAGAAAAATTTGCTTAATTTGCTTGACGGATTGAATGAAAATAATATCAAATTTGCTCTGTCAAATGTACTGAGTAACAAGGGTAAGACGAATACGATTTTAGCGAGTTGGCTTGAGCAGAGAAATTATCGCATTATTCATTTAAATTACAGTTATTCAAACTCGAATTATCACACAAAAGATAAGACGGATTCTACCGATGAAGTCTTGATTATAAATTATTAAGGAGAGGAAATATGGCGCAATTTCCGTTTACAAGCTATTGTTGGGCTGTCGGAACTACAAGTTTCAGAACGGTCGATTTCAATGTAAAAATAGAACGTCAGCTTGTTCTGCTAAACGAGTTTTGGGCTATTCTTGAAAACAAGAACGAGAAGTGGGAATCTAATAATCCACTTCAAGAAAAGTATTACCGCTTTATGCAAGACATTGGCTTTGTAGTCGGCAATGCAGGTCGACCCGATAAGGATGCACGTCAAGTAACTTCGGGACTTGTTGATATAGGTTTAATCGACAATGAACGCAGACTTACAGATGCGGGAAAAGCGTTGCTTAATATAGCCAAAACTGGTGATTTTAAAGGCGATAATCCGCTTCAAATATCGGCTGATAGCTTTATTTATATGAAACAGTTGCTAAAAACAAGCAACAATGTTGACGGAAATATTATCCGTCCATTTGTTATAACAGCCTACGCATTATTGAAACTCGGTTATTTGAGCGATGATGAGTTTACATACTTGATACCGCTCTGCACTACCCATAAAAACACAATGTTTATTATTGATGCGATTGACTGCTTGCGTAATGGAAAAGGCAGTATTGACGAGATTATACTTGCTCGACTAATGGCGATGGAAAATTACAAGGTGGCTTTGAAGTATTTTCTCGCAACCGAAACAACGGAAGATGTTATAACCGCTGTCGGTATGAATCGTAAAAGCAGAACTTATGATAAGCCGTATTACGCTTTTTATAAACTGCTTTATAAAATTGTTTTCGATAAAGACGGCGGTAGCGTTTTACCACTTTACGAGTTGAGTAAAAAGTTGAATGGTAAACCCGCAACACTATGGCGGCAATATCTGTTTAACTCTGCATCGCGCAAGAAGATAGAAAGCGACGGATTGGCGGTTTTGAACGATGTCCCGTTACTTAAAGCTGTTTCCGAAAACGATTTCAAGCAACTTTTCTTTGAGCAGATGCATTTATTTAAGGCACGAGCTACTTTGAGCGATTATGCTGACTTGAACACACGCTATTTTAAGACAACCGATACTATGATTTTCGCCGACGGTAAGGTGATTTTTGACGTTGTTCCGCATTGTTGGCTACATTCTACGATTGATGAACTACCGAGCATTGCTTTTTCAGTTTCGGACAAGCTTTCGGAAGAGGTGAGATTATCTGAAATCGCTCCGTTCCTTGCAATAAATGAGGGAAAACTGTATGCTAATCTTAAAAAACTTTACGGCATAACAGTTAAAACCGCAGATGAAGCTAAGAACGTCATTAATGATGAGCGATATAAGAGATTAAACGCTTTAATTGATGAGCGTTTTACTCGTGAATCCTTGATTGATTTGTTCAGTAAATTTGAAAACCGCGACGATAACGCTATTCGCCAAGCTGTAACCAATAACGCCGATATTCCGACTATTTTTGAATATGTTCTCGGTATTGCGTGGTATATCATCAGTGACCGCAAGGGCGATTTGTTAAGCTATATGAATCTCTCACTTGAAGCGGATTTACTCCCACGAACCCACGCAAGCGGCGGTAATGCCGATATTGAGTATTTATATGAAGAAACCGAGAGTTATCCGGCACATTGTTTATTATTAGAAGCAACTCTGCTTGATAACTCAAATCAACGCAGAGCGGAGATGGAGCCTGTAAGCCGACACTTAGGTGATTATAAATTGAAAACAGGTGACGAGAACGCTTATTGCGTGTTTATATCCACGTTTTTACATCGTAATGTTATAAGCGACTTTCGTAACCGAAAGACCTATCAATATTACAGTGACCAGTATGAGAATTGTGTTGACGGGTTGAAGATTTTACCGCTTGCTACTGCGGAATTACGGACTATATTAGAGCGGAAAATCGGTTATGAAAGGTTATATTCGCTGTTCGAGGGGGCGTATAGGTCTAATGAGAGTGTGCCAACGTGGTATGAGAGAGAAGTTATAGGTGAATTATGAATGCGACTTTAGAAAAAACGAGAACATTTGATACTAAAAATGTAATTCTGACACGTATTTCCGAAGATGATTTGCAATCTTTTCTCGTGGATTCTGACATAGATGAGAATAACAACACAATATTTAGGTTTCCAGAGTTGGTTGAAGCTATAATTAAGACTGTTCCCGAATATGTATTTGCTGAGTATTGCAGTTCCCCCATTTCGATGACAAATGCCGTAGAAAGGCTAAAGGAGGCGGCTAAAAGCATCTATAAGATAAAAGAATACGAACTTATGAAGAAAGCTTATATCGACAATGACAGTTCTGCACGTCATGAACTTGAGCAACTCCCAGTGAATAAGAGAGGCGAATTCGGAGAGTTGATTTTGCATATGATGTTGCGAGATTTTCACGGAACAATACCACTTGTTTCCAAAGCCTATTTTAAGGATTCGGTTGGAGTTCCTGCGCATGGTTTTGATTCAGTACACATTTCACCCATCGACAAAATTCTTTGGTTAGGCGAAAGTAAGTTTTATAAAAATGGTAAAAAAGGCATTAAAGCACTTGTTGATGATGTTAAAAATCATTTTGTCAAGGATTATCTAAATGAACAGATTACCATTATCAAGAAAAACCTCGAATGTAATTCTATTCCACAGCGTAATGAATGGATTGAAACGCTTAATAGCACATCAAAGCTAATCGACCAGTTTAAAATGATAAATATTCCGTTGTTATGCACATATGAACATGACATTTACGATTGTTATTCTGATTTAGATACAGATGAGGCGTTCACCTATCACGAAACAAATATAAGAGAGTTAAAAACATATTTTGACACTGAAAATACTCACCCCTGTAACCCACGCTTAAATATTGTTCTACTACTGTTTCCAATACAAGATAAAGATAAACTCGTGAAAATGCTACACCAAAAATTGTGGCATATGCAAAACATTTGAGGTTAATAAATGCAGAATATTATTAAGAGAATTGAGGCTGTAGACTACTTCACACATGACATCAGTTTTAACTTTGCCGCTGATTGTGGTAATTTATTAACTGGCAGCGATAACGACCGTTTGTTGGCGCGTAGCGTTGCTATTCGAGTTCTTGATAGGTGGGGCGAAATTCCCGAAACTACTCGCCCGATATGGGGCGATATTATTGAGGCGGTAGGTTTTTATCCATATCTTGAAAAGAATTCCGATACTATTAGTGTTGATTCGTTGGCTGATAAAATACGGCAAAAAAGTTTTCTTTCTGAATACTTACCAGATGTTTATATGCATACAAAACAAAAAGAATTATCAAATTATTTACACTCTGATAAAAATATAATCGCAAGTGCTCCAACGAGCTTTGGAAAAAGTCTTTTAATTAAAGAGTTGGTCGCTTCGCAAAAACATCAAAACATCGTAATTATTCAACCAACACTCGCTCTTTTAGATGAAACCCGTTTGAAATTGAAAAAATATAACGACCTTTATAAAATCATAGTTAGAACATCACAAGAACCTGATATAAATAAAGGGAATCTCTTTTTACTAACCGCAGAACGGGTAATGGAATATATTGGTTTTCCGAAAATTTCTTTGCTAATAATAGATGAATTCTATAAAATGAGTTTAAGACGACACGATGACCGCTCAGACATCTTGAACAATGCTTTTTTGAAAATTCATAATACATTTGAGCCAAAATTCTATTTGTTAGGTCCCAATATTGATGGTGTTACTGATGGATTTGCCATGAAGTATAACGCTCACTTTTTCAAAACTGATTATTCATTAGTTGATTGCAACGTGACATCGGTACTGGTGGAAGAAAAAGACAAGGAAAAATATTTGTTTAATTTGCTCGATGCACAAATAGAACAGCAAACGCTGGTTTATTGCTCTTCGCCTGCAAGAACGCGTTCTTTGATGCGCAAATATTTGAAACATTTAGAAATCAAAAATGGTTCTGTGAATAATAATCTACCAATTATTGAATGGCTTGAGGTTAACATTCCTCACTGGAGTGTGAATAAGGCATTGGCACACGGTATTGCAGTACATGACGGTTCGCTCCCAAAACATTTAGGAACCTCTATAATTAATTATTTCAACCGTGGAAAAATTCGTTGTATTTTCTGCACCTCTACTATAATTGAGGGTGTCAATACAAATGCCAAAAACGTCATTATATTTGACGGTAAAAAAGGTTCTAAGGAAATAGATTTTTTTGATTATAGCAATATTAAAGGACGTTCTGGGCGACTCATGGAACATTATCTTGGGAATGTATATTGTTTCACTCCAATACCAAAGGAAACAGCTATTATTGTTGACGTACCATTTCACGAACAAGATAAAGATGTATTAACTTCGGAAATTTTAGTAAATATTCAAGACAAAGATGTTCAACCACAGGTTCGACAAAGATACGAAAAAATCAATTCAATTGATTCAACTCTTCTTGAAATCTTCAAATTAAATGGAACGAAGATTGATGGACAAATAAGAATATACAATAAATTAAACAAAGATATTGATAATTCCTATAATCTTATTGCATGGAATCAATTGCCGACATCTGAACAAATACATTATGTGTTAGAAATGTGTGAAAATAATCACTTTAATTTTGATGAAAGTCATGGTGTTCTTTCGGTAAAACAACTTGCGGTTTATTTGAACATTTATAGAACAAAAAAATCATTAAAACCGATAATTAAGAATATTTTCGAGTATTCGTTCAATAGGTTAAAAAATAAAACAGAGCAGAAAAAATTTGAACACTACGATAAAGCTGTTGAAACTGCGTTTCATATATATCGGCATTGGTTTCAATTTACAGTTCCAAAGGCTTTTAGAATAGTGGATTCCTTACAACGATATGTTTGTGAAAAGCGAAATAAAAAATCCGGTTCATACAGTTACTTTGTTCAACAACTTGAAAGCGATTTTATTCAAAGCAATCTTTCTATTTTAATTGAATTCGGTGTTCCAAGTGAAACCGTACGTAAAATAGCTCCTTTAATTCCAGACGAAATTTCTGAAGATGATGTGTTACAGTTTATTATAGAAAATAAAGATAAACTATCTCAACATATTATGCAATACGAAAAGGATAAACTTGAACTATGTTTATAAACTGAAATCCTCCTTAAAAAAGTAAAAATATTGCCAAAGCTGAAAATAAAAATACCCCCTATAACTTGCAGTAACTCCGCTGTTGTTGACCCTCAATAACCTCTGCCGTCCTCTCAGCAATCGAATCAACTCGCAACGACTCGGCAAGGCTCATCTCGGAAGACTTTACCCCATTAGTAAACTCGGAGCTTCGGTTGTTAAGCTCAGCTTGCACGAGGGAATCCACGTAAGTCATATTAGCGATTTTTTCTAATGCGGACAGAGTTTCAACAGTTTCATCGAGAGCATTCCGCTCTACTGTGAGCGACTGCTCTAAATCGTAAATCACACTTTTGATTTCCTTAATATCCGTTGAAAGTCTTTTATAATTTTCAGCGGTGATGCCGTTATCTGCCAAGAACTTTCTCGCCGCAGGGTTACGCTCGTTTTTCTCGAAAATCAAACCAGACGAAATTTGCAAATCGCTAAACAATTTCAAGTCTTTTTGCCAAGGCGTTAGACGGCTTTCTATGTCGGCAATTTTCTTCTCAGACTGCCCAAAATCTCTCCGAAGTGAAGTTAATGAAATTCCGTCATTCAATTTTTTATTCAGACTTGCAAGGCGGTCTAACTCGGCATCGTTAATCCACGAAAACGGCTGACTTTGGCGTACTTTCTTCATAGGCAACCGACCCGCACGGAATGTGAGAATATATTGATTTACGGTAGCTTGATAGCGGAATTCTATTGACTGTTTATTCTCAATCGCAGACATTTTATGATTAATAATGTCCTCATAAGAATTGCGGTTATCAATTCGATTGCGAAGTGCATTTTCGCTGTACATTTCTCCGAGCGATTTTATACGAATAAATCTATCGCTGTCTATTGGGCGGACAGCCATATATTTTCCACATTTGACTGAATAACCGTGTTTTTTCAGAGCGGTGAAAATCTCGCCATAGCTTTTCACCTGCATAGTGATTTTGTCAAGCGTATCACGCAGAATATCCCGATGAGAAGTAGGCGTTGACTTATACTGCTTTTCAATCTGACGAATACGTTCAACGTGGCACTGTTGGGCTTCAAAACCTTGCTCATTCTCTCGATAAGGTATGCCCAACTCTGCAAGCCGATTCTGAACATAAATGTGCTTGTCGGGGTTGCTGAAATAAAAAGACTTCCACGGCGAATTTTGTTTTTCAATCAACTTTTCATTCTCGACTTTAAGCAAAGAATTTTCTGCTTGTGATTGCTGTAAACTCTCGTGATACACTTCCAAAGTTGACATATTCTTTTTCCGTTTGGGCAGTTTCTTCCAATCCTGCGAAGCCTTGTAATCTGGAACAGACTGGTGCATATGTTTTGCTTTTTTAACATCACGCTCAATCCCTCGGCTATTCAGAATATCTTCCATAACAGCCATTTCTGATTGTTCCCACATAACAAGTTGATTTTGCTTCATACCTTGCGGGATATATCCCTGTTCAATTAATGCGGCTTTCATAGACACTCCTTTTGACATTCCGATTTTCTTCTGCTCATTATAGAACGGCACAAAATTTATATGCAGATGCGGCGAACTCTCATCGTTGTGCATTATTTGGTTTATGACCCGTAAATTTGGATTACGCTGTTGAAACGATTTCGCATATTCGTCTAATAATTCAACAGCAAATCTGCCGTCTGATGTTCCGTTTTTCGCCGTATCGGAATCGCCAAACTGGACTATAATCTCGTAGTAGGCTTCTTCCCGATTTCCCTGTAAAATATGCTCATAATAGTCATGTATTTTACGGTCATTGCGTTTCTGTTTTGCGTTATACTGCTCCAACGCTTCCCCGAATAATTCATCATAAACATCACGCACATCTTCTCGAACATAAACGATGTTGTCCGCTACACGAGCAGGGTCAACATTGCTTGAAATAAATTCCCGATTATTATGTTCAATATTCGCATTACCACTGCTCATTTTACCAAGCGTGAAACTGCAACTTAACTTGCTCATAAATGCGCTTCCTTTCTTGATTTTTACTGTGTTTGTCTTTTTAGATAGTGTTTACCCAATATCTGACTTGACGAAGCCCAAAGGGCTTCATCAAGTCAAACCGCCTTGCTCCGCAAGGCTTATTGGGTTAGGGACACCCTAAAACCCACTTGCGTTTCTCCGAAACGTCGGGGCTAAAAGCCCCGAACCCCACTAATGATTACTACGCCTTTTTACTTCTGCGTTTTTTCAATTCCAAGTAATAATCTTTTAGCGGTAATTCCTCGCCACGGTTAATATAAATCGTGAGCAGTTTAAGCATTACAGCAGGCTCAACACCGTAGAAATAAATCGAAGCGTTAGCATCACCCTCATAATCAAAAGCACGAGCGTGGGTGAGGATTTTTGTTTTCAGGCGAGTAGCTTGTTTGCTGGAAACTGTTTCGCCGATTTCATTTTCGGAAGCTATGAAATAATCTAAAGCAGTAATGAGCGAATTGAACAATTCTTGTTGCAGAAATAATTCTGTGTTAGGTTTATTTTTCGTCATTAGTGACCTCGCTTTCTAAAACAATATCACTCACAGGATTAGAGGGAATCGACGGTTTAGGTTTGGCGAGTACAGGCTCGGACTGCAAAGACTTGATAAATTTCTCGAAGTCCTCATCGGATAGAGTGACGAGGTTTGGAAGTAGCTTTTCAAGTAATCCTCCACGGAGTAATTGCCGTCTGCGTGATTCCTCAGTACGCTCTACTCGTTCTTTCTGGATTAGTGCTTTACGCTGTTGTTCAAGCTGTTTTATTTGTTCCTCAATGGATAGCCGTTTTTCGGTGGTGGTTGCTTTTTTCATTATTGGTCTTTCCTTTCTTTGGTTTGATTTTCTAACGGAGCAGTTGTATCTGTCGTTGGGGTTTCAACAGTGTCATAATCGCCACGCAAAGCACGGCGAAGTTTTTCAAGCGTTTTTTCGCTTGGGACAAAGGGTTCACGGTCAATTGATTGTTTCATAAGTGATAATTCCTTTCTAAAAAAATGTATATAAAAAACGCCGATTGTTTTCAATCGACGTTTCCTAACTTAAATTATTTACGGTTCTATACGCTTAACCAAAACTTTATCCACCATAACCTCGTGGTCAGTATAGAAATCCCTCGTAAACTTCCAACTCCTGTGTTCCGATACGTCCTCCCATTCATACGGTCTGGGGTGCAGTTGCTCATACTGGCGGTCAAGTAAATCCTTATACTCACGCGCCGACTTATTAACCGAAAGAGCAATCGCATACAGTTTTTGTTTCTTCTCTAACTGGCGGTACAGTTTCGGGTAGTGATTCTCCATAAATTCAACCCACTTCATACCGTAATAACCAACGGTCGTATAGTCCAGTTCCATGATTGATAATTGTTCGTGTGTCATTTTAAAATCCTCCAAAAATTATTTTTATTTGCAAAATTTCCTCAGAGATTTTGCACTTGACAGATTAGATTTTTAAGTGTATAATAACTGATAGTTATACCGCTGTTTCAAAAGACGTGCCTTGAAGTATTTCCGCTCTTACTGCTTGCTCTGCGGCGATTTTCTCAGCTCGTTTCTTTGCATGACGTACACGGTCACGCTCCCGCTCTCGTTCAAGCTGTTCCGCTGTATACTCGCTACGAGGTTTCTTTGCGTACTTCTTCACGGGTGCGGGTTCAAACTTTTCGAGTTCTGCGATTTCTTTTTTAGTCAACGGCACATCAAATTTACCGATAAATGCAAAGAAGATTTCAATTTCTTGTGAACGTCTGCCGTCGATTTTAACCGCTTCATAGACGATTACTTTCTCGATAAATTCGTTCAGAAGCGTTGCGGAAAACTTCTTAAACTCGGTGTGCCGTTTAACAAGTTCGATAAACTTATCTGCCCTTACGCTGTCGGTGTTATAAGTGTCAATTGAAGTCTGTAACTCTGTGATTTTACTTTCAAGGTCAGACTGCTCTGCGGTATATCCCGATAACAGTTCCGTAAACGTCTTTTCGGGGATTTTTTCAAGAGCATAATTTTCATACAGCTTCTTGATTAACAACCCTATTTCATCACAACGACGTATAGATTGATTCAACTTTTTACGGTTTTCCTTAACAGCCGATTCATGTTGTAGCTTAGATGTTTCCCGAACACGCTCAACAAATTTTACTTCGTTGTTTTTGACATATTTACTTACACGCTTAATGGCAGTGAGGATTAAATCTTCCATAACCTCGGTGCGGATATAGTGCATGGTGCAACTGCGGGTAGAATGACGATAACTTGAACAGACATATTCGTTATGCGGCTTCTTGGTTCTGCCGCCAACTTTACCCAATTTATTATAGAGTTTATGTCCACACTCCGAACAATAAAGAACGCCTGTCAGCGGGTTAGGTTCACCGCCTAATCTTTGTTGCGGTTTACGTTTTGTTTCCCGCAATCGCTGAACCACAGTCCACATTTCCTCATCTATGATTTGCGGGTGTGTTTCTTTAAAGATTAACCGATTTTCGGGGTCGTTTTGCTTTCGTTTGGATTTGTAGGTTTCCTTGATGGTTTTATTCAAAACCGTCCACCCCATATACTCCTCTTTTTTAAGAATATGTGTAATTGTTGTCCCTGCCCATTTGTAAGGGTCTGAATACGGCTTGAAAGGCATACCCGCACTGATTTTATCCCAATGTGCGGCGGGTATTAAAACCTTATCTGCACTCAATTCGTTTGCGATAATCTGAACACCTTTACCCTCAATAACACTTCGGAATATACGTTGAACGACTGGTGCGGCTTCCTCGTCCAACAACCAATTTTGCCTGTCTTCGGGGTCGTGGATATAGCCGTAGGGAATAGCCCCCGTAACGTGTTTTCCGTTTTTGGTTCGGGATTCATTGATAGCACGGATTTTGCGGCTCGTATCACGGGCTACAAATTCATTTATAATGTTTCTGAACGGTGTAAAATCGTCAATTCCACGCTCTGTATCAACGTTATCATTAATAGCAATAAATCTTACACCCTGTTCACGAAACTGCTCCAACATAAGCCCGACACGCAAGTGGTCGCGTCCGAGTCTGCTCATGTCTTTGACGAGCAAAACCTCGACATTTCCCCGCTCAACTTCCTCAATGAGCTTAACTATCCCCGGTCTGTCCCAACGTGTACCCGACCAACCATCGTCCGTCAGATGTGTCAGATTGGTGTAGCCGTGTTTTTTAGCGTATTCCTCCAACAAGGCTTTTTGATTTGTAATAGAATTACTCTCGCCCTGTTGCTCATCGTCACGGCTTAATCGCTCGTATGCGATTCTTAATTTTTCAATAGTCATACTTTCACCTTCTTTCCGACAAGGTTATGCGGATTTCCTTGCTTCATTTTCAATCAATCTCAGCATTTTGTCCTCAATCGTTTCCTTGCTCGTTTGACTGAAATTAGCGGTTACATTATACACGGTTGAACCGATTTTCTTCGAGAACTTGAACGGCTCGGCGTTTGCTGTACTTTTAGTTTTCATTATTTCCTCAACTCCTTTCTGTATTGAGGATTATCTGCAAAGGCTATGTATATAACGTAACAGGCGGCTTTTGCCCTGTCTGTTATTCCCGGTAATAAAAACCGTCCTTTACAGTATAAACCGTTAGGGTTATATCTCGGGTCTAAGCGGTACATCTTGTCATAACAAGTAATGCTGTACCGTTCTCTTTTCCTGTACCTGCGCGCTATGTAAAACTCACCGAGCGGACAGCTTTCTTCCGTACCCGAATCGTCTTCAAAAAACACAAAGGGTTTAATCACAGCCGACAGCGGAATATTCTTTCTGCTCCATAATTCAAAATGGAAACGGTTGGCGCAGGCTGTGCCGAAGCTCATATCATCCGGATGCACCACATCATTAAATTCAAACGATATAATTTCTTTGTCCGTGTACAAAAAATCATCAACTTCAATTACACATCTTACCGTCCGCCCCGGACTGAGCGATTTTTCTTTAAAGCTGTTTGAAACTTCAATCATATTACCGCTCCTCCAAAACAAGCTTCAGTGTTTTATAATAAGTAACACCCTCGTGTACGAAGTTGGTTTCCGCCGTTTGCTCTCGCATATGAAAATCAGCGGTTATGCTTCCGGAAACCGGGCTTTCAAAGCTTACTTTAAAAAAAATCTTATCTGTTATTTTAAAAAGATTCTGCGTTTCGGCAGATGAAAGCCCTCCCAAATGAATCACAAGATTATATTTCCTGCTGACGAGGTCAATCAGCATATCGCCGTCCGCGTTGTATTCGGTTCTGGTGTTGCGTGTGATTCTTTGCGTCTGACAGGAAATCACATTCGGAAGCTTATAATCATTAAAATACAGGTCCATTTTTATGACCATTCCTTTCTGGAATTTTTCCGGTTTGGCGTAGCCAAATTACGGTCGTTGTTTGACCGTAAAAGGAACAAATTCCGGGTTGAAAGATTTATCTTTCAAACTTGTCTCCTTTCATGCGGAATTCTACTTCAGCGGTTTCGTTCCCCACTGTCTGTATAGGCTGTTCATGGTATCCGCGATAATTTGCGTGAATTCATAATCGCCGATTTTAAGCGTTACCTCAAGCGGACGCCCGCCGAATTCTCCTCCTGTCTGCGAATTTAAACCGGAGCTGTTTTGTACAGTTTCGGACGAAGTTCCCGAGAGTGCGCCGACGCCTCCCGCCGCTTTTAAAGCGGTGTTTTCGCTTGCGGTTAAAACAGCCTCCCCTTTATGCAAAAGCGCGGGGAAATCGTCATAAGGGATATAGCTTGCCCCTGTTGCAAATGAGGGGACAGCGGTTACGCGCGATAACGAAGACGAAGATGTTCCCTGTGCCCCGCCGGCAGCCGCCGCAACTCCGGATGACAATTTTCCGACTGCGTCGCCTAATACAGGAATGTTAATTTTTGAAATGTTCAATAATTCACCTGTTACCGGAATAAGCGCGTTTAAAAGCGGTGCTGCCGCGTTTTTCAATCTGTCGAATCCCGCGCTTAAACGCGACACCGTGTTTTCCGCCTGCGCCGCGCTGTTCCCGAAAACTTCTCCCAGCATTTTTCCGAAGGTTTGCGCGGTGTTTGCGGCAAGACGGTTTATTTCCTTCGTTCCTTTGTCAAGTAATGCGCCGACCCGCGATAAATCAGAATCTATATTACCGCTGTCAACCCGCACTTCATATACAATGCTGCCGTCAGCCATTGGTTGATTCCTCCTTTTCAAGCTTGCTGAATAACTGTTCAAGCCCGTTTTTATAATCATAAGTGTTTTCGTGTCCGTTTTCTTTTCTTGCTTTTATAACATGAAATAATACCGTGTTTTCCGGAATACAGGAAAGCAGTGCAATAAATTCGCGCCAGTCAAGTTCGTTTTTATACAAATCAATGTGAAAGCTCTGTAAAAAAGCACTGTAAATTAACGCAATATCTTTTTCAAGTGACAGGATTTTTTTTGCGTTTGCGTTTTCCGGAAGCGCATTAACATTACTTTCTGAAGAATGAAACACATCAAAAGCTTTATTCAGCAACGTAATTTTTTCACTGTGATTTAATGTAAATTTAAATCCGAACTTTACATTTTTAATTAAAAGTTTTAACGCAATATTCAATCGGGTTTTTTCAGATATTCCGGTGTTTTTTATTATTTGCATTGATTTAAAAACATCCCTAAATTGCGTATTTACACGGTATTGCTTATTTTTAAAAGTAATCACCGGACTGCGCGGGAAATTAAGCAGATTACAGGATAATGACGCATTTACCGCTTGTTTATTTTCGTACTTCTGCTGTTTAACAGACAGCGGAAAAAGGACACACCGAATAAACCGTTTCATTTTCCGCATTGCTTTCTGCGGATTTTTTTCACAGAAAAGAAGAAGCTTTTCGGTGTTATCTTCCCCGAAAAGCTTCAGAAACAATTTGATTACAGATAAGCCGATGTCCGCGCATTGATTGAAATTTTCTGTTTCAGTCAATTTACCGTAAAGTTCACTTAGCGATTCTTTTGCTTCTTCCCCGCTTATTTTTACATGCAGTAAAAACGGAGGAGCTTTACTGTTTTGTTCATTCATTTTGAACCGGAATGTTTTTTGAATCATACAACTGCAACTTCCGGTTTTCCCGCGCCTTTAAGCTCTAAGGTAACACCGTTGGGTTCGTTTGCATCGCCGCCGGTTTCCTGAATCTTAGTCATCGTAACATTCCAGATGATTGCTTTGTCACCTTTTGTAATACGCAGTTTGGTTTTTCTTGCGTCACCCACACCGTAAAGCACATTTTTGGAGAAGATATACTGAATGATAGGGTCGTCATTTATATAATCCCCTCTGAACGTAACTGTAAAGTTAAGTCCGGTTACTTCGCTTGATGAAAAGCCGTTATCCGACAAGTAGCTTGCCGTATACACATTTTCGCCGAGTGACTGCGTGATGCTTTTAAAAGCGTTGCCGAGGCTTTTCCAATCAGGTATATCACTGCTCGGAGCTGTGTTAAGTTCTGCTGTAATTTGATTGTTAAGTTCTAACATTTTTTATATTTCCTTTCGTTTTTAATTTATTGCAGGTAATCTATATTAAAAATAAAACTATAGATATAATCGGTGCCGTTTTTTTGTACAAATTCGGGAGCTGAACCCATGCTTATTCCGGAAACGGACTTATGAATCTTTACTTTTCCGCGTGTAATATTCCGTACTGTATCGGAAAGCGTGAAAGCCGTTTCCATGGCTGTTCGGTGCTTTTCATGCTTGATTAAAACAAGAATCGGCAACCGTTGAAAAACATTACCGTTCAGGTAATCAGATTTTGCGTAACCGGGTACAATTTCCGCATTTATACCAGTTCTGACAGACAATCCGCCTGTCAGAACTGGTGTGAATAAATCACATTGCTCATTTAAATATTCAATTACTGCGCTTAAAATCTGCGTTTCAATTATCATTTTAATAACCATTCCTCTCAGGAATTTATGCGGTTTTGCAAAAACAATGCAAAAATTCCGGTTTTAAACACTTTTTAATTTTGCCATTGACATTATAAAGCGAAGTTTAGTTTGGGCTTGCCATTTACCGGCATATAAAGCTGCCGCTTTATGTGCCCATAAGCGTGAGGCTAAGGGGTTTTTAGACAAATCAGCCTCCCCTAAAAAATAAGCAGCCCTTGCATACTTTGTATCCCAAACCAATTTCCCCGTTATAAGATTGCTTGCTTTATAACTGGAATTACGCAATTCCCCGGTATCAAATTTACAGAATTTATTGCAATCCTCAAGCGCGGTTTTTGAAAGCGCAAGCTGTGCTTCAGCGGCGGAATAAGCAAGACTGATACCGAGCTTTGTTATTTCTGCTAAAACATTCACAGTACCCCCTCCTATGTTAATTCAAACCGGTAATGATGAACTTTATTAACAGCCGCAACGCTTTTCACCGCCGCGATTCTGTATGTATCGCCGTAAAAATTAATAAAACAGCCGCTTGAAAGCTTTTCAAATTTTATTTCTTTATCGGAGCGGCTTGAATTGGCGCAGTCATAATACATTACCGCGCCGTGCGTGCGTGTTTCGCCTGTTTTGCTTTGTTTAAATTTTTCATTTAAATCAACGCGCACATGATAAAGAATTATTTCATCATAATCACCGTCTGAAAATATACCTTCGCTTTTCGGGATTCTGAGCGTAACGGTATGCGGAAGCAATGCTTTCGGGATAGGAACTGAAAGCATTGAAAAACCGGAAATAATCATTTTACCTCCGTTCCCGCATAAAGCAGACCGCTGAGCTTAAGCGTTGATAAAGCGGCAGGGGAAAGACTGTTGATTACGCCGTTATTTTTGCTTTCGTAGGAAAAATCACCGATTTTTACTTTACAGTCTATTGTGTTTTCATCATCGCTGAACCCCGTAACGATATACTTTTCAGCTTGCGCGCAGACTGCAAATTTCAATTGCTTCTGCGCTTCCTTGTGCAGTGTATCGAATTCGCCGCATTTACCCGCCGTGACAAGATTGATAAGCCTTTCCGCACGCGCTAAAGCCTTTTCAAGTTCCCCGGGTTTTTCGCTTTCCTGAAACCCGGAATCTTTATATTCATTAACATCAACTATCATGGTTTATTCCTTTCTGTCAGAAGTAGTGTAAAGCCGAGGGTATGCCTTTTCAGCGCACTGACGCAGTAATGCACGCCCGCGCACGCAATTGTAAAAATTTAATATTCTCGATTGTAAATTTGTAAACTTGTGAACGAGGAAGTTATATTTAATCAACTTTTTCGGCGGGCTGGCATTACTGCGTCAGTGCGCTGAAAAGGCATACCCCCGGCTCTCTCACGTTATCAGATTTATCTTGTGCTTACCGCGACAACATTCTGCTTGTTTTTCGGCAGGAATAAATCGTGGTATTTTCTGTAGTCAATGTCCCACGCGTCGGCGAACTGGTTGTTCTCCGGCGCGATTATTTTTACATTGTCGGTTTTGGAAACCGCAATCGGCGCGTTTTTCGGGCAGATGAGCCAGTTAATGTCCTTAGCGTTTGCCGCGGGGGTGAAGCCTCCTTCATCACTGCTGTTGAAGTTATACGCGGTTTTCATTCTCGCGCTCGGCACGGGAATCAAACAAGCACCGTTCAGGAACTTCACTTCAAAGTCAACTTCGCCCTGTTTGAAATTCCCGACTTCAATTGTTTTCAAGATTTCAGGGGAAGAAAGCAAGGTGTCGTAAACCGGTCTGGAAATAATGACGACCATTTCTCCTTCGCCGCCGGTGATGTCCGTAATCTTACCTAAATCCGCCGTTAATTCCGAAAGAATATCGTCAGCGTCCGGGGTATACTCGCTCTTGATTTTTGCAAACGACGCAAGTTTCGCATACCGGTAAGCGTCAATTTCCGGGATTACGCGGGTTCTCTGAAATTCTTCAGCGACATTCGCGGCGGAAAGCGCGAACGCGGTTTCGTCTACATCAATCGCATCAAGCCTGAAACGCCTGCCTCTGTCCTGTTCCATTCTGTAGGTTTCATAAGTAAAAGTTACCGCGCCTGTTGAATAGCCGGTATCACGGTCATAATCCGCGAGCCCTTGCGTGGAAACTAAGGGAAGTTTAATTTCCTTGCCGCCGTTGTAAATGACCTGTCCTGCGTTTTCCTCCATCCAGCCGGAAGTCGCGCCCTCTAAAATCTGCTTGTCAAGCTCTTTCTGGAATACTGCTCCGTATTCGATTGTATTAATTGCCATAATAAATTATTTCCTTTCAAATTTAATTTTAAATTACCGTCTTTTGTTTTTGAATGTTTCCCGAATCCCTGCGTATTTATCGGGATTGACTTCTGTTTTCACGGAAAATTCCGGTAATGCCGCCCGCGCTTCAAGCAATGCTTCTGTCTTAGCGCGAAGCGTAAGATTATCCGTAATAAGCTCTGCGTTATCCCTTACCAGCATGTCAATACGCGCCTTGAGCGATAAGATTTCCGCTGTCAGTTCGCCCGCATCCGTTTCTTCCGCTTCTTCAAAAACATTCTGCTCACTGTCAACTTGCTCATCGTCCGGCGCACCTTGCTGCGTAAAGTTTATTTTTTCATTGTTCGTTGTACATTGTTCATTGTTCATTGTCCATCACCTCCTTTCGGCGTATCAATTACATCAAGCTCGTCCGCCGCCAAGCCGTAAACCTCCATTAACGCACGGTTTTTGTCTATGATTCCCGCTTTGTAAAGTTTTACCGCGTTGTCGATTCGCGCACTGTTATCCTGCATAACACTGTCCGCAAACACTACATTTGCCCTACATTCATCCGCATCGAGTGCAATTGGCAGTGCGTTTGTGATTTTACCGAGCGTTGCGATATTAAAAAGTAAATCAGCTAACCCTTCACGAATCAGCTGCTGATGCGCGGTTTTGGTTCTGTAAGTGCGTGTGCCCTGACTGATGACTTCGGTCGCCGTACGCATACCGCCGGTTTTATAAGATAATGTACCCGGCGATAAGCCCGTCTGCATACAAAGCAGGTCAAGCAGACTTTCGATAGCGTCGATATGTTCGCGTACCCTAAGCTCTGATGAATTATCAACGATTTTTAACTCCTCTTTGTCATTTGCGGAGAACGCCTGATAAACCTCATCGCCGGTATCAAAAAATTTGTGAAGTTTCCCGTCGTCGCCGTATTCGCCTTTGATTGCCGAAACAGGGACGATGATTCGCTTTTTGCCAAGAATAAATTCGCGTTCAAGGCTGTCAAAAACAATATCAAGGCTTTTTAAAATATCGGAAGCGTTCGCTAAAACTGACATGCCGAGCGGTGAATCCGAAATGTTATTGACAGACGCGGGGCGAAAATAAACAAACAGCGGTTTTGTTAAGTTTTTTACACGTGTTTCTGCTTGTAAAGAAGGGAAAATTTCTTTCAGCGGAATTTCTTTGCCGCTGTTGTCATAAAGCGTATTTGTAATGATGTAATCCTGACCGTTTTTTTCATGCTTTTCGTGAAGCTTATAACAACTGCCGTCCCGTTCAAGACAGGAAATAATCACGCCTCCGTACACGCCTTTTTCATCGTACTGGAGCGGAATAAATTTATCGCCGCCTATATAATTTAAACGGATATTATTATTTTCGCAGTAAACTTTAATCACGCCTGAGCCGAGCGCAAACATCTTTTCCAAAAACAGCGGGAAACAACGCCAAAAGCTGTTTTCATTCAAAACGCTATTGATAAATTTTCCGGCTTCTTTTGAAGCAAACCCGAAATCCGCCTGTTCTGAAAAACACAGCGCGGAAAGCTCGGTACAAAGTGCTTTAGCTGTGCCGAGAGAATTCACACGCCGTAAACCGCCTTCAATTCCGCCTTTCCGTGTATACCGCCATTCGCCGCCGCCCGCGTAAATATGCTTCCAGCGTTCAATATCAAGCACTTCGGGGGTGGTCAGGTCAAGAGCGGTTTTACCTTTTTTAAACCAGTTTTTAATGTTCATAAATTTTCCTTTCTAAAATTTAAACAATTCCCGTTCGTAACGTTCAATTGCGTATTCAAATGCGTCTAACGAATCAATATTGATTGTTCCGTCATCAAGCCTTGTGTCTTTGCCGCTTCCGGATTTGCTGTTTTCCCAAACCGCTGTTTCCATCGCTTCGATAAATTTAACACAGCTTTCGCTGACATAAAAACGCCCTGCCGAAATCAACCTGCAAAGCATGGCGATGCGCTGATTTACGGGGCGTTTTAAAGCGTTTTTCACTTCAACGGATACGGCGTTGCGGAAACTTTTTACCAATAACTGTTCCGCGCTGTCGCAGTAAACGGCTTTTATCGTTGAAACTTCATTGCGCCATTCATTGATTTTTTGCTTGAAATCCGCAATCAAGCTTTCGGCGGATTTGTTTTCTTTGTCGTAGTGCTCCCGAAGCAGATAAACATTTTTAAACCCTTTATCAAATGCGACAAGACTGAATACACTGGCACTTTTGTTTCCGCCGTAGTCAACACCCGCAACCGCGAACAGTAAAGGGTTTTCGGCGAAGCGGCATTGCAGTTCTTTTTCGTTTAAAACGATTGCGGAACGGTTGAATTCGCTGTAGATTCTGCCCTCGGGGGCGATTTGTCAAGGGGGTACGAGCAGGTTTTGCGAAAAAATTTGAAAAGTATGAAAAATCTGACGGAAGTGCTTGACAAGCTATATTTTATATGGTATACTATATGATGTATAGGTTTGTAGTTGCAACGCACTAAATAACAAGATCAAATAAATTAGGAGCGTAAATGAAAATTGTTTCTTTGTTCAGCGGAGCGGGTGGCTTTGATTTAGGTGTTCACCAAGCTGGTAATGAAATTATATGGGCAAATGACATTGACAAAGATGCTGTTGCTACATACAATAAAAACATCGAAAATCGTGCTGTTTGTGCGGATATAAAAGATATTGCCGTGTCAAAAATTCCTAAGGCAGATGCTATTATTGGCGGATTCCCATGCCAAGGATTTTCTCAAGCTAACCTACTCCGTAGTGCTGATGATGAAAGAAATCGTTTATATAAATTTTTTTATCGAGCTGTCGGTGGCAATCAACCCAAATTTTTTATCGCCGAAAATGTCCGTGGTATACTCAGTTTAGACGGTGGGAAAGCAATTGAACAGATTGTAGGCGATTTTAAAGCGGCAGGATATATTGTTACTGTTACTCTCGTAAATGTCGCTAATTATGGTGTTCCACAAAAAAGGCAAAGAGTATTTATTATCGGGCAACGTAAGGATTTGGCGAATGAGATACTGTTCAACTTTCCGAAGCAAACTCACGACAAGGATGGCATTTCACAGCCGTGGGTTTCAATTAAATCAGCGATTGAGTGCTACCCCGACCCTGATAAGCCGAATGACTATCTTAACCACATTTATTCGGCATATAAAGTAGCATATCGCAATTTTACAGGGCATCGCATAACTGACCCCGACAAGCCGTCACCAACTATTTTGGCTCGAGGTAATGGCAAGGGGGGGGTGTGTGCAATTCCGCATTATAACGGTAAACGCCGCTTAACAATACGCGAAAGCGCGGCGGTACAAACATTTCCTGATGATTTCGAATTTATCGGGCAGATGAACTCGTGTTATAGACAAATAGGTAATGCAGTACCTGTTCACTTTGCCAAATTATTAGGACAGGAATTAAAAAGATTGGAACGTGACGGAATATGAAAGTAGTATCGCTTTTTAGTGGAGCAGGCGGACTTGACCTCGGTTTTAAAATGGCGGGGCATAACATTATATGGGCTAACGACCTATACAGCGACGCTGTCGAAACATATAAGGTGAATTTAGGCAAACATATAGTGTGTAAAGATATTTTCAACGTAGACGAAAGTGAAGTTCCCGATTGTGATATAATAATAGGTGGATTTCCGTGTCAAGGATTCTCTGTTGCCAATACCAAACGTGAAGCCAATGATGAACGTAATCAACTTTATAAGCAATTAATTCGTATTATCAACGCTAAAAGTCCTAAGTTTTTTCTTGCTGAAAATGTCAAAGGTATTTTCAGCCTTGCCAAAGGCAAGGTGCTTAAAATGATACTCAGCGATTTTGAAAACATAGGCTACAAAGTCCAAGCAAAAGTTCTTAACGCGGCTGATTATGGTGTTCCGCAACTTCGACAAAGAGTGTTTATCATTGGGGTTCGTAATGATGTAAATTGCTCTTTCGAGTACCCACTGCCAACAAACAGTAGCGATAATTCGACTGATTTACCAAAGTGGGTTGCAGTCGGCGAGGCTTTATCAGATTTACCAGACCCTGATTTACCGAATGATATGTTTAACCACGAGTATTCAAAATATAAACTTCGATTTAACGGATACATTGGGCACAGAACTATTGACCCGCTAAAACCTGCACCGACCGTTACGGCACGAGGCGATGATAAAGGCGGCGTTGTCGTTTTACATCATCCAAGCAATGAACGCCGAATGTCATGTCGTGAACTCGCTACTGTTCAAAGTTTTCCATTAGATTATGAATTTATTGGAAACCGTTCATCGGTGTATAGGCAAATCGGAAATGCCGTTCCACCATTATTGGCATACGCAGTAGCTAAGCAGTTTAATGATTATATAGGAGCTTAAAAAACAATGTTACCTCAAAACTTTGTGCCAACAATACCTTTCCCCGACTTCAAGTGGAAGTGGGCGAGTTTACAATGCACAGAGGGTTTAAATGACCCTGTAGTTTTACTCGGTGTTCTGTTCCGTATGCGAAAATTAGAACCTCTCGGAGTAAAATACAGTTCTGATGAGTTTGCTAAAGAACTTCGAGAATTGTCTGATGATATAAAAGATTCTATCGGGATTGACCTTGCTCGTAGAACGGGTGAAAGAAATTTAATCAGAAACTCCGGTCAATACTGGCGAGCTGTCGGATTATTAAATGACGGCGACCGTTCTGGTAAAATAAAACTTACTGATTTTGGACGACGAGTTGCAGACCACGATATTTCTCAAACTGAATTTGCGGCGATTACGATTCAAACATTTAAATTACCTAATTTACAAATTCAAAGCCCTGATGAGTGTCAACGCTGGGTTGATAACGGTCTTGTTATTTATCCATTACGTTTACTGTTATCCATTCTGAAAGAATTACAAAACAAGGAGCAAGGATTTATCACAACCGAAGAACTTGTAAGAATAATTATTCCTCTTTCGAGTTGCAAGGCAACAATAAAGGATTATGTTAATTTTATTTTATGGTTTAGAACAGGTCAAATATCATTGATTGGTTGGGTTGATTGTGTAACTGGTGCTAACGATTTGCGTATTGCTCGTGAATATCTTTTGTTTCTTTCGCATTATGGGTATATTATTCGGCAAGAACAAAAAACAAGAATGGACGAGCAGTATTTTTATAATAACGACCTTGATTTAGAAATAACTGAAATACTTTCTGAACAGCCAAAAGATGAAACATTGCAACAAGCTATTGAACGAATTAGAATAACTGATGTTACTTCCGATATTGAACGTAAACGTGTTGCAATATCACGGACAAGCAGACCCAATCAAGCACGTTTCCGTAAAGAAGTTCTTGCGGCATATGAGCGTTGCGTTATTACAAACGTAACAATGCCCGAAGTTCTTGAAGCGGCTCATATAAAACCTTATAAATACAAAGGCGAAGATACGGTTGCGAATGGTTTTCCTATGCGTATGGATATTCACCTTTTATTTGATTCTGGGCATTTACGCATTTCTGAAACAGGCGAAATTCAATTATCTACTCGCGCAAGATTGGATTATGGTGCAACCGTTCCGCCACGAATTTACTTACCGGAATTTACAAGTCGTGAGTTTCTACGTTGGCGGTGGGATAATTATAACGGTATATGAGCATTAGGAGAAAATAATGAAATTTACAGAAGAATATATGCAGAAACTTTCTGCGCCATTAAACATAATGGCAGAGTCACGGTGTAAGAACGCATTAAATAATGTGTCAGCTGCATTAAAGGATGTAGGATATTCACACACTGCCAGCGGTGAACTCCGTCAATTATTTTCAGAATCTTATTCATATGTTATTGAAATGAGTAATGGTTATGGCGGTAGAACTATACGAATTTTTACTCAAGGTTCATATGCAAATAATACCAATATTGAAAAAACAAGTGATGTTGATATGGCTGTGGTTTTAGAATCAACTTTTATTATGGAAAAACCACAAATGTTTTTCTTGGAAAGCGGTTCACAAGTAAGAGAACGATATAAATTTTCTACTTCAGATGATTCAGCTATAAAATTAAAAGATGATGTTGTTGATGCGTTACAACGTTATTTTGGATATTTGGAAGTTATTCGTAAAAATAAGTCTGTAAAAATTAAAGGAAATTCCACTCGTACAGATTGTGATACAGTACCAGCTATTCGTAATAGAGATTACACAAATGATAATTATATTAATGAAAACAATTATATTGGTGGTATTCAAATTCATTCTGATGATGGTGATATAATTATAAACTATCCCGAACAACACATTGAAAACGGTGTAGCTAAAAACAATCGTACAAACTTTAATTATAAAAAGTGTGTTCGGGCTTTGAAAAATATAAGAGAATTAATGCACGAACACGGATATAATATATCTTCTGATATTTCTTCATTTGGGCTTGAATCGTTGTTTTGGAACGCTTCTGACGCTGCATATAAACGATATTCAAGTTTGCTTTTTGTTTTTGAAGATGTTTTAATTGACCTCGAAAATAAAAAATTTTCGTGGAGTGGTTTTACAGAAGCAAATGGTATAAAGCCATTATTCAATTATACAACTCAAGTTAATTATATCCGTTTTTTCGATGAATTAAGAAAGTTTTTTAAATACGATATTAATTAGGGAGCGATAAAATGATAGATAATGTAAAAAAACATATCGGTTGGCTTATACCAATTAGTATTGGCGTTTACTTACTTGCTGTTCTTATTACAACGAAATGGTTTCCCGACAAAACAATTATTGACTGTATTGGATACACAGGTACAATTGTTACGTTATTATCAGTGACTTACATTCAATGGTTATGGCGTTTTAATCCTCTTGAAAAAACTCCTAAGCTAAGAAAAGAATACACGGGTACGTTTACATCGACGTATGACAATGTAAAAAGAACAGTAGAAATAAAAATTAAACAAAATCTGCTTAGAGCGATTATTTATTTAAAAACCGATGAAAGTTCAAGTAAATCTGTTATCAGCGGTTTATACGAAGATTGCGAACAAAAATGGTTAACCTATGTGTATTTGAATACACCTATTGCAACCGTAAGAGAACGAAGTGAAATTCATTATGGCGTTTGTAGGTTATTAGTTGATGATGTAAATTTTCTTACAGGGCAGTATTTTACTGATAGAAAAACATTAGGTGATATAGAACTTAAACCTAAAAATTAAGCAAGGACTGGATTTTACTCCAGCCCGTACTCCCTACGTTTCTTCGGTTGCTCTCGCAAAACCTCATCAACACTTCGTTTAACTCGTTCTGCATCTTTAACCTCATCTTTGAGCGAATAATACTCACGATAAATTGTATCTCGTTTAGCCGATAAATTCTCGTATTCGGTTCGCCATTTCTTCAACGGCGGCGATTTGACTTTGCCGTTTAGGTGTTCTTTCAAGTAACGGTCGGCACTCTCGAAAAGCGTGATTTCCGTACGGTGCGATTCGTAAAAATCCTCTTTGGGATTTCGCTTGAACAGTTTGTCGGCGAACCCCGATTCAATAGCTTGATACTGCTCATAAATCAGTTTATATTTTTTGAAACATTCGCTCTGCTTGATGTGCTCGTTAAGCGTTTTCAATCGCCGTTCAACAGGCTTTAATTCTTCACGAATAGCAGATTGCTTTTTATACATTGAATTGACTTTATTTTCCAAATCCGACATATCCGAAATATTGTTTTTTTGTAAGAACATCAGCATATTCGCAGTCGCTTTCACGTTAGCAATATCTTGATAATATTGCGATTTTCCCGATTGTGCTTTGCGTGATAATGTTTCTTGAATTGTATCATAAAGCGTTAGCGGTTTCGGGGTCTTGCTATCCTCAACAAGCCAGTTTTGCAACTTAATAATCCTCGCTTTGAGTTGGCGAAGTTGGCTGTTTGTAACAGCGACATTTCGGTTATAATCACCTCGTTCGGTGCGGATTCCTTTCCGCTCAATTTGCGAAGCTGCAACACCGAGATGAACGGTTGGGATTTGCTCTAACCCTTGACGAGCGTAACTCCTGTGGTCGATTCTCTCTGTGTGATTATTTTGTTCAAGATAATCGTTGCACATAACCGCCCACGATTCACGCCAAATTTCGGGATTAGCGCGGCAGTTCCAGTCGGTAGTCGGCACTTTTATACCGTTACGATTACAAGATTTCACCCCCCACTTTCCATTGCTTTCAATGGGGCGAACCGTTAGCATTATGTGAGCGTGTGGGTTGCCGTCGCCCTTATCGTGTAAAGCAATATCGGCACACATTCCCTCATCGACAAAATTGTGTTTGACATACTCACGAACTAATTCACGATGTTGCTCTGCGGTTAATTCTCTCGGCAATGCAACCTCAATTTCACGAGCCAATTGAGCAGTTTTATAACGCTCGAATTTTTCTACAGAGTTCCATAAAACAGAACGGTTTGCATATTCGGGCGGTGCATTTTTCGGTAACATAATTTCGATATACACAACTCCGGTCTTGCGAGTATAGTCATTGATTTTTCCGTCATATTCGCTCTTTATACATTCAGCCGCACGATAAGCGGCTTTGGAAACAGCAGAATGTCCTTTACCTCTGCTGAAAATCTTGATTGAAAGATGATAAATTGCTTTAATCACGTCCTTTCGGATTTAATTTTCGCCAACGGCGAAAACGAGGGCAGTAAGCCCTCGTAATCGTTCCTTTTGACCCGACAGGGGTAAAAACGCCGTCAGCAGACCGCACACGTTTCGGTGAAACGTATAAGTGCGCCGTTCACTCCGCTCACGGATTAGTCTTGTTCAACCTCGGTTTCCGCTTCGGCGGGTTCGGGATTTGCCGTAACTTGGTTTTGTGGCAAAGAAATACCGCCCTGCGGTTCAACGGGCGGTTCGGGAATGACTGCGGCAATCTGGGCGATTACACGCTTGGTTTGCTCGGACAAGATTATTTTCTTGATGAAGATGTCAAACTGCTCATCGGTGAATACGGAGAGTTCGGGGAGTAACTTTTCAACTGCTCCGCCACGCTGACAAAGGCGTTTAGTTCTTGCTTTATCTCTCTCCTTCCGCTCTTTTTGAATGAGTAATTTACACTCGTTTTGCAATTGCTTAATTTGTTCTTCACGCTTTAAGCGTGCTTGGGTTGTTTTGGTCATAATGGTTTATTCCTTTCGAGTTTGAAAATATTTATAAGGCGGGGTTTGCCTTATGTATAAAAATATTAGAGGTTTTCTTATTATGAATTATTTGAAAGAAATCATTGAAAAAAATTATCCAGAAATTAAGTATACGGAAGATAAACCCGTAGAAAGTATTCTACGATATTTTCAAGCGGGTTGTGTTCTTTCTGAACAAAACAAATTTATCCGTTTAAAACATGATTGTGATGCATACTTTTATGAAGATGAAAATGGTGATGTAATGTTCTCTTTTTGGCAACCATATAAATGGGCACTCTATCAAGAAACGGGATTTTCTTATTCAAAAACTACTAATTCGCTTAAACATTTGCTTAATAGAATTGATAATCAAAAAATTAAATCAATTAATAAAAAGTTTAATAATTTTGCTAAATTATGCTATACAAAGGGGAACTTTATTTTACTCCCCGACAGAGCTATGCAAAAGCGGGGCATTTTATATGAAGACAGAATTGATGAAACTCTTTATGAATGTTTTGCAAATGGCGTTTTTGAAAAACATTTTAAAAATATCACAATTGAAGAATGGATAAAAAGAGAAAAATTAGAGTTATTATTTCATAAAAACATAATTAATAAAGACAGTATTGTTCCGATAATTAAACCTAAGAAATTTACCAATTTTTGTATGAGTTTATATCAGATTTATAATTATATAGATAAAGCTGTAGATATAATTAAAAGTAGAACTGAATTGTTTTAAATAAAAAAGTAATTATACCGCCCATATCTCACGACACGGGCGGCATTAATCCTATTCACGCAGATTGCTTTTTCTTCTCTGCATACTCCGCTCTACGTTTCGTTAAACATTCTTCGTGGTATGCCGTCCCCTTAACTTTCTCGCGCCACGCTCGGCTTTTTTCACGGCTTTTGATTTTCCGCTGTTTCGCTTTTTCGGCGGCGATTCGTTCGGCTTCTTTCTGCCGTTCAATCTCTTTCGCAGTCGACGGAAGAATCTGAATCGGCAGCACAAAATTTCCGATAAAGTTAAGATAAATATCCACGCGCTGAACGCGCTTGCCAGTGCTTCTGTCGGCTTCGTGAACGATGATTTTATCAATGAATTCGTTCACCATTTTATTTGAGAGTTCGTCAAAATCGGTGTAGCGTTTTACAAGTTCAATAAATTTATCGGTCTTGATAATATTCGCACCATGCTCGTCAACTTCCGCTTGCAACACGGCGATTTGCTGTGCTAATGAAGTCTGCTCGCCGTCGTAATTCGCAAGCAGATTCTCGAAATGCTTTTCGGGGATTTTTCCTGTCGCAAATGATTCATACAGCGTTTTGATTAAACCGTCAATTTCATCGCGGCGACGTTTGTGCTTTGAGAGCCGCTTTTTACTGTCGGAAATAGCTGATTCCTGTTTGACAGAAAATGCTTGGCTAACTTTTTCGATAAACTCGGATTCGTGGTTGCAAACATAATAACTAACTTTCCGAATGGTATCAAGAATTAACCCCTCGACAACAGGAACACGAATATAGTGCATTGTACATTCACGAGTACCTTTGCGATAATTGGGGCAGAGATAATCGTTTTTATGCTTGCCTTTGCCCGAATAATCCTGTCCGCGGTCGTGGGTCATTTTTGCTCCGCACGTTTCGCAAAACATCAGCCCCGTAAGGCGATAAGGCGGCTCACCGCTCTTGGCAGGGCGGCGAACAGTTCTCCGTAATCGCTGCGCGTTATTCCACATTTCGGGAGTGATAATTTGAGGAATTGCTCCCTCAAAAACAAGGCGTTCTTCTTTAGGTGTTGCCTTGCGTTTATGCTTGTAACTCTCGCTGTAATTTTTGCGCAGAATTTTATTCCCCATATATTCCTCGCGCTGTAAAATCTTATTCACAACACCGCCGCTCCAACGATAAGGGTCTTTGAAATTGTGATGACGAACATTGCAGTCCTGTCCGCTCGATTTCCAATGTGCGGTCGGAATTAAAACCGTATCTTCTTCGAGGATTCTTGCGATTTGATAAATGCCGTTACCCTCAATAATAAGTTGAAAAATCCGTCGAACTACTGCCGCCGCTTCTTCGTCCACAAGCCACTCCTGCCGATTTTCGGGATTGTGGATATATCCGTAAGGAATTGAGCCTGTGCAATGATAACCCTGCTCAGTTCGGGATTTAAAGACCGCACGGATTTTTTTACTCGTGTCTTTTGCGTACCACTCTGCGAGAATGGCTCTGAATGGGGTAAAATCATCTTCGCCGCGCGCCGTATCTATGCCGTCATTAATAACAATCAGTCGGATACCGAGTTCACGGAATTGCTCCATAAACAACCCTACACGGAGGTAATCTCTTCCCATACGGTCAAGATTTTTAACTATAACCGTCTGCACTCGCCCCGCTTCAACTTCGGAGATTAATTCTTTCCACCCCGGGCGATTCCACACAGTACCCGAAATTCCGTCATCATACAGTAAACGATAGGGTTTGTGGTTGTTATCTTCGGCGTACTTTTCAAGTAAAGTCTGTTGATTTTGGATTGAGTTTGATACGCTGTCCTCGCCGTCGTCACGAGAGAGCCGTGCGTATAAAATGGTTTGCTTTTGGTTTAACATAACGTCCTCTTTCCGACAGTCAGAGGTGGTTACGGTGCAATTGTTACTACGCAATATTCATTACCTCGCTTTCCAACATTCTGAGGATTTTGTCTTTCAAATTCTCTTTTGCGGTATCGTTGAAATGAATATGCACTTGATAGGTTGTTCCGCCGGTTACTTTTTGAAACATCGGCGCGTCTTGTGATTTATGGTTATTTCCGTGTGGTGATTGTTGCAAAATATAAAACTCCTTTCTGATTTCTGATGTATTCCACAATAAAAAGCCCCATAAGGTGTAGTGTTCAAGCCGT
>Ga0082212_10001228_pt1 | contig 37716 bp, 48 predicted proteins | sample TergutNt197P3_FD_71548 | JGI IMG/M metagenome (GOLD analysis project Ga0082212, IMG submission 71548) | Neocapritermes taracua P3 segment gut microbial communities from Petit-Saut dam, French Guiana - Nt197 P3 | ecosystem: Host-associated > Arthropoda: Insects > Digestive system > Gut ...
TGAGTTTTCTTTGTCGTGCTTTTTCTGCTCAAGCGGGTCTATGCCGTTTCGGATTTGCTTGCGCCGTTCGCGGGCAATGTCGCGGGCTTCGGCAAGGGATATTTCGGGATAGCCGCCTAATCCAATGTCGCGGCGGTGAATGACGGTTGCGCCTTTGCTGTTGATTCGCGTTCCGACAACAACGCGCAGAACCCATGCGCGTGAGTTGCCGACGACGCGCAGGTGCAGGCCGTCGGCGCCACCTACGGAATAACGGCCTTCTGATTTTAATTTTGACACGGCGAGAGCGGATAGCTCTTTAGCTTTTTTGGCCTTGTCTCTACAACGGCGCGCACCTGTACTGCCTAACTATTTGACTTTCTGCGTGTGGCAATCTAAATTTTGCTGTTTAGTCCGGATATTTTACGTGGGGGCGGTTCGCGAATCGCCCGATATTGCGCCGATGCAGCAGAGGCGCAGTGCGTTGCGCCCTGCATTGAAATATACGGGGCAATACTATTTTTTCATCGGAGCGGCGGGCATGAATCGAAATCCTTTTACAAATTTGGATCAACTGTGTGTAAATTCCATACGGACGCTTTCTATCGACGCAATCCAGAAAGCCTCAAGCGGTCATCCGGGAATGACGCTCGGCGCCGCGCCGATGGCCTATGTGTTATGGACGCGTTTTTTGCGGCATAATCCCGCCAATCCAAACTGGCACGATCGCGACCGTTTCATTCTTTCCGGCGGCCACGGGTCGATGCTTCTCTACAGCCTGCTGCACCTTTCCGGCTACGATCTGCCGCTTGATGAGATCAGGAATTTCAGACAATTGCACAGCCGGACGCCCGGACATCCTGAACGCGGCGCCACTCCGGGCGTGGAGATAACCACGGGGCCGCTTGGACAGGGTTTTGCCAACGGCGTGGGGATGGCGATAGCCGAGGCGTATCTTGCCGCGCGCTTTAACAGGCCGGGCTATGAAATCGTCAATCACCATACCTTCGCGATTGTCACCGACGGCGATATTATGGAAGGGGTGACCGACGAGGCGGCGTCCATGGCCGGGCACCTGAAACTTGGCAAACTCATTTATCTTTATGACGACAATGGCGTTTGTCTGGCCGGAACGACAAACCTTTCATTTACCGAAAACTGCGCCGGGCATTTTGCCGCATGCGGCTGGCAGACGATTCCCGTCGACGACGGTAACGACCTTGGCGCCATCTCGGACGCGCTCGATGCGGCGCGGGCGGAAACCGCCCGTCCTTCGCTGATCCTTGTGAAAACGCGCATAGGCTACGGGTCGCCGAACAAACAGGATTCATTTGAATCGCACGGCGCGCCGCTTGGTGAGGAAGAGGTAAAGCTGACCAAAAAAAACCTGGGCTGGCCGGAAGAACCGCCTTTCTACATCCCCGACGGGGTAAGCGGACATTTCTTACAGACGCGTGAAGCCGGTCTGAAAGCTGAAGCTGAATGGAACGCCATGTTTGCGAAGTATGCCGTGGAATATCCCGAACTCGCCCGTGAATTTGAGCGGGTGGCGCGGGGCGAATTGCCTGGCGACTGGGCAGCGGCGCTGCCATCTTTTCTCGCCGACGCTAAAGGAATGCCGACGCGCGGCGCTTTGGGCAAAATCATGAACGCCATTGCTCCGGCGCTGCCGGAAATGATCGGCGGGTCGGCCGACCTGAATACCTCCACGCAGACCGTCATTAAAAACGGCGGAGATTTTCAGACGCCGGACAACAGGCCGGAAAATCTCCAGGGCGCGTCCGGCGGGCCGTGGGGATATGACGGGCGCAATATTCATTTCGGCATACGCGAACACGCCATGGGCGCGATTGCCAACGGCATGGCGGCGCACGGGGGAATCGTTCCCTATACGGCGACCTTTTTCGTTTTTGCCGATTACATGCGCCCGCCGATGCGCCTCGCGGCGCTCATGGAACTGGGCGTAATTTTTATCTTTACCCATGACAGCATCGGTGTCGGCGAAGACGGCCCGACGCATCAGCCTATTGAACAACTGGCGTCTATCAGGGCGATTCCGGGGCTTACGGTAATACGCCCCGCGGACGCCAACGAAACCGCCGCGGCCTGGCGCGTGGCTGTCGCGAACCGCAACCTGCCCACAGCGCTGGTTTTAACCCGCCAGGAGACGCCGGTTCTTGACCGTGCGGAATACGCGCCCGCCGACGGTCTGGAAAAAGGAGCGTATGTTCTCGCGGATACCGGCGGCAAAGAACCTGAACTGATTCTTATCGCTTCAGGATCGGAAGTCGGCCTGATTGTCGCCGCGCAAAAACAATTGGCAGTGGAAGGGATAGCCGTGCGGACGGTTTCAATGCCGAGTTGGGAACTCTTTGAAGCGCAACCGGAAGAATACAGAAACGCCGTTCTGCCGCCTTCCGTTTCCGCCCGCCTTGCGGTTGAAGCGGGCATTTCGCAGGGATGGAACAAATACATCGGAGACAGGGGGGACATTCTGTGTATTGACAGGTTCGGTGTTTCCGCGCCCGGCAAGGTATTATTCAAAGAATTTGGTTTTACCGCCGAAAATGTCGCCTACCGCGCAAGGAGACTGCTTTCAAACAATTCTTAACGATCTCTTTCAACGATATGGTCTGAAATGGCAAACAGCGCGTTGCCGGCGTCGCATGATGGGAAACCTGTAAGGCAGTCTTTGGCTTTTCGCGCGTAATCACGGGCTTTTTCCATGACGTAATCGGCGGCGCCGCATTCCCCTACAAGCCGCGCTATCGTTCCTCTTACCGCAACGTCCGAGTTGCGCGTTTCAAGGGCGGTCCGCACCATTTCCCTATGACCGGGGTCTCCGCTTTCTATCAGGCGAATAAGCGGCAACGTTAATTTTCCTTCTTTCAGGTCGCTTTGCACGGGCTTGCCAAGCGTCCGCTCGTCCGAAGTAAGATCAAGAACATCGTCCACCAGTTGAAACGCAAGGCCGATATTCATGCCGTAAAGGCGCAGACGTTCTTCCTGATCCGCGCCGACGCCGCCAAGAACGCCGCCAAGCTGCGCCGCGGCTGAAAAAAGGAAGGCGGTTTTTCGCATCGAAATGTCAATATGCTGCTCTTCCGTGATTTCCAGGCTGCCGTTGAATTCAAGCTGCATAAGCTCGCCTTCAACCATTTTGCGGGTTGCTTCAATCAGAATATCCATAATTCTGAACTGCCGTTCGGCGAGAGCTATACGGAAGGATGTCATATATAGCCAATCGCCTATCAGCACGGAAATTTCGTTGCCCCAGCGGGCGTTGACGGACGCCTGGCTCCGGCGCGTGGAAGAATTGTCGATTATGTCGTCGTGTACCAGCGTGGCCGAGTGAATCATTTCAACCACCGCGCCAAGCCGCGGGCCTATTGAGCCGTCATAGCCGCACACGCGCGCCGCAAGCAGCAAAATCGCGGGCCTGACCCGCTTGCCGCCGCCGTTGCGTATATAACGCCCTATGTCGCGTATCAGCGGAATTTCCGAACCGGACAGGCTCTCCAGTTCGGTTTCCACCCGAGACATTTCTTTTTCTATTAACCCGAAAATTTCCTGAGGGGTCATCTAAGGAATTCACTCACAACGGCAACCACGCCGAAAATTGAAAATATTACCACAGAAGTAATTGCAAAACCGGAGGTTTTGTCTGGAATGGGCTGCTCGTGAACCGCCCCTACTTTAGCAGAACGCCATTGGGAACGTTTTCCATGAATGTCGCCAGTACGGGCTTGCCGTCGGCTGTCGCCGCGACGACCATGCCGTTTGACTCGATGCCCATAAGCTTTGCGGGTTTCAGGTTTGCCACAAGCACGATTTTTTTATCCATAAGCGCTTCCGGTTCATATGCCTCGGCAATTCCGGCGACGACCTGGCGTGTTTCGGATCCAAGATCCACCTTGAGCTTTACGAGCTTGCGCGATCCTTTGACTTTTTCGGCTTCGACGATCTGCCCGGCGCGCAACTGCACTTTGGCGAAATCTTCAATTGAGATGAGACCGTCAGCCGCGCTTCCGTAATTGATAGGAGCGGTAAGGCCGTTAAGGGAAATCTGATAAGGGACGCTTTCTTCCGACATATTTCTTCCTCTTTTAAAAAATTTTAACCCGCAATGTAAGCGTGTACCGCCGCCGCCTGAATTTCCTTCAGAGGTTTTCCCGTCTGTTCGGCCAGCCGCCGGCAATCTTCAAATTCCGGAACATAATTAACCGGACGTCCGTCCAGCAGGGAAACCTTCATCGTTACCGGACCGTACTGTGTCGGCACTTCGTGAAATTCGCGGCTGAGCGTTATCCGGTCGGCTATTGTATAACGAATGCCTATCGTAGTCGTTTCTCTGAAAATAATCCCGGCAAAACGGCGTATGTCGTCTACATTACAGACACAGGTGATTTTAAGCGCCGGACGATTTTTCTTCATATGTATGGGTTCCGCGTAAACATCCAGAGCGCCGGCAGACAGCGCTTTTTTCTGAAAATACCCGAAGAGCTGCGGATTCATATCGTCAATGGCGGCTTCTATTACGGCAACCTGTTCCGTGGGCGCGGGGTCGGCGGTTTTTTCAGAAGTCGTTCCAACGCTGATTCGCAGAACATTTGCGCCGCCGGGTGTTTCGCGCGTCCCCGCGCCATAACCCGTCGCCGCGATTTTCATGGGCGGGCGCGCGCCGAATTCATCAGCCAGCGTCGTCAGCAAAACGGCTCCAGTCGGCGTCGTAAGCTCGCCTGTCATGCTGTTGGAAAATACCGGAACGCCGCGGAGCAGTTCCTGCGCCGCCGGCGCGGGAACCGGGTAGATGCCGTGCTGACATTCAAGAGTACCCTGTCCAACGTTTACCGCCGATGATATTACGCGCATCGAACGGAACGATTCCATGATAATCATTGTTCCCACCATATCCACGATGGAATCAACCGCACCAACTTCGTGAAAATGAACCTGATCTGCCGGATGGCCGTGGATTTTCCCCTCCGCTTCAGCCAGACGGCGGAAAGCTTCAATAGATTTTTCCTTCACCCAGAGAGAGAGACCGCTGTCTTCGATCATGGCGCGGATATCCGCGAATGTTCTTTGATGGTGATGATGGTGTTTAGGGCGGTGTTTATGCACATGGCTATGTTCATGTTTATGCGCATGGCTGTGTTCATGTTCATGTTCATGATGGTGTTCGTGTTTTTGATCGTGTTCGCGCGATTCATGGACGTCGAATTTGGTCGCCTGAATTCCTGAGCGGCTGCATTTTTCCGCCGACAGCCGGTAGCCGTCAAGCGGCAAAAGGAGCAGCTTTTCACGCAATTCCTCAAAACTGAAACCAAGGTCGAGCAGAGCACCGATCATCATATCGCCGCTCGCGCCCGAACCCGGCTCGATGAAAAGAATATTTCCCGACAGGTAGGACTGCGTATTTGTCATTTCCCGCTCCTTTTTGCAAAACACGCAGTCTAGGGAGATGATGCCGTTAAGTCAAGTTCTGTGCGCGATATAAAAGTTCCGAATATGGGTATTTTAGATGGAGATTGACCAATCAAAAATCGAAAATTCTTATACTTATCCGGTGGAATTGGAAAGAGTCATGCGTGTAAGTTTTTCGAGCGGAGCGGCCATGCACTCCTTTACAACCGCCCTGATATCGCCCGCTCCGGGAACAAGCGCCAGCCGGTGTTCAAAGATATACGGCGCGAGAAAAGTTATATCTTCGGTCGAAACATAGTCCCGCCCTGAAAGCATGGCGGCGGTCTGGAGCGCCGGAACCATCAAAACCAGGCTGCGCGTACTCGAACCCTGCATTACATTTTTATGCGCGCGCAGGCCGCGTGCGGCGTCCACCAGGCATTGATGGATTGCCGGGTGGACATGAACGTGTTTATCAATCAGATCTCTCGCCACGACCAATTCATCGCGTTCCACAAGCCGTTCGCCGGGCGCGGCGCGGCGTTCGCGGCGCGTTTCGAGGACTTCGATCTCGGAGTCGCGGTCTATGTAGTCCATCTTTATCTTGAACAGGAAGCGGTCGAGCTGCGCGACCGGCAGCGGATAGGTTCCCGCCAGATCATACGGGTTCTGCGTCGCAATAACGAAAAATAACTGGTCGAGCGGATATGTAACGTTGTCGACCGTCACCTGTTTTTCGCCCATCGCTTCGAGCATTGCGGACTGTACCTTGGGCGAGGTGCGGTTGATTTCGTCGGCGAGCAGCACATGCGTAAAAACAGGGCCGTGGCGAAACTCGAAACGTCCGGCCTGCATATCGAACACGTTTACGCCGGTGATGTCGCCCGGAAGAAGATCCGGCGTAAACTGCACGCGGCGGAAGGCTGCGATATGCGCTTTTTCGGCGTCCACGATTGATTCGCCCAGCGCCTTTGCCAGGGATGTCTTGCCCGACCCCGGATAATCTTCAAGCAAAACGTGGCCGTCGGCAAGCAGCGCTATAAGAACCAGCCGGATGACATCATCGCGGCCTTTAATAGCGGTTCGCAGCCGGTTTGTCAAAACGCGCGCGGTTTCGGCGGCGGGAGACAAGGGATGGTTATCAAAAATTACGGAATTATTTATGCTCATGTTTTATGAAACCTTCCACCATGAAACGGGGTTAATGACGCCAAGCGCCCTGCGCCATCCGGGTATCTCGCGCCCCGCGTTACGGGACACGGCTTTGAAGATGTCCAGGTAATCCTTACGGGACAGCCTGGGCGCGCCCAAGCCAAACGCGTGCCGCATATGCAGACCGGTTATAACGCCCAGATCCGGCGCCCGCAACGAGAGATTTTGCGCGAACTGTTCCCTCGTAACGCCGAAACCCCGATGGAATCCAAGATCTGAAAGCGCGTCAAGCGTGGCGCGATAAGCCGACACAGGCAGTCTTTCCGGCGTGCAGAAACGCGGTTCCATGCGCCGCCAGATTTTTATTGCGTAAAGGGCGGCTATTATCAGCGCAATCAACGGCAGCATCAGCCTGCCGGATTTTTGCATAACCTCAATAATCGCCTTGCGCAGATCGCCGTCGCCCAGCGGCTGCCTGTCTTCGTCAGGCGACCCGGGAGTCTTGCGCGCCATTTCACCGAGCATCCGCTGAAGGTCGGGATCGACCTGATCCTGGTTCATCCTGCAAAGAACGTTTTCCGGGGATATATCGAGTACAAGCCAGCCTATTCCGCGAACATAAATCTCGGGCCAGGCGTGGGCGTTATTGCTGCGGATTAAAATGGCGGATCCCATGCCGCGCTGCCGGGCGTCCACCATATAGCCGATGCTGACGCGCGACGGAATGCCGAGCGTGCGGAAAAGAGCAGCCGCCGAATGGGCGAGATGAACGCAAAAGCCCCTGCGTTCTCCGAAAAGAAAATTCGCAACCGGATCGGAGTCTCCATCGTCGGGCGGTGCTGCGCAGTCATATGTAGTGTTGCGGTCAAGCCATGTTTTGACGGCCAGCGCCTGCGCGACAGGGTTTTCACGCAAGTACAAAGGCAGCAGATTCAGCGCCTCTTCGGCGATCTCCTGATAACGCGGGTCGCCGAATGTCTGCGTATAATGACGCCATACTTCCGGCGTCCAACTGTACGATCCCGATTCGCGGTCAAGCAGATCGTTAAAATTCCAGTTAAGAACCATGGATTCCACGGCGTAGGCGCGTTCGAACCGTTTTGGATCCGGATTGGGCGCGGGTTCGAGCCGGACGACATCAATCAGTCCGAAAGGCTTCGAGTGAGACGCCATAAGCGCGACCGTGGATCGCAGATGATTTACAGGGTAACTTTTTCCATCCATGATTTCGGCGCGGTCGCGCGATGGAACGTCAATCGGCGCGGCGGGAAAGGACATGCCGGCATCGGTATCGAACCGGCCTGAAAGATCGCGCACCAGGCGCTGGCCGTTGTAATCGCTCTGCGTGTCCTGCCGGAAATAATAAGCGCCGTAGGGCGGATCATAGTCGTCGTGCAGGATTACCACCGCTACCGGAATATGAAAGCCTGACTCGGATTCGGCATTTGGATTCGGGTCGTTGAAATTTCCCGCGCCCCCGCTTTCACCGCGCGGCTTTTCATTTTCATCCGAATCCGATCCGCCTGTTCCCAAGGCAAGGGCGGATATACGCCGGATTCTGGCATCAGGCAGGAAGACAAATAACGCCACGATCAGGGCAATAATCAACGCCGGGTCCAGCAGCGCCCGTTTGGAGGAACTGCGGCTGAACAGCCAGACGACAAGCAAAATACCGAGCAATATGCCGCCGCCCAGAAAAAACGGCAGGGGATCGTAATTTCGCTCCAGCAGCCAGTCCGTAATAAAAAACGGCCGATTGACAAAGCCGTCCCTGTGCGCAGCCAGGACGCTTGAAAACATGCCGGCAAGCAACGCGGCTTCCACTGTCAGAAACAGCGGATACCGGCGCGCGGAAACCAGCAGCGGCGTCAGGCAGCAAACGGCGGCAACGCCCCACCGTATTATTTCAGTGACCGAATAAACCGCGTTCGTACCGAAGATTTCGGAAATAGCGCCGCTGTTAAGCAACAGACCAACGGCAAAATGAGAGGCGGCAAACAAGGCGGCCGCAAACAGCCAGAGGCGCGGCAGGCGCACCAACCGCGCGCCGATGAGTTCCGTTGCGGCAAATGCCGCCACGACTCCCGCCAGAGCCGCGGCCAAACCTGCGGCCGAAGTCATGCCGGATGCGAATACTCCGACGGCAGCCAGCCATATAATCACGCCGGGCAGCTTCCACCACATTGAATCGCGCTTTATCATGACAAAATATTCCGATGCAGATTGCCTGTTCTACGCTCCGCCACTCTAACATCTTGACACAACCCCGGCGCGGCGGAAACCATGCGTTTTATTTCTTTCAGAGTCGGATCGGCGGCGGCCTCGGGACGCAGGAACCAGCCGGCGGCGCGGCGCGCCAAACCACGTGCGGCGTTCCGCTCCGGATTTAAACCTTCGACCCCGATAACGGCCTGTATGCGCATTGATCCAGCGCCTGCCGTCTGCCTGGCGGCGTAATCCCATGCCTCTGGGTCCGGCGGCATGAACAATAAGCATGACTGATAACCGTCGCTCCGCATCTTCGCAATGAAACTGCCAAGCCCGGACATTTCATGGGGATTCTTTGTGCGGCCGGCGCGGCCGACGCGGCCGACGTCCCCGCTAATTGCTATTATTTCGAGCGCCTCTCCGGTTTCAGCGGCGTAATTGGCGACGCCGTCCGCTCCAAAACGCCAGTCGTCGCCAAGCAGCCCGCGCTCGACGACGATACGCGCCACGGCGGACGCGGCGTCGTCTCCCTTGCCAACCACCAGATAGCCGCATCCCTTGCGGCGCTCGGCGACGCTTCGTTCAGGAATACGCACCATCATACGTCCGCTGCGGGCATAGATTTTCCAGAGCACAGTGCGCAGGGGGTCGCCCGGAACGTACGGGCGCATATCAACCCTGTCGCCGTGGGGCGCGGCCCATGGGTCAGGCACGTCGTCTCCGTCGGACATTCCCGCGGGAGGAGGCATTTGCGCAAGCCGCCCGCGGTCAGGCAGCACATGGAGGTTTACCATTTCGGTGCGCCGCCATGAAATCTCCGTCAGACCGAAAATGTCCCTCACGTAGAATCGCCGCGCAACACGATCCGCAACACGCCTCCGGGCGGGCGCAACCGTTTCAGCAAGCCGGCCGTTCTCTCTCGCGGCGGAGACGATGTCGTTTACGCGGCCTGCGCTCTCCCAGCTCCATCGGGCGGTCACGCAGGGAATCCAGCGGGGGCAACGGACGCGATAGCCGGTCGATTGCGGCAGGTTTGTGGCAAGGTCAAGAGCGCCTGGCGTTACTGCGCGGCGCGAAGCAACGAACAGAAACAACGCGCATGTCAAAGTGCAAAGCAGCAATACGAATATAGTCAGCGCACCCGCAAAACCTGCGGCAAGCGCAACGAAATCCATGCGCCGAATGCCATACCCCCATGCGGCGACGCTGAAAAGCGCCAGAAAAGCAACGCCGGTTTTCGTAAACGGGAATATGCCAACGACCGGCGTCAGCCATTGAAAAAGAATCCTGAGCCAGCGTCTAAAATACTTCAAAAAGTTTTCCAACCCGTATTTATGGGATTAGTCGCGAGGCGGCGCAAGCGGGCGTGGACGATAATTGGATGAGAAGGCGCGCCCCGTGATGACGGCAAAAGTATATTATACAACATATACGTCTTGACAGAATAGAATAAGGGCAATAGGATATTCAACATTGGGTTTTGAAACAGCCCGGTTGCCGTAATAACGGAATCATCATTTGACGGTTGGGCGGGCGGTGGATAATCCCGAAGAATATAACCATACATGAGGTTAATGGGTTCCCATGGAAGAAAAAGAGACCGGAAAGGTAAAGTGGTTTAACAACGCCAAAGGCTACGGTTTTATTGAAAGAAGCAGCGGCGGAGATGTTTTCGTTCATCACACGGCGATTCAGATGGGCGGATTCCGCACACTGGTCGAAGGCGAAGCGGTAAGTTTTATAGTAACCACGGGTCCTAAAGGACTCCAGGCTGAAAACGTCACAAAAGTTGAAGAGCAAGGAAGCAATGATTAAATGACTGCACCCCAAAATATGACCCGGGAAATACACCGGCGTTCGTATACAAAGGAAATCGCCTCGATTGTCTGCATTTTAATGGTATCCTGCTTTTTGTCTTACAGCCTGTTCGGCCCCGGAGGCTATCGCGACCTGCAGAAATCGCGGGCGGAGTTGCACGAACGTCAGGCGCGGGTAAGAGCGCTTGAAACCGACGTTGAGCGGCGCACGGAAAACGCCAACGCCATGGACGAGGACGCCTTGAAAGCAGGCCGCGCGGAAGCGTTGGAATTGCTGGAGAGAAGAGCCAGGGAATACGGCTACGCCCGTGACGGCGAATATATTCAACGCATACCTGATTAAATATAAAAAGGCTCCTGAACAATATGTTTGGGAGCCTTTTTACGAATGACGCGGGGTCGCGGGCGTCCTCGCCGACGTACAATTAATAAAATGGGGCGCGATAAATCGCGCCCCTACAAATTGGGGAACGCCGTTCTATTGCTTTTGTCGGCGGATACGAATAGCAACTACAGCCGCCAGTCCGGTAAGCAACATAACCATAGTGCCCGGTTCAGGAACCGCTTCAACTTCAGTGCCGCCGCCACCGCCGTTGCCACCGCCACCGCCGTTGCCACCGCCACCGCCGTTGCCGCCGCCACCGCCGTTGCCGCCGCCACCGCCGTTGCCGCCACCACCACCGTTGTTACCGCCGCCGCCACCGTTGCCGTTGTCGCCACCACCGGGTGGTGGATATAGTGGCGGATCGGGGTCCGGTCCGCCAGGCAAATCAGGAGGATCGTATCCGCCCGGATCCAACTGGGTCACGGGAATCCCGGGGATATATTGACTGCCGCCATCGCTCGGCAACGACCCCATCGGAGAAAACCCTCTTGACAGCGGAGTCGGCGAGTCCCCAATCGAAAGTTGCGCCAAAGGCGTCTGAGCCGGATCAAGATCAATGAACTGATCCGGGTCAGACCACCCGGACAATGGCGTATCGTTCTCTGGAATTTCAAAAGAAGCGACATCGGGCTCGTCGTCTGAAGTCGGCGTCATCGGCGACGCGGAAATCATGTTTCCGCATCGCGCGCGAGCCTCAAGGGTTCCGTCCGTAATAAGAACTTCCCCCTGTGGGATCTGAACCGCGTTTGCCGTCCAGTAAACTTCATCTCCCATGCGATACGAAACATACATTAACCGGGTTTCCGGCGCCTGTATTATTCTGGTTTCGTCAACGTTAAAATCAGAGTAGTGCTCCGCAACGACATGATCCGTGCGAATATTGGCGTATACTTCCTCACGGCTTCGCATGCCACCGCGAACGATTGAATACGGGTATATTTTTCGTTCATACTGCGCCGTTTGACCCCGTACTTCCTGATCCGGTAATCTTATAGACGCCGCGTTGAAAACCGGCGCGTCATTGCCCGTATTGAGTAAACCATAGACATAATACGAACCTATGGCAGCTATCAGCAATAGACTGGCCCAAGCCAGAAAACTCCTGACGCTGTATGTTTTTTTTCGATTTTTTTTTGTCTGCATCAGGGCATATTCCTTTCATAATTATTTTAATATTCTGAATCATTATTACATCATTTCAGCCTGAATGGCAAACAATCCTTTATTTATTTATTTATTATTTGACTCTGCCATTATAAAAAAATATATTACTAACTTTTAAGTAAGTACTGATTTGCTGGAGGGTTACCATAGGTTATGTACTGGAAGAAAGTTTGTATTCTTGCGTTGCTTACATTGTTTATTGTTGCGGAACGGACATCCAACGGTTACGCATGGAGCGTATTTCCTGAAGCGCATGCCTTTAAAGCCTCCGGCGGGAACATCGCACGGAGCGAGGAACTGCTCTATTTGGTAAACCAATACAGAACCGCGCATGGACTGCCGTCACTCACGATGGACGCGCGGCTCGTGGGTCTAGCCCAGGAACACGCGGAGGAAATGGCAAAACAGGGGGTTATCAGCCACGATTTGCTGTCGGGGAATCTCTCCGTCCGCATGCGTAACGCCGGTTACAAATATAAAATGGTACGGGAAAACCTCGCCAGGTCCCGGACGATTTCCTACGCGCATTACGCCTGGCTTGAAAGCCCGAGCCATAAATCAAATATTCTTGCCGCCGACGTTTCACATATCGGCATCGGGATAGCGAAAGGCGACCCCGCGACCCGCTATGGTGATTATTTATTTATTGTGGAAATTTTTGCTTCGCCCCGCAAAGATTACGAACCATCCCAGATAAAGGAATCGCTGATGGACCGCATAGAAAAATTGCGGCAGGAAAGCCCGGTATCCACGAAACATGATTCAACTCTCGAAAAAATGGCGGCAGGTTCACTTCTTTCCCTGAAAAATTCCTATTCCAGCGAAGACCTCCACAGCCTTCTGGAAAAGTCCGCGGATGAACTGCTTAACGCCGACCCTCCCGGCGTTTCCAGGCTATATGTCAGCGTCCAACTGCTCGACAGTCCGGACAGGCTCATAGTTCCCCATGTCCTCCGCCAGGGATTTGCGGGAATGTATGGAACCGCAGTCCGGCGAATTACAGATAACGACAATAGCCCGGCATTTATGGTTCTTACTCTGGTGGGGGTATCGCGTTAAGGAATATTTGTATTTTGTATGCTTAAAAAGCTATCCGCGTTAATCATTGTCCTGTCTGCTCTGCTTGTTTCGGCGTCGCGAGCGGCGTCTGCGGCGGAAGATATACTAAGCGCGGCAAAATCAGAAATTGATGTCGCCAATATAAACAACGGGTATTTCAGCGCCCGTTCAACATCAAAAAACCCAAAAAAACTGAAGATCAGGACATCGTATGTGAAACCCGCCGGCATAAAGGTTGTATATGATTATGATTTGAACAGCGACGGCGCATGGGAAACATATTCGCTTCAGAGCGGAAACGGGGAATATACCATCAGCATATTTGAAAGGGTGGATGGAACAAGGTACTCGGAGCTGCAAACGATAACCGTCAACGTAAAATACAGCCGGGAAAACGCGCCTTTTCTCGTACCGGCGCAAAATGTGAACTATGCCGCGGGATCCAATGCCGTAAAGAAGGCGGAGGAACTCAGTAAAAACGCATCTTCAGATCTGAAAAAAGTTGAGAGCATTTATAAATACATAGTCGAAACGATAAAGTACGACACAGATAAGGCAAAAAAAGTCGCCGCCGGCGAGCTGACCGGATACCTGCCAAAAGTCGACGATACGCTGGAAACATCAAAGGGGATTTGTTTCGACTATTCCTCAATGTTTGCCGCCATGCTCCGCAGCCAGAATATACCGGCAAAGTTGATAAAAGGGTACGTGGCTGTTTCGTCGAGACCGACTTACCACGCGTGGAACGAGGTGTACACGGAAGAAACAGGATGGATAAAAATAAGAAGCGAGGTTCAGTTCAAAGGCAAAAACTGGGAACGCATGGATTCCACATTCGCTTCCAGCAACACAAACGGCGCGAAAACAAAATTTATCAGCGAAGATAAATTTTACACAAAAGACCAGGAATATTAGTTGGTGAAATCATGCCTGAAAACATAACGCATAAAAAGAAACTCGGCGCATCTGAACTATCCCTGTTTTGCGGGCAGCTTGGCATTCTCCTGCATTCCGGAATATCCCTTTCAGAGGGACTGGAGATTATGTCGGATGATATCGGCGGCAGGCGGCTTGCAAAAACAATACGGGCGCTATCCGGCGCGGTCAACGACAGGAAAACTCTAAGCGAAGGAATGCAACTGTGCGGCGCGTTCCCCGAATATTTTATCGGAATGATTGTTATAGGCGAGGTATCGGGCAATCTTGAGAAGGTAATGAATTCCCTGTCGCGGTTTTACGAAAAACAGCAGAGATTGAACGAACAAATAACCCACGCGGTGGTCTACCCGCTTATCCTGATTGTCATGATGGGCGCCGTTGTGTTTTTTTTAACGACGCAGGTTTTGCCGATGCTCGGCGATATACTGACGTCGCTTGGCGGGGAAATGCCCTTAACCGCAATGGCGCTGATGAACGGCGGAGGATTTGCCGCCGGACATTACAAGGCGTTTTTATCTCTTTTTATCGCGCTTTTCATTTTATATTTCGCAAGCTCAAAAACAGCTTCCGGCAGATTGGCGATCGATAAATTTAAAGCCGTGTTTCCGCTCACCCGCGGGCTTTACCGCAAAATCACCGCAGGGCGGTTCGCGTCTGCCATGACGTTTTTAACGACGGGCGATATAGATATGGATTTGTCTTTAAAAATGGCCGACGACATTTTATCCAATAAATACATCTCAAACAAAATAGAGGAATGCCGGAAGAATTCGCCTTATGGCGAACCGATACACGAAATTCTGAACAGGTCGGGAATGTTCCCGAACAGGTTTTCTAAAACGCTTTCAATCGGTTTTAAAGGCGGAGACCCGGATACCGTCATTCAGCAGCTCGCGAATACCTACGAGAGCGAGGTGGATAAATCATTGACCAGGATAACGGACAGCATCGAACCGGTTTTTGTAGTCTTTTTATCGGTCATTGTGGGTGTAATACTCATATCGACAGTATTGCCGCTGGTGCGCATAATGTCGCTTATAGGTTAAAGCATGAAGAACCTTTCAACGTGGGCCGGGTTTGTTGTTTTCATCTGCATGGCCGCCATCGCAGCCGCCGGGATTGCCGGCATACGCGGCGGAAATTCCGAACATCGTCTGATAATTCAGAAAAAAGCCATAGAGCGCGCCGCCGTTTTATGTTACGCGATGGAAGGCTCTTATCCGCCGCGATTGGAACATCTTGAAAAAAAATATGGATTGATTGTGGACAGGGACAATTTTTTTGTGATTTACAGGACGTTCGGCTCGAACATCCGGCCGGAAGTAGCGGTGTATCGCCTTTTCCGCAATCCGGAGGCATTCGATGAATAAACGCGGGCAGATGATTGAGATGGCATGTATAACGACCCTGCTGTTTTTGTTCGGAGCGTCAACCTACTCCCTGATCGCGGCAGGATTCGGAAGCTTTAACAGGATGAATAAATCGCAGGACGGGTGCCTTAACACGCGCGTGGCGATGAACTATTTATCAATGCACATACGCCGTTCCGACATGAACGATTCCGTCAGGATCGACGATTCCCCTCTGGGAACCTGCCTTGTGCTGAGTGAAAACATAGACGGAGAGCGCTATGAAACCCGTATTTATTTTCACAACGGTTATCTCCAGGAGAGCTTTGTATCGGCGGATATGCCTTTTGACGAAAAATACGGCGCTGAAATCATACAGCTTGATTCATTTAACATACGGCGTGAAAACAACATGATTGAGATCGAACTATCAAGCGGCGTAAACAAAAGAAGCATGAAGCTTACGCTGATGTCGGCGTAACCGCGGGGGCATCCTTGAAAAAGCGCGACTATACATTGCCTGAAATCATATTTTCAATTCTGGCTTTGGCTTTCGTGGGCGTATTTGCCGCCAGGATGTACATGCACGCCGATAATATGCAGAACAAGGCCAGAGATCTTGATATGACGTCTTTTGCCGCGCAATCGGCCATTGAGGCTTTTAAATCGGATTATCCGCACCCCGGAACCGTCTATTTCGACAAGGATTTTCGCGTTATTCCGGAAATTGCCGAAAACGGCTTCGTATTGACCATGGATATTGCCGACGACGGAATGGGGCTTTTTGATGTAAAGGTCGATGTCGAGAAAGCCCGCCCGTACCGCGGCGAAACTGAAACCCTCATTTTTTCGCTGAAAACATCGGTATACAAAGGGCAACCTCAGCAAACTCCGAAATCAAGGCTTGCGACCGAGACAAAAAATGTAGGGGCGAATAATTATACGCCCCCAACCAAGGTAAATGAGCATTTTGTCGAGGGAGCGTAACGCAGAGTTCGGGGTTTGCGGAGGCTGCCAAAGGAAGCGGGAGATGAAAACAAGGTCTTTAATGCGTGGCGGGGCTTCTGTGCTGATTATCCTTGTAATGTTCAGCATGCTTTCCCTTGGCGCGCTCCGCCTTATGTCGTCATTTGCCGATCTTAAGCTGGCCCGCACGGCGGCAGGGCATACCGCGCGGTATTACGAGCTTGAGAAAACGGCGAACGGCAAATTGCAAAAAACAAACATGGCGCTCGCAAATTCGTTTAACGCCGGATATAACGGCTTTTCACGTGACAAACTGCGTTTGCTGGAGGACAACGGTTGGACTGTCAATGAAAAAGACGGCAAAATTTTTATTAGCTGCAACGTGGCGCTCGAAGGAGAAAACGCGCAAAATTTGCGAGTTGAACTGCTTTTGTCGCCGCCGGATGAAAACGGCCGGTATTATAAGATACTCCGGTGGCAGCAATGGCAGGACGATTTTGAGTACGAGCAGGAAGGATTCGACATATGGATGGGCTAAATGAAACAAATGAAATAGATGCCGCCGAAATGCTGAAAAAGGCCGCCGAGGACAACGCATCGGACATATTTATAACCTCCGGTACGCCGATAATGTTCAAGAAGGACGGGGTCATTATTCAGGCATACGAGCCGCAGATCATGCCCGATTCGGCGGTAAAGATATTGAAAGAAATTTTTGCCATGTCAAACGGCCAAAGTTTTGAGGCTTTCGAGAAAAGCGGCGACTGTGATTTTTCGCTTTCATTGAGCGGTCTTGGGCGGTTCAGGGTAAGCGCGTTTAAGCAGCGCAATTCAATGGCGGCTGTTATACGCGTCGTTAAGCTTACTTTGCCCGACTATAAATCTCTCGGCATTCCTGAAGCCGTAATAGAACTTTACAAAAAACCGCGCGGGCTTACCCTGGTCACCGGTCCGGCCGGATCCGGAAAATCCACGACGCTTGCCTCGATCATCAACCTCATCAACGAGCAGAGGAACTGTCACGTTCTCACGCTCGAAGACCCTATTGAATACCTGCATAACCATAAAAAAGGAATCGTCAACCAGCGCGAAGTGGGAACCGACGCAGCGAACTACGCGAAAGTTCTCAGGGCAGGTTTGCGCCAGTCGCCGGACGTCATACTTGTCGGCGAAATGCGCGACCTTAATACAATATCAGTGGCGCTCACCGCCGCCGAAACCGGAACCTATGTTTTGTCGTCCCTTCACACAATGGGCGCCGCTAATTCAGCCAACAGGATTATCGACGTGTTCCCCCCGGCGCAGCAGCACCAGGTGCGCCTGCAGCTTTCAACCGTGCTGCAGGCGATAGTATCGCAGCAACTTCTCCCGTCGCCGACAAAAGGCAGGGTTCCCGTTTTTGAAATCATGATCGTAAACAGCGCGATCAGGAATATGATACGGGAAGAGAGGGCTCACCAGATCGACACCGCCATAAATTCCGGCGCGGCACAGGGGATGCAGCTTATGGATTACAGCATAGCTCAGGCTTTTAAAAACGGCGACATAACCCGCGAAACCGCGTTAACGTACTGCGTAAACCCGGATATGCTAATCAAATACATAGGGTAATTATATATGCGGTCTAATAATATGCCGAAGCGCGGCGCCGTGGTTTTTATACTGGCGGCAACCCTGTCGTTATTGTCACTGGCCTGTTCTAAAAGCCCGCAGGACTATCTCGAAGCCGGAAAAAAACATCTGGAGAAAGGCAGATACAATGAAGCCTTGATTGAGTTCCGTAACGCGGTTAAAAAAGACACCGATTTTCCGGAAGCGCATTATCAGATGGGGCGCCTTTACATGCTTCGCGGCGCATACCTTCAGGCGCTTCAGGAAATGCGTACCGTGATCCGTTCCGATGAAAATCGCATGGACGCGCACATCAGGATCGGAAACCTCCTCCTGGTACAGCGCAGATACGTTGAAGCCAGGGAAAAAGCGGAGTGGCTTCTCGAAATAACTCCCGACAGTCTCGAAGCCCGAATACTTGAGGCGAATTCATGGGCCGAAATGATTCATATCAACGATTCCATACATGAAATACGCGGGAGTTTTGAACAGGAACCGCGATTGAGGCCGCCATTCATTTCCCTTGGATCCTCCGGCAACGGCAAGCCAGGCGCAGACAAAGCGGAAGAACTTTTTCGGAAAATTGTAGATGCCGACGGCAGCCGGTTGCCGGCGCGCCTGGCGCTGGGGAATTTTTACCTGATGACGGGACGCGATTACGAAGCCGGAGAGCAATATGAAGCGGCGGCGCGAAACGATCCGCAGTCGCGTGACGCCGCTTTTGCCCTCGGATATTTCTACCTGCAAACCGAACGGCCGGTCGAAGCCGGGGAACAATATAATAAATATGTGGAACTGAGCAAAGGCGTTCCCGGCGTCGAAGTTGTTCTGCCGGATTTTTATCTGGCTTCCGGGGAAACCGACCGGGGCATACGGACTCTTGAAAAAATGGCTGCGGAAAATCCTGAAACCGGCGTTTTTAAAAGACGGCTGGCTTCCGTTTTTTTTGACCGGGGTGATTTTGATAAAGCCGATGAGCTTGCCGATGAACTAATCAAAAAAGACGACGGGGACGCGATAGCGCATTATCTTAAAGGCCGTATTTTGCTGACGCGGAATAAAGGCGGCGAAGCCGCACCGCACCTGCGGATTATGGCGGAACGGCGTCCCGGTTACGCGCCGGCCCGTTATTTTCTTGGAGCGGCATACATGCAAAACGGCGAAACGTCAAAAGCCGCGTCTGAACTTGAATCAGCCGTTTACCTTGACCCCGCGCTTTCTCAAGCCCGGCTTTCGCTTGCCAGACTAAAGCTTGAAACCGGAAACACCGGCGAAGCGATTCAAATAGCGCAAAAAGTTTTAAGCCTGAATCCCGAACTGGATGAAGCGCGCCTGATTCTGGGAATCGCGCTGACCACCCAAAAAGACTACCAGGCAGCCGCTCGGGAACTGCATACCTTTGTAAAAAACAATCCGAATAACCCCGCGGGCATGATACAGCTTGGATTTCTGCATATGGCGCAGGGGGATGCCGTCTCCGCCGAGGACCGTTTCGAAGCCGCGCTTAAAATCGACCCTGATAATCTGTCGGCAGCGACGGAACTGGCAAGGCTGTACGTAACGCAAAACCGGCATGACATGGCGGTTCAGCGGTTGAACCAAATGCTTGAGCAAAATCCCCGGCTTACCCGCGTGCGTGAAATTCTTGGACAGGTGCATTTAAACCGGAAAGATTTCAGTTCCGCGGAAGATGAGTATAAAAAAGCGGTCGCGGCGGAACCGGAAAACGCCGCGCTGTGGCTGAGTCTGGCGCGGTTTTATCAGAGTTCCGGGCAGGACGGCAAAGAGGTGTCGGAACTCGAGGAGTTCATTAAGACAAACCCGGCGAATATCGACGCCCGTAAAAGGCTTATAAATCTCTATGTAAATAAGAGCGGCACGGATAAAGCGTTGCGGCTTATCAATGAAACGCTCAGGGCCAATCCAAAAGAGACGGAAATCCGTCTAATGAAGGCCGATATCCTGATGGCGCAAAATAAATCCAAGGAAAGCATCCGGGAAATTCAAACTGCTCTCGAACACGACCGCAACTCCAAAGAGGCGCAGTACATGTTGGGCATAGCCTACATTCGGGATAAAAAAGAAGCGCAGTCGGAATCCGCGTTCAGGGCGGCGGTCAGAATTGATTCCAGGTTCATTCCAGCCTGGCGGGCGCTGACGCAGCTCAAACTCAGCGGCGGAAATATTGACGCAGCCATAGCGTACGGACGTGACGCCTTAAAAGCCAATCCCGGCGCCGTGGAAATGCGTCTTTTACTGGCCGAAGGCCTTTTAGGAAAAAAATCTTACAAAGACGCAATTGCCGAACTTGAAGCGTACGCCGGCGCAAGGCCGACGGACATCCACGGGCTTTACCGTCTGGGAACGGCTTATATGGAAGATGGGGATGACGCGAAAGCTGAATCCGCCCTTTTGCGCGCGCTCGAACGTAATCCCGGCGGTGTGGATATTCTGTCAGCGCTGGTTTTAATTTATTTGCGGCGCAACCAGCCGGAACAGGCAATTTCAAGCATAAACGCGCAGATTCAGAAAGCGCCGGCGGCGGGATTCCACGAACTCCTGGGCTGGGTTTACGCGGATCAGGGAAACTACGCAAAAGCGGAAGAAGCGTTTCACAAACAGGCGTCCATGGACGGGAATGGTGCGGCCGGTTTCATAAATCTGGCGTCTATCCATTTGTTACGGGAATCTTATGACGCGGCGATGGACGAACTGCAAAAGGTCATTTCCGGAAATCCGAAGTCTGGAGAGGCATACGCTTTGCTTGGCGCGATTTATCAAAAACGGAAAGACGGCAAAAAAGCGATGGAATATTACCGGACGGCGCTGGAAAACGATCCATCTCAGGCGCTTGCCGCCAATAACCTCGCCTTTTTACTCGCGGAAACCGGCGGCGGTCTGAGAGAAGCCGAACAATTAGCGCGGCAGGCACTGAAACAGCTTACAACCTTGCAGTCCTACGGTACGGATGCTAAAGAACAACTCGCGCGGCGGGCGCGGCGAACGCTGAAACAGCTTCCTTACCCTCACGCAATCTCGGACACCCAGGCATGGATATACTACAAACGAGGCGCGTATAGTCCCGCGATTGACCTGTTAATGGATTGCGTGAAACAGGATCCGAAAAACGCGGTTTATTCCTATCACCTCGGCATGGCGTACCTTAAAAACGGCAACACGGATCAAGCCAGGGAAGCTTTGACGCGCGCGCTTGATCTGAATCCAGACATGCCCCAGGCTTCCGAAATAAACAGCGTTATCCAGGAATTGCGGGATTAACGGATATTTTATGACAATGAAGATATTCGGGTAATTCCATTACACGTTTGTGAGAATGTGTCCCATTTTTTCTTTTTTCACGCGCAGGTAGTTCTGATCCACATCGTTCGGTGTAACTTCGATGGGTACCCTTTTTTCGACCACGATTCCCTCTTTCTCCAAACCTCGAATTTTGTTCGGATTGTTGGAAAGCAGGTTGATGCGCGTTGCGCCGAGATATTTCAGGATCTCGGCCGGCATCACATAATCTCGCAGGTCGGCGTCAAAGCCGAGAGAAATATTGGCAGCGACGGTGTCAAGCCCTTTGTCCTGCAGCTCGTAAGCGCGGATTTTGTTGGTCAAGCCAATGCCGCGGCCTTCTTTTTGCTGGTAAACAAGAACGCCGTTCCCTGCTTTGGCGATTAAATCAAGCGCTGCGTTAAGCTGTTCGCCGCAATCGCAGCGTTTCGAGGAAAAAACATCGCCAGTCAGACACTGGGAGTGAATACGCACAAGCGCGGCTGTTTCCGGGCAAGGGCTGCCCATAACCAAAGCCACGGCTTCTTCGCCGGAAGCAATATCGCGGAATCCATAAATACGAAACTCCCCAAAAACAGTGGGGAGTTTCGCGGAAGGAATATCTTCAAAATTCATTAGACAGGGGGAGTCAGGCTCCCAGATTGCATTAAAATACTTAAACGCGGGCGTTCAGCCCGCTTCCAATATCACTAACCACTAACCCACTGATCACTGTCCACTATTTCCGCTTTCAGCCGCAGGCGCGGTTTTTTCGCTCTTTTTAGCCTTGCTCTTGCGCTCTTTGGGCTTAAATTCACTCCCCACAAGCTCAATAATAGCTTTTTGCGTGCCGTCGCCAGGCCGGAAACCCAGTTTGATAATACGGGTATAACCGCCCGGTCTTTGCGCGAAACGCGGGGCTAAAGTGCTGAACAGCTTCGAAACTACCGCCGGATCTTTTACAAACGCAAGCGCCTGGCGACGGGCATGCAATGAATCGCGTTTTCCAAGCGTAATAATTTTTTCCGCAATCGGGCGCACCGCCTTGGCACGCTCCACGGTCGTCTGAATACGCTCCTTGTCAAGAAGCGATGTAACCATGTTGCGAAACATCATTAAACGATGGGGGGTTTTGCGTCCCAGTTTTTTTCCTGCAACTCGATGTCTCATAAATACAATCTCCGTTAAGCCGGATTCCTACGAAGTGCCCTTTAATTATCCGTCCTGGGGCCGGGAACAGGCAGGCCTTCAGCGTCAAACCTCATTCCAAAGTAGAATCCCATTTCGTTAAGAATTTCTTTGATTTCGTTCAGGGATTTGCGCCCGAAATTTTTCGTTTTCAACATTTCGCCTTCGGATTTCTGCACCAGTTCGCCGATCGTCTTGATGCCGGCATTTTTAAGGCAGTTGTACGAACGCACCGAAAGCTCTAATTCCTCGACGGATCTGTTCAGGTTAGCTAGTATTATCTTCGTTCCAGTGTCATCAGGACCAGGTTCAACAACATCGTCTTTGGGATCGAAATTGATAAAAATAGACATGTGATTTTTAACGATGTTGGCTGCCTCGGCAATCGCGTCCACAGGCGCTATGCAGCCATTTGTCCATACGTCAATCACAAGTTTGTCGTAGTCCGTGGTCTGCCCCAAACGGGCGTCTTCCACGGTATAATTTACACGCTTGATCGGTGAATGAACGCTGTCAAGGGGGATATACCCAACTGGCAGATCTTCGTCATAGTTTTCATCCGCCTGAACATAGCCACGTTCATTTTTAAGGCGCATTTCAATCTTCAGCTTGCCGCCCTCGCCGATGGTCGCGATATGGATGTTTGGATCAAGAATTTCCACATCCGCGTCCGGCGTAAAATTCGCGGAAGTCACAATGCCCGCCTGATCCGATTCAAGATATATCGTCTTTGGCTTATCCGAGTTGAGCAGGAACGGAACCTGCTTGAGGTTCATTATGATATTGGTCGCGTCTTCCTTTACGCCGGGAATCGGCGTAAATTCATGCAGAACGCCTTCAATCTTGACTGCGGTAATAGCGGCGCCTTCAATAGAGGAAAGCAACACGCGGCGCAATACGTTGCCGATAGTCGTGCCGAAACCGCGTTCGAAAGGCTGCCCGAAAAAGCGTCCGTAAGTTTGGGTTAACGTCTCGGATTCATGGAGCAACCGTTTTGGCTTTTGAAAAGCTCTTGTCATATTTACCCTCTTCTCAAGTTTTCTCTACTACTTCGAATAGAGTTCCACGATGAGCTGTTCGTCAATCGGCATTTGAATGTCTTCTCGCCTGGGCATCGAAACTACAGTACCTTTAAGCGCGTCGGCATCCAGTGTAAGCCAGGCGGGAACTCCGCCACGCCCGCCAATCGAACCGACTGAATCAAGAACCTGCGGGTTCTTTTTCATTGAGTCCCTGAGCGCAACGACATCTCCTTGCTTGACCTGCGCGGAAGCGATATCAACTTTTCTGTCGTTTATAAGCACATGCCCGTGGGTTACAATCTGTCTGGCCAGGTCACGGGAAGTGGCGAATCCAAGGCGGAATACTACGTTATCCAGGCGGCTCTCAAGGAGCGTCAGGAGCGTTTCACCGGTAATCCCCTTCATCCTGTCCGCCTTCGCAAAATAATTGGCGAACTGGTTCTCAAGCACCCGGTAAATACGTTTAACCTTCTGCTTCTCGCGGAGCTGCACGCCATACCCTACTGTTTTGGGGCGATGATTGCGGCCATGCTGCCCCGGAGGAAACCCCTTTTTCTCAACAGCGCATGTATCCCTGAAGCAACGCTCGCCTTTCAGGAAAAGTTTCGTCCCTTCGCGTCGGCACAGCCGGCATTTCGCTTCGCGGTATCTTGCCAATTCCCAATCTCCTTACCGGGCGCTTCTAAAAACCCAAAACTCTGCGTTACGCTCCTTAGACAAAATGCTCATTTACCTATGTGTAAACTCCGCTTTTGCCTCAGTCGCAAGCCTTGATTTTGAGGTTTTTAGAAGCGCCCTCCTTATTAAAAAATCATCACTCAAAAATCAAAAATACCATTAAACCCGGCGCCGTTTTGGCGGCCGGCAGCCGTTATGCGGAATCGGGGTGATATCCCGGATTGCTTTCACTTCCAGACCGGCTGCCTGCAACGCGCGAATCGCGGATTCACGCCCCGCGCCCGGACCTTTTAGCCGCACGCTAATGGTTCGCATACCATATTCTTTAGCGGCGTTAGCGGCGATGGTCGCGGCCTGCTGCGCGGCAAACGGGGTTCCCTTTCGGGATCCACGGAATCCGTTTGCGCCCGCGCTTGAAGTCGCCAGCAGATTGCCGTCAAGATCGGTAATGCTGACGATAGTATTGTTAAATGTCGAAAGAATGTGCGCCATACCTGCGGGAATATTCAGTTTCTCCCGCTTCTTGCCGCCAGCCTTACGTTTTGTAGTTTTCTTTCCCTTCGCCTGTTTCTCAGCCATTAGTCGCTCCAGCCGGCTCCTTTACTTTTTACCCGCTATCCGACGCGGTCCCTTGCGCGTCCTAGCGTTGGTGTGCGTCCGCTGCCCGCGAGCCGGAAGGCCGCGGCGATGACGCAGTCCGCGATAGCAGCCAATCTCCATCAGTCTCTTAATATCCATTGAAACGGCTTTGCGTAAATCGCCTTCAACCATTCCGTCACGCTGAATAATATTGCGGATTTTTACGGTCTCTTCCTCTGTCAAATCCTTTACTTTGGTGCTGATATCTATAGCGGCTTCCTGACAGATTTTCGTAGCACGGCTCCTGCCTATGCCGTAGATATACGTAAGCCCGATCTGAACCCGTTTGTTGATCGGCAGATCCACTCCTGCGATTCTAGCCAATTTTATACCTCCATTACCCTTGACGTTGCTTATGCTTGGGGTTGGGACACCGAATCTGGATTACTCCTTTGCGGCGCACGACCTTACATTTAGTGCATATTTTTTTGACGGATGCTCTTACCTTCATAACACTATCCCTACACTGTCCCTGCCTGAAAATAACCGATAAAAGATACATGATATCGGTTGCGGAATACAGCCCCGCCTTACCTTACAAAAACTATTTATTTATGCCTGTAAACAATTCGCCCCCGCGATAAATCATATGGGGACAGCTCAACCAGCACTTTATCGCCCGGGAGAATGCGTATGAAATTTTTTCGCATCTTTCCCGAAATGTGCGCAAGCACCAGGTGTTTACTTTCAAGTTCCACACGGAACATGGCGTTTGGCAACGTTTCCGCCACAGTTCCAAGAACTTCTATAGCATCCTCTTTAGACATAAACCTGTAAAAACTACTCCCTTTTCTTCGCTGCCCCGGAATTCATTCGTTCCTCCAGGGCTCCGTGAATAGCGTAAAAAACCTTAGCCGGCACCTGGTCGCCATCGACCATAATGTATGTTCCCCGCTCCTGGTAATACCGGATCAGCGGTTCGGTCTGTTCGTGATAAACCTTTAATCGCTCGGCAATAACATCGGTGGAGTCATCCGCGCGATGCACCAGACTGACGTTGCACTTATCGCAACCCCCTTTAAGCGTACCGGAACTCAATTCTTCGCTGAAAGTCCGGTTACAATTCGGGCACATCCATCGCGACCCCAGCCGGACAAACAAAACTTCATCAGTAACACTTATACAAACCGTAATGGTCTGAACATTATCCTGATCTAAAATCCTCTGCAATGTGTCCGCCTGGGACAATTTCCTTGGATAACCGTCGAGGATAAATCCTCTTCTGCAATCCGAATGCCTCAGCCGTTCATAAACTATGGCATCCACAAGTTCGTCGGGAACCAGTTGCCCGGCTTCAAGGAATGTCTTTGCCCGTATCCCGTTTTCAGTACCATCCTTTATCGCCATCCGCAACATATCTCCCGTGGAGATATGCGCGAAGCCAAGCATACTGGAAAGCAAACGGGCCTGGGTACCTTTCCCCGCTCCCGGGGGACCCAGCATAATAATCGCTATTTTCAAGTCATTCACTTGCCTTTACGATTTTTTAACATCATCACAAGTATTAAATCGCTAACCTCTTCTCCCGCGAATCCTTCCTTTTTTAAGGAATCCGTCGTAATGCCGCATAATCAACTGTGACTCTATCTGCTGCACGGTATCCATCGCTACGCCAACCACAATGAGCAACGACGTGCCGCCAAAGAAGAATGTTACTCCCAACCCGGTAGTGATCCCGCTTAGTTGCAACGAACTAAGTATATCGTCCAGTCCTGGCCCTATAAATGGAATCGATTGAACCTTAAATCCGGTAATAAGGAACTCCGGCAGAAGACAGATCAAAACAAGATAGATCGCCCCGGCCAGTGTCAAACGGCTCAGGATGCCGTCGATGTATTCCGCCGTTCTGCGTCCCGGACGTATGCCCGGAATGTATCCACCGTATTTCTGGATGTTATCCGCCACTTCCATTGGATTGAAAATAATACTGACGTAGAAAAAACAGAAGAATACTATGCCAAGAATGTAAAGCACGTTGTACCAGAACATGCCCTGTGCGAGCGCCGAGGTGATTTCCCTCATCCATCCGTAAGACAGCACTGTCCCAATCGTTGAAGGAATCGCAATTATTGACGAAGCAAAGATCACAGGGATTACGCCGCCTGAGTTTACCTTCAGCGGAAGATGCGTCGATTGTCCGCCGTAAACTTTTCTTCCAACTACGCGCTTGGAGTACTGCACAGGGATCCTGCGTTGTCCCCGTTCGACAAAAACCACTGCGGCCACCACCAGGACCATCATTACAACAAGCGCAAGCGCGGTGATAATTTTAAGTTCCTGCTGGCGGAAAACCGCATTGAATATCCAGCTGATGGCGCTCGGCAGTCCAGCCACAATACCGGCGAAGATTATCAGACTTATGCCGTTGCCGATGCCGCGTTCGGTAATCTGTTCGCCGATCCACATAATAAAGGCCGTTCCGCAGGTCAAAGTAATCATGACCATTAAGCGGAACCCCCATCCCGGAGAAAGCACAATCGGATCGCCCGTCCCGCCTGACCGTTCCAGGGCGAAAGCCGTCATCAACCCTTGCACCAAAGTCAGGGCAATCGTCAGATATCGGGTATACTGCGTAATTTTTTTGCGCCCAAGTTCCCCTTCTTTTGAAAGTTTCTCAAGGTGAGGAACCACGACGGTAGCCAACTGTAAAATGATCGACGCCGTAATGTACGGCATGATACCCAGGGCAAAAATACTGAAACGCCTCAGCGAGCCGCCGGAAAATACGTCCAAAAATCCGAAAATCGACCCCGCGTTAGACTGAAACAACTGTTCCAGCGCCGCGTTGTTGATACCCGGCGTGGGAATAAACGCGCCTATACGATACACGGCCAGCAATCCCAACATATAAAATACGCGTTTGCGCAAGTCGGGAATGCTGAATATGTTCTGTATGGCGCCAAGAATCCGATTTTTTTCTTCCGGCATTTTTTTTCTCGTTTAATACGTAGTACAGCGTGAATTATAAATTTCGGGACCCCCGAATTTATTTACTTCATGCGGTACACGCGATAACTTCTGTGCTACCGCCCGCTTTATTAATCTTCTCAACAGCGCTTTTACTAAATTTATGCGCGCGGACATGAATAGCTTTTTCGATCTCTCCTGTTCCGAGAATCTTAACGTCTTCGTTCAGGTTTTTGATTATGCCGTTATCCCTTAGCATAACAAGGTCAATCTTCGCGCCTGCCTCGAATGAAGCCAGTTTTTCCAGATTCACAACAACATATTCCTTACGGAAAATATTGTTGAATCCGCGCTTGGGGAGGCGACGGTAAAGCGGCATCTGTCCGCCTTCAAATCCCGGACGCATACTGGAACCGGCGCGTGAATGCTGACCGTTGTATCCGCGCGTCGCCGTCTTGCCGTGACCGGATCCCATGCCGCGTCCTACACGCTTATTCTTCCTGTTTGCTCCTGGCGCCGGTTTTAATGTATTAATGCTTAACATGATTATGTCCTGTTTATGTACTATGCTTCTGCCAGTGTTCCATAAAGTCTGAATTTTTCCATGGAAAAATTCAGACTTTATGCGATACCAAATTACACGATCCGCACAAGATGCGGAATCTGCGCCACCATCCCCCGGACAGCCGGAGTATCAACACGTTCGACAATTTGATTCAGCCGTTTGAACCCCAGGCTTTTAATGACCAGCTTATGTTTTTTCGGAGCGGCGATCGCGCTTTGGAAATACTGAATTTTCAGCATTACTCCTGACCCAACATTGTTTTTCGGCTCCATCTCTTACAAATCCTCCACTTGCCGGCCACGCAGTTTCGCGACTTCATCCGGCCCCTTGAGCCTTTTCAGGCCGTCAAAAGTAGCCTTGACTACATTGTGCGGATTCGGGCTGCCAAGAGACTTGGTAAGGATATTTGAAATACCCGCGGATTCCAGCACGGCGCGAACCGGACCTCCCGCTATTACCCCGGTGCCTTCCGAAGCCGGCTTGAGAATGACACGCCCGGCGCCATAACGCCCCAGAATCGTATGCGGAATGGTTCTGCCTTGCATGGGAACGACAATAAGGTTTTTCCGCGCCTGTTCGACACCCTTTTTGATAGCCTGCGGCACTTCTTTAGCCTTGCCCATTCCATAGCCGACCCGGCCATTCTGGTCGCCCACAACCACGAGAGCGCTGAAGCTCAGGTTTTTTCCGCCTTTAACCACTTTGGTTACACGGTTAATGGAAACTACCTGATCTTTAAATTCCTGCTGCGCATTAGGATCGTTCTTTTCCAAAGCTACTCTCCTTAAAATTTTAATCCCGATTCCCGTGCCGCGTCAGCGACCGCCTTTACGCGTCCATGATAGAGGTACCCGCCACGGTCAAACACCACGGCTTCGATCCCTTTGCTTTTAGCTCTTTCCGCGATTTTTTTGCCGACCAGTTTGGAGGCTTCAATATTTCCCGTCCCCTTGCACTCGCCGCGCAGTTCTTTTTCGATCGTGGATGCCGCAGCGAGGGTTTTTCCCTGGCTGTCGTCTACAATTTGCGCATAAATGTACCGCGAACTGCGATACACGCAAAGTCTCGGCCGTTCCGTAATGCCGGAAATCTTCGTCCGGATACGTTTATGAATTCTTCGCCGCTCACTGTTACGGTCAATTAAGCCGATCATTACGCACCCTTCTTTCCAACTTTAAGTTTGATCGCTTCGTTGGCATACCTGAGACCCTTGCCTTTGTAGGCATCCGGCCGCTTCAAGGAACGGATGTCTGCGGCAAGCTGCCCGACAAGCTGTTTATCCGCCCCGGAAATGGTAATCGTCGCCACATAATTTTGTATAGTCCTGCTCTGCTTTTCCACTTTGACGCTGATTCCTTTGGGAATTGGAAACTCTATAGGATGGGAGTAACCGAGCGCAAGAGTAACAGCATTCGGCTTGGCGTCAACTTTATAGCCGATACCGACCAGATCCAGATCCTTGGAAAAACCTTCGGTAACGCCACGAACACAGTTTGCCGCAAGCGCGCGCGCAAGCCCGTGATATCCCGGATAGGGCTTTTCGTCCGAGGGGCGCGTCGCCGTAAGAACTCCGTCTTTCAGTTCAAAACTTATTCCTGAAGGTATCGGCGCCGAGAGCTTTCCCAGCTTGCCTTCAACTTCAATACAGCGGTCGCCGATCGTCACTTTAACGCCGTTTGGCACTGCGATTGGCTTCTTCCCTATTCGCGACATATAAACACCTTATTCCATTAACTTACCGAGCAGAGCACTTCCCCGCCCAGACCTTTTTCTTTCGCCTGCTTCCCGGTCAAGACTCCATGGGACGTAGACAGAATGCAAATACCCAACCCGCCGAGAATGGAAGGAATTTTATCCTTGCCCGCATAGACCCGGCATCCCGGACGGCTTATCCGTTCAAGCGAGGTAATCACGGGCGTTTTCCCGGACGCGTAACGCAGTTGAACGCGGATCATCCCCTGCCGGTCGTCCTGATTAAAAATGAAATTGGAAATATATCCCTCTTCTTTGAGGATACGTACAATTTCAAGCTTCAGCTTCGACGAGGGTACGTCTACGGAATCATGTTTCGCGGCGCTGGCGTTGCGAATCCGCGTCAGAAGATCCGAAACAGGATCAGTCATTGTCATGATCAAAACTCCATTTTTTGTTACGGGTTATCAGTTGTAAGATTTTTTGAAGCGTACCAAATGCCTGCTTCAAAAAATCTGATGACTGATAACTTATATCTTTTACCAGCTCGATTTTGTCACGCCCGGAATTTCGCCCGTAAGCGCCAGTTCCCGGAAACAAAGACGGCACAACTGAAATTTCCGGTAATATCCGCGGGAACGCCCGCAACGCTGACACCGATTGTGCGCCCTCACGGCGAATTTCGGCGCCATTCTGGCTTTGGCTTTTTTACAATTTCTCGCCACATTAACTCCTTATTGCTGCCCTTTTTTAACGAATGGCATTCCAAGAGCTTTCAACAACTCATAGGCTTCGTTATCGCTCTTCGCGCTCGTCACTACGGTAACGTTCATGCCGCGGGCCTTGTCAACTTTGCCATAATCAATTTCAGGGAAAATGAGCTGATCTTTTAGCCCCAGAGTGTAGTTTCCGCGACCGTCGAAAGCTCTGTCGGAAACTCCTCGAAAATCCCTTACGCGCGGCAGCGCGATGCTTATGACACGATCCAGAAATTCATACATCATGTCGCCGCGCAGCGTAACCGTCACTCCGATCGGCATCCCTTCGCGCAGCTTGAAAGCCGCGATTGATTTTTTCGCCTTCGTAACAACCGGGCGCTGCCCTGTGATCGCCGACAATTCATCCGCCGCGACGTCCAGAATCTTGGCGTTCGCTATCGCGTCGCCCAACCCCATGTTTACATTGATCTTCATCAGTTTTGGAACCGCCATGATATTGGCGTACCCGAACTGCTTTGTCAGGGCCGGTACGGCTTCTTTTTTATATAAGTCCCTAAGTCTGCTCATGTTCTATTTGTCCTTACAACGTAATTACGCGTCCAGAGTCTCGCCGCATTTCTTGCACACCCTGGTCTTTTTCCCATCCTGGGCGACGCTGACGCCGAGGCGCGCGCGCTTGTTGCAATTCTTGCAGACAACCATCAGGTTAGAGACATGAATCGGAGATTCCTTGGGCAAAATCCCGCCCTTTACATTTTTCTGCGGATTGGGACGGGTATGCTTATTAATGAAGTTAATCCCCTCGACAATCGCCCTGTCCTTATCCAAAAAGACCCTGAGAACCTTGCCGGTTTTCCCCGAATCTTTTCCGGATAAAACATAAACCGTATCATTTTTCTTTATATGCACATTCATATCTCCTCAATGATCTGCTGTGAAAATTAAAATTTTCACAGCAGATCATTGACCTTTTCAATCGCGTTAGAGCACCTCGGGCGCCAGCGAAACGATCTTTAAAAAGTCTCTGTCTCTCAGTTCGCGGCTGACCGGGCCGAAAACGCGCGTGCCGACCGGCTCATGCTGATCGTTAATCAATACAGCCGCGTTGTCGTCAAAACGAATATAGGAACCGTCCTTGCGCCGGTATTCCTTGCGTTGCCGCACAATGACGGCCTTTACCACCTGTCCCTTTTTTACCGTCCCGTCAGGGGCGGCTTCTTTAACGTTGGCGGTAATGACGTCGCCCAGTTGAGCGATCCGCCCAACCTGGTTGCCCAAAGCGTGAATACAGGAGATCTTGCGCGCTCCTGAATTATCCGCAACGTCTAAAATCGTTCGCATCTGTATCATATTCTTATCTCCAATTATCTCCTTGCAATTTTCGATTGCAATTGCAATCGAAAATTGCAAGGAGATAATCGTTTAACCTAATCTACGCTCGCCGCGGCGGCTAATATCTTTTCAACGCGCCATCTTTTTCTTGCGCTTAACGGCCTTGTTTCCACAATGCTCACGCGATCGCCTACCTTGCAGGATTCGTTCTCGTCGTGCGCCAGAAATTTTGAAGTCCGCCTCTGGATTTTTTTATAGAGGCGATGCGGAACCATTCTGTCAACGGCAACCGTAACGGTTTTCTGCATTGCCGTACTGGTAACAATGCCTACCTGGCTCTTGCGGATTCCTCTTTTTTCTTCCGTATTGCTCATCCCAACCTCTATCCCTGCAATTCCATTTCGGTTAGTACCGTTTTTATGCGGGCGATGTCACGCCGGACGTCTTTCATTGTTCCCGCGTTTTCTGTCTGCCCCATCGCCGCCTGAAACCTGATCCGGAGAAGCTGTCTGCGCAGTTCGGATTCTTCCTGAACCAGATCTTCCTTCGACATGTCGCGAAATTTGGAAGCTTTCATTCCGTCTCCTTCCCGAACCGTGTAACGAATTTGGTTTTAAGCCCCAGTTTGTTGCCGGCCAGCCGCATCGCTTCCTGCGCCTGTTCCTCGGTAACCCCCTCCATTTCATAGAGGATCTTTCCGGGGCGAACCACGGCTACCCATCCTTCCGGAGCGCCCTTGCCTTTGCCCATACGGGTTTCAGCCGGTTTTTTGGTAATCGGCTTATCCGGGAAGACGCGAATCCAAATCTTTCCGCCTCTTTTCACAAAACGGGTGATAGCCACACGGGCAGCCTCGATCTGGCGATCCGTTACCCATCCGACTTCAAGCGCTTTCAAGCCGTATTCGCCAAAAGAAACATCGGAACCGCGCCAGGCTTTGCCGCGCCTCTTCCCCTTCTGTTGCTTACGATATTTAACCTTCTTAGGCATTAACATAAAATGCACTCACTCCGTTCCCAAGGCGTTGCCTTGGGCTGTTATGTTACGGCCTTTCGAGGCCGTTGGAACTCAGCCCTATCGGGCCGACTTGTCCGGGCGTTGCATTTCAAAGACCTCGCCCTTATAAATCCAGACCTTTATGCCGATAACTCCGTACGTCGTACTCGCTTCCGCAAATCCATAATCAATATCGGCGCGGAGAGTATGCAGAGGCAACTGGCCGCTGAGATACCATTCCGTGCGCGCTATTTCGGCTCCATTAAGACGGCCGGATATCCGAACTTTGATTCCCTTGGCGCCGAAGCGCAGTGTTCCATCTACCGCCCGCCGCATCGCGCGCCGGAAAGCTATGCGCTTTTCCAGTTGCTGCGCAATCCCCTCGGCGACCAGTTGGGAATCAAGCTCAGGCTTGCTGATTTCCTGTATCTTCAGATTTACGTCTCTTCCGGTTACAAGCTGCAATTCCTTCTTCAGCTTTTCGATCTCCGACCCTTTTTTTCCGACGATAATGCCTGGGCGCGAAGTGAAAATAATAACGGTCAGCTTGTTGGCCGCGCGCTCCACGTCAATGCGCGAAACGCCGGCGTGCGCGAATTTATTTTTCAGCATTGTTTTAAGGCGCAGATCCTCATGCAGAAGCCCGCCGTAGTCTTTTCGCGCAAACCACCTGGAACGCCACGTTCTGTTTACGCCCAGCCTGAAACCGTAAGGATGTACTTTCTGACCCAAGGATGCCTCCCTCTACACTATTCTGTATCTTTGCCTTTAATTACTATGCTGACGTGCTTGCCGCGCCGCTGCTGCCGGTACGCCCGGCCCTGAGGAGCGGGACGCACGCGCCGACGCCATTTTGTCGGCCCGGAATCAACCACCGCACGGACGACAATAAATTCATCAACGTTGGCTGCGGCGTTTTTTTCGCGCGCGTTTGCGACGGCGGAAAGCAATACCTTTTCAATCGCCCCTGTAGCCCGCTTGTTGGTGAAACGCAGAATTGCAAGCGCCTCTTCAACGCTGCGGTCCCGGATAAGGTCGATAACAAGCCGGGCTTTCTGCGGCGACCCCTTCAAGTATTTGCCTTTAGCTGTAGCTTCCATAACTAACCCTATTTCATTGAAGTCGATTTTTCGGACGCCTTCGCAGTATGCCCCTTGAACGTACGGGTAGGAGCGAATTCACCCAGTTTATGACTGACCATGTTTTCGGAAATATAAATTGGAATGAATTTTTTGCCGTTATGTACGGCAACCGTTAATCCAACCATTTCCGGCGTAATTGTCGAGCGCCGCGACCAGGTTTTAATAACCGTCCGGCCGCCGGAACTTGTAACCGCCTTCACCTTCGTAAGAAAATGTTCGTCAACAAAAGGACCTTTTTTTACCGATCTGGTCATACCGTTCCCTACTTCTTGCCGCGACGCTTGATAATAAAGCGCTGCGTACGTTTGTTATTCCGGGTTTTATAACCTTTTGTGGGCACGCCCCACGGACTCACGGGATTACGCCCGCCGGAAGTCTTGCCTTCGCCGCCGCCGTGCGGATGATCGACCGGGTTCATGACGACACCGCGCACAGTCGGGCGTATACCCATCCAGCGCATACGTCCGGCTTTGCCGATGGAAACATTCTCATAATTGAGATTTCCAACCTGGCCGACGGTCGCGTAACAGTCAAGATGAATCATTCGCGTTTCGCCTGAAGGCATTTTGATCTGCGCGTATCCGGCTTCCTTGGCGACAAGCTGCGCCGCCACGCCCGCGCTGCGCGCCAACTGCCCGCCTTTTCCCTTTTTCATTTCAATATTGTGGATTGTCGTGCCAAGCGGAATATTTTTGAGCGGCAGAGCGTTTCCTACCAGGATATCCGCGGCATCGCCCGCAACCACAGACGTACCTACCGCCAGACCGTCAGGCGCGAGAATATAGCGTTTTTCGCCATCCGCGTAGCAAAGCAGGGCAATACGGGCCGAACGGTTCGGATCGTATTCGATCGCGAGCACTTTTGCCGGAATTTCCCGCTTATCCCGCCGAAAATCAATAATGCGGTAAAGTTTTTTATGACCGCCGCCGCGATGCCGTATTGTAAGACGCCCCTTGTTGTTGCGTCCCGATATGCGGAGTTTCGGTTCGGTCAGTCTTTTAAGCGGTCTATCTTTTGACAGCTCTTTGGTATCAAGAGTGGTCTTGAATCTAACCGCCGGCGACGTAGGATTGTAAGTCTTTATTTTGGACATTTTTATAATGCCTCTGAGAATTCAATCATTTTTTCGCCCTTTTTGAGCGTGACATAAGCTTTTTTCCAATCCGGACGCCGGCCGGTGTACTTGCCCTGGCGCTTCTTTTTTCCGTGGAAAATAGCGGTTCGAACACTGTCGACTTTCACCTTGAAGATATGCTCCACCGCGTCTCTGATTTCAATCTTGTTGGCGTCCCGCAGAACCTTAAAAGCCAGAGTTTGCTGAATTTCCTTCATCAACGTGCTTTTTTCCGTAATGACAGGCGCTCTTAAAACGAGTTCTCTTCTGTTCATTTGTTCAGTACCTCCTGTACCTGGAGGATGGCGTCTTTGGAAAAAAGGAGCGCGTCGCTGTTTACAACGTCGAAAATATTGACGGCGTTTCCCGGAACCAGCTTAACCGTCGGAAGATTACGAACGGAGAGAAGCAGATTTTTTTCGCCGGTGGAATCTATAACAAGCACTTTCCCACCTATTCCAAACGCGCCAAGAATTTTGTTGAACTCCTTCGTTTTATGGCTTTCCAGCGGCAGGCCTTCAACCACCGTCACCAGGTTCTCGCTGAGCTTGGCGGAAAGCGCGGAACGTAGAGCGCCCCGAAGTTTTTTACGCGGAAACCGATAGTTATAGTCGCGCGGCTTTGGCCCGTGAACGGTGCCGCCGTGCCGCCACAGCGGGCTGCGGAGACTGCCTATGCGGGCCCGTCCCGTTCCCTTCTGTTTCCACAGCTTTTTTCCGCTGCCGCTGACTTCGCCACGTACCTTGGTCGAAGCCGTCCCGGCCCTGCGGGAGTCGTTATAATGCTTTATGGCTTCCCAAATGAGCGGTTCATTAAATTCCGCCTTAAAAACGGCGTCGGAAAGCTCAATCTTTCCCACCACCTCATTGGCAAGGTTTTTTACCTCTATCTCCGCCATTACCAACCTCGATAATAATCAAGCCGAAACTTCTTATTATAACCTATCGGCGCAAAAATACTATGTTTTTTTTACGCCTTTTTTAACAAAACATATCCGCCATTGCGGCCCGGAATAGCGCCGGCAACCAAAAGAATGTTGTCCTGTTCCTCTATACGCACTATTTTCAGGTTTTTAACCGTAACCCGTTCGCTTCCCATATGCCCCGCCGCCCGCATTCCAGGCAGAACCCGGCTTGGATACGCTGAAGCGCCGATAGACCCTGGAGCGCGATGGAACATTGAACCATGCGTCGCCCGTCCGCCTCCAAAGTGATGTCTTTTGATCAGACCGGCAAAACCGCGCCCCTTGCTGGTTCCTATCACATTGATTTTTTCCTGCGGCTGAAAAACCTGCTGCGCAAGTATCTGGTCGCCTATATTCACCGCTTCGCTTGCGCCGTTTTCGCCGAACTCACGAATAATACGGCAGGGATTCACACCGGCTTTTTTGAAATGTCCGGCGCGGGGTTTTACAACCCTGGCCGGCCGGATGAATTCGACAAGACCGAGCTGCACGGCTTCGTAGCCGTCCGTTTCCTTTGATTTTTTCTGTACCACAACACAGGGACCGGCTTTAATAACCGTCACGGGCGTTACCACGCCCGCTTCGTCAAAAACCTGCGTCATTCCTAATTTGATTCCAATCAGTCCGTCAACCATAACATTTCATTAGTTAGGAGTTAGGAATTAGGAGTTAGGAGTTGGTATCTGAATTTTCAACTCCCGTCTAACTCCTAACTCCTTGCTCCTAACTCCTCACTATTTATGTTCCGTTCCAAAAGCTTTAATTTCAACGTCAATGGCCGCGGGCAGATCCAGCTTCATAAGCGCGTCCACCGTCTGCGGAGTCGGCTCAAGAATATCCACAAGCCGTTTATGCGTCCGAATCTCAAACTGTTCACGCGATTTTTTATCCACATGGGGCGAGCGTAGAACGCAGAACTTGTTTTTTAGCGTCGGTAGAGGGATAGGGCCGGATACCCGCGATCCCGTTCGTTTTGCGATATCCACGATTTCAGAAGTGGATTGATCCAGAACCCTGTAATCGTAAGCCTTTAGCCTTATTCTAATTTTTTCGCTCAACATAACGCTTCCATTACTCCAGAATGTCAGAAATGGTGCCCGCGCCTACCGTACGGCCGCCTTCGCGGATCGCAAAACGCAAACCCTTTTCCATCGCTATAGGCGTTATCAACTTGATCGTCAAGCTAACGTTATCACCAGGCATAACCATCTCGGTGCCTTCAGGCAATTCCGCTACTCCTGTCACGTCCGTGGTACGGAAATAAAACTGCGGACGATACCCGTTGAAAAACGGCGTGTGACGTCCGCCTTCTTCCTTCGTCAACACATAAGCCTGAGCCTTGAAATGAGTGTGAGGTGTTATACTGCCGGTCGCCGCGATAACCTGGCCGCGCTCAACATCCTTCTTGTCCGTACCGCGCAAAAGCAAACCAACGTTGTCGCCAGCC
>Ga0082212_10001229_pt1 | contig 37683 bp, 30 predicted proteins | sample TergutNt197P3_FD_71548 | JGI IMG/M metagenome (GOLD analysis project Ga0082212, IMG submission 71548) | Neocapritermes taracua P3 segment gut microbial communities from Petit-Saut dam, French Guiana - Nt197 P3 | ecosystem: Host-associated > Arthropoda: Insects > Digestive system > Gut ...
AGCTATACCACGACCGGTAAAGTCGTAACGTTTGATGGGCGGGAGATTGAGTTTGACCTAAACATCATCATGACCCGGGAATTTAAAGCTGTTTTCGAGGAAAGCTATGTTCAGGTAGCGCAGATTTTCGCCGATCCCCTTGTCATCAATTTGGAAGGCTTCATCGCTGAAATGACCGACCAGACCTTCATTTTCGATCTTGAAGGGAATGGTGACATGAGTAATATTTCAATCCTGTCATCGAAAAGCGGCTATCTGGCCGTGGATATGTGCGGCAGCGGAATCATCAGGGATGGCAGCCAACTATTTGGAACCGCCTCCGGGAATGGCTTTGCCGACCTGGCACTGCATGATACGGACGGAAACGGATGGATTGATGAAAATGATGAAATCTGGAAGCATTTACGGATTTGGGTCATGGAGCCGGATGGCAGCAACAGCCTTTATACATTGGCTGAGAAAGGTGTAGGTGCTATTTTTCTAGGAAATTTGGCGACGGATTTCATGTTGACCGATGAATACAATGAGGCTAAGGGTATGATCCGTAATACCGGCCTGTTCCTCTATGAGTCGGGGGCGGTTGGCAGTGTCCAACAGGTCGATGTCGTAAAATTTGAGGCTTGAACATACAATAAGTTATGAGTCAAACCAGCGTCTACCAAAAATTTTCTTACGAAAATCGAGAAAACGTCGAATATAGAAGAATCGTATCAGGAAACAAGCACTTTTTAGTGAAAATCCTTGGTGCGGTTCTTTTATTTGTTTTGCTATTGCCATATGTGATTACATCACTTTTTGGCAATGTTGGCGGAGATAACGGCGCGGCATGGGAAAAGGACTTGGCCGAAGGCAATATCTATATAGAGAACAGAACCGATATCGGGCGCGAACGGATTCCCCTGGAAATTTACTTGATTGATAAGCTGGCACGTTCAATGAATACGGATTATCATCCGGAGGCCCTAAGGGCGCAAGCGGTTTTATTGCGGACAGCCCTGATTGAAGAGCTACACTCTTTAAGCGGCGGTATTCGCGGTACCACATATGTAAGCGATCCGGAATATGGCAGGGGCCTTGTCAATGAAAATGTGCTTGCCGCGGTGGCATCAACGAAAGGAGTAATCTTAACATACCATGACCGGCCGGCAAAAGTTGCTTATTTTGCCGTTAGCAATGGGAGAACCAGAGATGGCGGGGAGGCATTTGCACAAGAGGAGCTTGCTTATTTTAAACCAGTTGATTGTAATCGTGATTTTCTTGCGGAGAATTTCACTTCCCAAAAGATCATGAATCGAAGTGAATGGATTTTAACCATGGAAAATAAGGCCTTGGGCGAAATAGCGCAAGATTTAGCGGTTCACGATGTTAAGATACGTCGTGATTTTGGGGGCTATGTCATCGATTTAACGATTCCGGCTTCGCCGTCACCGATTATCTTAAGCGGGGAAGAGTGCCGCTTAATCTGGGGCTTAAATTCATCCTGTTTTACCATTGATGAAAGCAAGAACAAAATTATTTTTTCGGTCAAAGGGGTGGGGCATGGCATAGGCATGAGCCAATATGCCGCCAATGAGATGGCAAAGGGCGAAAATGACTATATCGCAATTCTGGAATATTTCTTTTCTGGTACAATGCTGACAAAATTTGAATAATCAGCAAAAAAATGGGAAAAACTATCAATAATTTAATTATGAAATTCTATTTTGAAATCATTGATGGAGGTAACCAAATGAAAAGAAACAGAAACAGATCCGGGCTTGCGAGAGAACGTTGGATTATGGCCGCCGGCTCAGTTCTCGTGCTGGGGGCGCTTACATTAACCGGTGTGTATGTCCGAAATTTAAGCAGTCAAAATTATGATGGGTACATTGTTGATTTAACGGCACTTGATGAAAAAAACAGCGGACTCGCACAGAAAGATACCTTCCCTGATGCGGTGCCGGACGGTGGTTTTACCGTCATCGACCATCTGTTGCCGTCAGACGATTTGGACTATGACCCCTTTTATCAAGAGACAAGCGGGTCACGAGTAGGAAATCCCGACTCAGCGGTCAATTTGCCAAACGACATCAAAGAGCAGATTGGCGGCCCGGATCCTAACAATTTGGTTGTAAGTGGCATCACTTCAAGTGATTTAGAGATTGGCGAGCTGGTCATGGCAACAGAGGATAAGCCCGATATCACACCGGATGGAAATATTCCGGCAGAGGGAAATAACTCGGCAGCAAGAGCAGAGGAACTACGCGAGGAAACTAGGCAACCGGCGAATGCTGCGGCAGAGGACAAGCCAGCCACAGTAAAGAAGGAAGAACCGGCCGCTTCCAGTGTCCCGGCAATCTCTACGACGATGCAAACCGCCCTTACCTTTAAAGATGGCGATAATCTGGCGTGGCCGGTCGTTGGCAATGTTTTGATTAATTATAGCATGGATAAGTCGGTATATTTCCCGACCCTCAAGCAGTATAAATATAATCCGGCCATCATCATCCAAGCAAAGGAAGGCGATGTCATCTTCGCAGCAGCGGCAGGAAAAGTAACAAAAGTCTATCAAGACCCCCAAATTGGTGATGCGATTACGATTGAGCTGGGCAATGGTTATGAGCTTACGTATGGCCAGCTTAAGAACATTTTGGTCTCTGAAGGCAGCTTCGTTGCCGCCGGAGATATTGTGGCGGAAGTAGCAGCACCGACGAAATATTATAGTGTTGAGGGAACGAATGTGTATTTTAAACTGACCAAAGACGGAGTTCCGGTAAACCCTTTGAGTAAATTAAATTAAGACTACGAAAGGAAATGACAGTCATGCTCTTAATCAAATACGGTAAGATTTTGACAATGAGTGGCCAGGTTCATGAAAAAGGATTTCTTGCCATCGAGAATGGTAAAATTGTCGATATCGGCCCGTTGGAGCATGGCTGTATTTTTAATGAACTTAAAAATTGTGAAATATTTGATGCCACTGGCCTTCTTGTCATGCCAGGACTCATCGAAGCACATTGCCATATGGGCATCGCCGAGGAGAGGGTGGGGCAAATAGGGGATGACAGCAACGAGAATGCCACACCGATCACCCCTTGGCTTCGGGGCATTGATGCGATTAACACGATGGATGCGGCCTTTAATGAGGCGATTAAGGCCGGAATCACCGGGGCAATGATTGGGCCGGGTAGCTCGAATATCGTCGGCGGACAATTTGCTTTTGTTAAAACATCCGGACGATGCATCGATGATTTGATTGTTTTGGCACCGGCGGCAATGAAGGTCGCCTTCGGCGAAAATCCCAAAACAAATTATGGGGAAAAGTCGCGGCAGCCGGTCACCCGGATGGCGATTGCGGGACTGCTGCGGGAAGAGCTTTTCAAAGCCCGGCAATATATAAGCCATCCTTTTGATAAGGATCATCAGCCGGATTTTCGTTACGAATGCTGGCGGCCGGTTTTCGGGCGAAAAATTCCTTTGAAAGCGCATGCACATCGTGCCGATGATATCTTCACCGCAATCCGGATCGCAAAAGAATTTCATCTTGATATGACAATTGAACATTGCTCTGAGGGGCACCTTATTACGGAAAAGCTAAAAGGGGCGGGATATCCGGTGATTGTGGGACCCGATCTGACTTCGCGGAATAAAATCGAAATTCAAAACCTGGCCTTTAAAACGGTTGGAATCCTAAATCGAGCCGGAATCAAAACAGCGATTACCACCGATCATCCGGTTTCGCTGATCCAATCTCTGCCGATTTGTGCGGCATTGGCAGTCAAAGCCGGGATGGATTATTGCGAAGCCTTGAAGGCAATTACGATTTATGCCGCCGAAATCTGCCGTGTCGCAGGCCGGGTTGGGAGCCTGGAAATTGGGAAAGATGCCGATGTCGCCGTTTTCGATGGTGATCCGCTTCATTCTAGTACACGCGCAGTTGCTACAATGATTGATGGAGCGATTGTATATATGGACAAGGAAGGGGAAAAAAGGTATACTGGAAAAGTATGAAAGATAAAAAGGTTACATACATTCACATAGTATCGTTTCTTCTCCTTTGCCTAGGTATCAGCGGTTGTGCGTTTGAAGCAGATAGCCCAAATGAGATGGCCATCGAATCAAACGAACATCAGTTCGAAAGCTTGATGAGCGAAGCCGAAATCAATTATGTCGTCCCGACGAGTGGACCAAGCATCATGGTCAATCAATTGGGTTATCTTCCTGGCCGTACGAAAATGGCTATTTTTCGCGGAGAATCTTTGCCCGATGAATTTCGCTTAGTTGATGCTGCAACAGGACAGACGGTATATCGTGGGGAGATTGAAGAGCGCGGATATCATGAACTTACGGATGAGTATCTAAGCTATGGCATCTTCACGGAGTTTGATACCCCAGGAACCTATTACCTTGAGGCTTCCGTCATTGGCCGTTCCTATCCTTTCGCAATCGATCATGAACTGTATGATGCGGTTTTTCTCGCCGCCGGGCGCCAGTATTATTTGAATCGCTGCGGCATCAGCTTAGTAGAAGAGTTTGCCGGGCGGAGCGCCCGCAGTGCTTGCCATATCGCCAAGGTGCCGCTTCGTGAAGACGTATCGGTGAGCTTGGATGTGACCGGGGCTTGGCATCAGGACAGCAGTGGCGGGAAGGATGTGGTGACGGCTTGTAATGTCATCAATTTATTGTTACTTTCGTATGAGCTAAATGGCAAACAGTATGGGGATGAGACGAATATCCCTGAAAGCGGCAATCTGATTCCGGATATTCTGGATGAAGTCCGATATGCAATCGATTGGTTAAAGAAGATGCAAGATCCGACCACTGGCGGTGTATATACGGGTGTCTTAGTTTATCCCAGCGGCGACAATGAACATTATTCAGCTTTTGTAGAGCCTACATCGGTTGAGACGACCAAAATTTTTTGCGCGACAATGGCTAAGTTTAGTTATCTTTATCAAGATATTGACACAGCTTATGCAACCGAATGCCTAAAGGCGGCAGACCGGGCATGGCGGTATCTTGAGCGAAACCATCGTGATTTGCTGGATGAAATGTACTTTTTTGCCGCTGCGGAAATGTATCGTGCGGCCGGATATCAAACCTATCATAATGTAATTGTGAACTATCTAAATAGTGAGGATTATCAAAATTTGTTTGCTGCCGGTGGTAAAGATCATACTTGGGACAATCGTCAGGAAACCATCATGATGGGTGCGGTTACGTATTTGCTGACGAAAAAAAGAGTTGATCGGATTTTGTGCGGCGAAATCATGAAAAATATGATGTTGATTGCCGAAAATATCTCTGCGACAGCAAGAATATCCTGGTACTTGACCGCCGGAAATGAAAAACAGGATAATAATCATGAACTTTTGTCGGATATGTTTTATATGACCATCGTAAATCATATCATTACCAATCATGAATACGGAACGGTGATAGAAAATCATCTTCATTATTTTATGGGACGAAATTCCGATGGCATCAGCTACATTGATGATATTGGTGCTTCAAATTACAAGGATTTAGATAATCGTTTGGGGCTGATGAATCAAATTGAATCGAATGCAAAGCTGATTTTTATGATAAGTGAAATAAAAAGCAATGCAATGGAAGGTTTCGTCATATATTAGATAAATGAAACGATGGGAGAAGATTACATATGAACATAGTAGTACTGGCGGGCGGAATCAGTCCGGAACGGGATGTTTCCTTAAGTTCGGGAAAAATGATTTATACTGCGCTGAAAGAAAAAGGTCATCAGGCGATTTTGCTTGATGTTTACTTAGGATATGAAAAAGAAATCGTGGGCGATTTAACGGCAGTGTTTGCCCAGCATACGGATTGGGCAGCGGATATTGTTGCGATAAAGAGTGAAAGCCCTGATATTTTGGAAGTGAAGGCAAGACGGATGGATGGGGATAAAAATTTTTTCGGGCCAAATGTCATTCGCTTGTGTCAAGCGGCAGATGTGGTATTTATTGCCCTCCATGGCGAAAGCGGGGAAGATGGCAAGATCCAAGCCGCTTTTGATTTGATGGGCATTCGCTATACCGGAAGTGATCATATGAGCTCGGCAATCGCGATGGACAAAATATTGTCGAAGGAATTGTTTCGGCTTCATGGAATTCCGACGCCGGTGGGCATCGAGGTTAGCCAAGGTGAGGCGGTAAAGCTGCCGGAAGGAATGAAATCTCCGGATATAAAATCTCCGGATATAAAATATCCTGTGATTGTAAAAGCGAATAATGGCGGTTCCAGTGTCGGTGTCTCAGTTGCGCGGAATGATTTAGAATATGCCGAAGCTTTGAAAGAAGCATATTGTTATGACGAGGTTGCACTCGTGGAACAGTATATTGAAGGACGGGAATTTTCAGTAGGGGTTCTGGCGGGAAAAGCGTTTCCGGTCATCGAGATTGCGCCAAAGCAGGGCTTCTTTGATTATCATAATAAATACCAGCCGGGCGCGACAGTTGAGACTTGCCCGGCCTTAATATCGCAAGCAACTGCTTCTTTATTGCAACGGCTCGCGGAAAAAGTATTCGTCGTTTTGCGGCTTAAAAACTATGCCCGGATTGATTTTATGATGGATGGTGAGGGGGATGTTTATTGCCTTGAGGCGAATACGTTACCGGGGATGTCGCCGGCATCGCTGTTACCGAAGGAAGCGGCAGTAGCGGGAATAGAGTTTGGGGAGTTGTGTGAGCGGATTGTCGCAGGGGTACGATAGAGGAAAACCAAATGAAAAATATGACCTTACAAAATATCGCCGCAGCATGTCAAGGCAAGCTGGTTTACCGTGATCCGTCCGGAAATTTGGCAGCGGATAAAGAAATTACCGGGGTCGTAATTGATTCAAGAAAGCTGGAACCAGGCAACCTTTTTATCGCCGTCCGTGGCGAGAAGGTAGACGGCCATTCATTTATTTCGCAGGTTATGGAAAATGGTGCGGCAGCAGTTGTTTGTGAGGAAGTGCCGGAAGTGGTTCCGACGGCTTTTATCCTGGTAAAAGACAGCTTAAAAGCTTTAAGGGAGATGGCGATTTTTTACCGTAGCCAAATCAATATTACAATAGTCGGCATTACCGGCAGTGTGGGGAAAACCAGCAGCAAAGAATTTATCGCTGCGACACTTGAAGTTCGGTATCGTGTTCTTAAGACAGAAGGAAATTATAATAATGAAATTGGCCTGCCTTTAATGATTCTCAAAATTCGAAAGCAACATGAGGTGGCAGTATTGGAGATGGGAATTAGTGATTTCGGGGAAATGCATCGTTTATCGGAAATGGCACGTCCAGACGTCGCGGTTCTTACCAATATTGGCGACTGTCATTTGGAGCATCTTAGCGATCGAGCCGGTGTCCTTAAGGCCAAATCAGAGATTTTTGACTTTCTTGCGAGTGATGGGCATGTGGTTTTAAACGGTGATGATATCTTGCTTCGCTCGATTGCGGCGGTGAATGGCAAGGTCCCACTTCGTTTTGGGATTTGGAAGGAGAATGATATTGTCGCGGAGCTGATTAGAAGCTTAGAGTTAAATGGAACGTTTATTGAAATAGAGTTCACCCAATCAGGTGAAGCTTTTGAAGTTAATGTCCCCTTGCCTGGTGAGCACATGATTTATAATGCTTTGGCCGCGGCAACAGTTGGAAATCTGCTGGGCCTTGAGGCAGAAGAGATTCAGGCAGGAATCGAAAATATGAAATCTGTCCCGGGACGAAGCCATATCATGCGGATGCCGTGGGGTTACCTAATTGATGATTGCTATAATGCCAATCCGGTTTCAATGAAGGCCGCAATTAAGTTATTAAAAAGTGTGAAAGGGCGAAAAGTGGCGATTCTCGGCGATATGTTAGAATTGGGAGCAGAGGAACAAAAACTGCATGCCCAGATCGGGCGCGAGGTGATTGCGGCCGGGATTGATGTATTGATTTGCATCGGCAAACTTTCATTGTTCATGTATGAAGCGGCGTTTACGGCTAATGAATACTTAAAGGAACATTGTATGGGAAATTACGAGCTTTATTACTTTCCGGATAAAAATAGTTTTTTGGATGCAGTCGGTGATATTTTATTTGCCTGCGACACTGTTTTAATGAAGGCATCAAGGGGAATGGCATTTGAAACGATGATTGAGGTACTCAAAGAAGACTCATTTTACTTATAAAACGACTCCTTATTCCGAAAATACGTTTCTTCAATAATCTTCTGCACGTAATTGCCGATATGCTTTTTTTGTTCCGGCAAAAGTTCATTTGGATAAATAGGCGTTCCGTATTCGATTACGACATGCGCCTTTTTGATAAACGGAATATGATCTTCAAAGATCGCTGCGGAATGATTGATCGTAATTGGGACGATTGGGCAGCCGGACTTTTCGGCAATCTTAAAGCTGCCGTCATGGAAAGGCAAAAAAGTATCATTTACCATATTGCGCGTTCCCTCGGGAAAGATACAGATTGAGATACCGGATTTTACCTTTTCGATGCAGGTAAGAATGGTTTTTAAGCCTTCTTTGATATTTTTCCGGTCAAGGAATAGGCAATGCAGATTGCGCATCCAGTTATTAAGCAAAGGGATCCGCTCCATCTCCTTTTTGGCCACGTATCCGGTTGGCCTTGGAACCCGGACATAAGTCAATAAAATGTCAAAATAACTGCGGTGATTGCCGACATAAAGCACGGCTTGATCATGCGGGACATTTTCTTCGTTTATAACGGTTACTTTGGTGCCGCAGATAAATAGACACAAGCGGAAGGCCCAATTGACAATCGCAAGAGAGCTTTTATTCTTGAGTTCCATATTATATTTTCCGATTACCCATTCAGCGATTAAAAGCGGAATGCTTAAGATTAAAAAAAGGGTTACTGTAATTAGGATGGTTATTGTTCGAATCATTTTATTAGTATATACTACTCTTTAAATAGATGCAATGGTAGTAAAAGCTAGAGGCTGTTGGCAGTATCTTTGTAGTTACTGTTCACGGCCGACTATTCCGCGAAGTAAAATTGCTCTCTATGCAATTTTACGAGGGTCGCAAGCGCCAAAATGCGGTTTTTTCGCATTTTGTGTGCATTTAGTTACTGTTTGCGGCTTGCCGTGAACAGTAACTCTTTGTTTAGGAAAGGTTATTCATATGTCGGACTTGAGCGCAAACCAAAGTCCTTTCGCAGAAGCAGAATATCTTGCCGCGACGCTTTTATTCGCGGAGGAAGAGCTTAACCGGGCGCGGACAAGCGGGGATGAGATCAAATCAGCCATTGTTGCGGCGAAAAAAGAATTGCGGGAAAACACTCCTCATACGATTGGCAACTTATGGGGCAGTGAAGCTTTTGAAGCCTTGGCGGCACTGAATCAATATGCCAATCCGATTAGTGATCAAATCACCACATTTGAAGAAAATGAAAATCGAATCGTCCGTTTGCAAAACGTATTAAAATCGCCTTATTTTGCCCGGATTGATTTTATCTATGAGGGCGAAGAAGAGGCAGAGCTGATTTATATCGGACGCACTTCTTTACAGGATCAGAAATCCCATCAAATGTATATCTATGATTGGCGTTCACCGGTAGCCAGCATTTTCTACCGCTTTGTGACCGGCCCAGCCTGCTATGATGCGCCCGCCGGCCGGATTGAAGGGCTATTGTCGTTTAAACGTCAATATGAAATAAGGAATGGGGTCATGGAGTATTACTTTGATGCCGATGTGCAAATTGTGGATGAGTTTTTGCGCAAGCTCTTATCACAGAATACATCCAGCCGGATGAAAGCAATCGTCGAAACCATCCAAAAAGAGCAGGATGTTGTCATCCGTGACATGGAAAATGATCTGATGATAGTGCAAGGAGTCGCCGGAAGCGGCAAGACTTCGATTGCCCTGCATCGGGCGGCGTATTTGATGTATCAGGGGCTTTCGCAGCGTTTGCTTTCACATAATATCTTAATCGTTTCGCCGAATTTGCTTTTTGAACAATATATTTCCCGGGTTTTGCCGGATTTGGGAGAAGAAAATGTGGTATCGGTGGTCTTTGAAGAAATCGCCGCGAAGATGCTTAGGTGTAAAAAGGTCCAAGCAAGAGATCAATATTTAGAAAGGCTTTTTGGTGCTGACCACACCCAGCGGATGGCTTATCAAACCGCCCTAAGTTTTAAAACATCGGCTTTGTTTGCAGATATTATCGACCGTTTTATAAAAGAAGTCCCGAAACGGTTTATTCAGCTTTCGGATATTGACTATAACGGTCAATCCATTATGAAGAAGGAACAGATTCGCCGCAAGATAAAAGATTCCACAATTCCGTTGGGCATTCAATTAAGGCAGATAGAAGAGCATATCATGGAAACAGTTAAAGATTTTCATCGTGTCGATCAAAACCACAATGAACTGAAACGAATGAAAAGGAAAATGCAAAGCTCATTCAGTCTTTTAGCAAAAGCCCTTTACCGGCTTTTGTTTACGGACAAATATTGTCTTAAAAATTTCATGGCGGAAGTGCCGAGAGGAATTATAAACGTTACGGCCGAAAACCTGAACCGGAATATGCTAGCTTATGATGACATCGCCGCTTTGCTTTATCTTCATTTGAAACTTCATGGCGCAGATGAATATCAGAATATCCGTCAAGTTGTGATTGATGAGGCACAAGATTATTATCCGCTTCACTATAAGGCTTTCAAGCTTTTGTTTCGCAAGGCAAAATACACAATTCTTGGCGACTATAATCAGACTTTGGAAAAAGAAGAGGATGCTTCATTATATCGGCAGATTGTAAAAGTCCTTGAAAAACCGAAATCATTTCTTGTCACGATGGACAAAAGTTTTCGCTCGACCAATGAAATCATTGATTTTAGTGCCCGGTTTTTATCTGGTGAGGTCGAGATTAAAAGCTTTAACCGAGCGGGAAATGAACCGCAAACGCATGTCGCTTTAGACGAACCTGCGTTGGCAAGCATGCTGGCAACAGAAGCGCAAAGACTGCTGGATATGGGGTATCAATCGGTCGGACTGATTTGCAAAACCGCATCAAACGCCAAAGTATTGCATCATGATATGGCTTCGCAGATGGAGGTCGAATTGATAAAAAGCGGCACGGATGCGGAGCTAACCGGGGTTTTTGTGATTCCTGTTTATCTGGCAAAAGGATTGGAATTTGATGCGGTCTTAATTTGTGACGCGAGCACAGAGAATTACGATCGTGAAGAAGATAAAAAAATGCTTTATGTCGCCTGTACCAGAGCGCTTCATCATTTGGGGGTTTATGGAGTTGGTAAGCTGAGTCGATGGATATAAATATAAATCTTAATCCAAATATTCTATTTCTTCATCTGCTTCCGGATTTTCCAGTAAAAGCGGCTTTTCGGCGGCGTTCAATTCGACGACATTGCGGAGCCTTCGGTTAATCGCCTTGGTCCGGCGGCCGACGATTTCTTCTAAGGTCTTGTCCGCGGTTTGAATTTGTTTATGCGCCCGGTCGAGCATATCAGCGAATTTGACAAACTCAGATTTCACCGCACGCAGCGTATCCCATACTTCTTGGGAACGCTGCTCGATTGCCAGTGTTTTAAAACCCATTTGCAGCGAGCTTAAGAAAGCGGAAAGGGTAGTTGCACCAACGGCCGTTACTTTATATTTATCACGTAATTCTTCAAATAAGACAGCATTTTGGACAACTTCGGCATAAAGTCCTTCGGTTGGCAAAAACATTAAGGCAAAATCAGTTGTTTTTGGCGGTACAATATATTTATCATAGATATCTTTGGCAAAAAGGCGAATTTTCTGTGCCAATGATTTTCGCGCTTCATCAATCGCTTGCTTATCATCGGCATCAAGCAGACGGTTATAATCTTCAATCGGAAATTTTGAATCAATTGGTAAAAAGAGGGGCTCCTCACCGTTGCCCGGCAGTTTGATGACGAATTCAATCCTTTTATTGTCAGATATTTCGACATTTGCTTCATATTGACTGGGAGCAAGAATATCAGAAAGCAGTTTTTCAAGACGAACCTCACCATATGTGCCGCGGTCTTTGATGTTCATCAGGGCGTTTTTCAGACTTTTGGTATCAGCGGCAAGAATCTTCATTTCGCCAAGCCCTTGCTGGACGCTGTCAAGCTGCTTACTGACTAGCTCAAACGACTTTGCAAGGCGTGATTCCAAGGTTTTTTGCAGTTTCTCATCGACAACTGCCTGCATTTGATCCAGACGCTTTTCATTGCTTTCCTGAATGGATTTCATCTTAATTTCAAGGGTTTTATTTAGTAGTTCACTGGACTCGCGCAGCTGTTTATTCAATTCTTCGCGATTAGCCGTAAGGGTTTGATTGACGCTATCCTGAATCATGCCAAACCGTTTGAATTGCTCGGTTGCGCTGTCACGCAGGGTAAGCGCGACAGTGTTTCGTAAGGCTTCACTTTCCTCATAAAGCAGGCCGGCAACGACATCGAGGGATGATTTTTTCCGCATTGTGAGCATGATGATGATGGTTATGATCAATAGGATAATAATGATCAAACTAAGAATTGTTTGAAGCTCCATATGTATTTTTCTCCACTTTTTGTTACTATTCACGGCCAGCCGTGAACAGCAACAATATGCACAGCGCCTGCAAAACTCGGGATTTTGTGCAACCCAATCTTTGATTGGGTTTATGCACAAAAACACCTCGCGGAATAGTCGCTGTGAATAGTAACCGCTTTTTCGGTAGGTCAGGTTTTGACCCTAGTATCATTTATTAGTATCATTATATCGAAAAATTGGCTGGGAAGCAACGTGCAAATCAAGGCAAGAAACAGCAAATGCAAGCAGATATGAACAAGCAAATCAATATAATGCCAATCAAGACAAGAATTTATTTGACAAGAATAAGGAACTTGTGTTATAACTAAGTGGTAATGTTTTGAATTCATTTCTTTAAAGGAGGAAATTATGAAGAAAAGTATTAAAACCATGCTCAGCCTGATGCTCGTTGCAGTATTAATGGTTGGCGTAATCGGTTGCGGAAACAATGATCCTGCCCCTGCAGCAACCCCGGCTCCTGCCCCGGCAGCAGATACCGGCACCGATCCGGCACCTGCTCCTGAACCAGTCGATCTTGGCGATCAAGTAGTAGAATTAAAAGTCCTTAATTACTTTGACCTTACCTCGGCTGGCGCAATCGAAGAAATTGAAACGGTTTGGGAAGCTTTCGAAATGGCACATCCAAACATCAAAATCGACAGAGAAGATGAATATGATGAAGGTTATCATAACAAAGTCGAAGCTTATGCCGCTGCCGGAAGTCTTCCGGACGTTATGTATGCATGGCCTTCAGGCCGTTCCAGCACCCTTCACACTCAAAAACTGCTGAAAGACTTAGGTCCTTTGGTTGCCCGTGATGGACTGGCTGCAAACTACACAGAATTTGCTATGAATCCCGCAAACCAAGTTGGCGGATATATGGGCATCATCTCCCTGGGAACAACTGCAACCAGTGCTATGTATGTTAACATGGAAGTCTTAAATGATGTCGGCCTTCAGCCTGCAAAAACTTATTCAGAATTAGTAGAGCAGGTTCCTGTTCTCCGTGCTGCCGGTTATGAAACCATCATTATGGCGAACATGGACACATGGGTTATGCAATCATGCTTATATTCCTTAATCGTTGGCCGTTTCATGGGCGAAAATTGGGAACAGAAAATTTTCAACGGTGAAACCGATTGGACCGATCCTCAAATTCTTGCTTCTTTAGAATTTGTTCTTCAAATGTATGATGACGGCGTAATTGATCGCTCAACCTTGGCACTTGGTTATGGTGACGTTACCGGTTTGTTCGCCAACAATGGCGGTGCTTACCTGATCGATGGTGACTGGCGTAATGGCGCATTCTTGACCGACTCCACCACCGGCGAAGCTTTAATTGATCCTGCCAGACAAGTAAATATCAAAATTACTTCATTCCCTGAACTCGATGTTCCCGGCGTAAAAATTCCCGCCAGAACCAACTCGGCTGTATTGGCAACCGGTTGGGGCATCAATGCCAATCTTGAAGGTGCAGAACTCGAAGCAGCCTGGACCCTCGTTAAATGGCTGACAGGTAAAGAAGTACAAATGATCAAATTGAATACAGGCGGTATTGCAGCACCTTCCCGCACTGACATTGACTTTGGTGCATTATCTCTTGAACCGATGCAGATTGAAATGGCAAACTTCCCCAGCACCTTTGATTTAGCTACGGTTGTTGTTGACGGGCCTTTCGCAGGTTCGGTTTATGGTCCTTTGAACGATGGCCTTCAGGCTCTCGGCTTAGGCACCATTACTCCTCAAGAAATTGCTGAACAAGTTCAGGCAGCTTTTGAAGCTTGGCAGGCAACAGGAGAATAATTTTTAATCATGTAGAATAACAGCTAATTAAAGATGATTGCGGAACTTCGGTTCCGCAATTATCAACTGTTCACGGCAAGCCGAACATCTGCTGGTTAAGCCGTAAACAGTGACTAATGCACAAATCGCAAAAGCGCGATTTGGCGCTGGTGGAGGGATGTCAATGTCTATCAAAACTCAGAAATTGTTAGCTTATACCATTCTGGTTGTGCCTGCCCTGGCTTTGTATCTCGGGGTCGTGGCTTTTCCAACCTTGTTTTCCGTATTTTTAAGCTTTTCCGACTATAATGGCGGCCAGATATTCGGCGGTGACAATATTCATTTCAATGGCATTGGAGCCTATAAATGGATGTTTACTGAGCCGAATGGCTATTTCTATACTTCACTGAGGAACAACTTATATATCGTCGCCGTTTCCGTTTTCGGGCAGATTCCCTTAGGGTTTATCCTAGCTTACATCTTGACCCGTAAGATTATCAAGCGCGGCGGAGGGTTCTTCCAGACGATGATTTTCCTTCCGAATATCATCTCCCCCATCATCATCGGCGTGCTTTTCCGCGTCTTCATCGGCGGTCGTGACTCAGTTTACATGGAAATCGTCCGTATTTTCAATCCGGATGCAGTCTTTAAAATGAATTCAATGCCAATGGTTCCGGTTCTGTTCGTTATCCTTTGGATGTTTACCGGATTTTATATGATCATCTTCCTTGCCCATATGCAGCGGATTGACCCTGCTATCATTGAGGCGGCGCGGATTGACGGTGCGACTGAAGGCGGTGTCCTAAGACATATCATCCTCCCGGCGATGACCAGTGAGATTGTCACCTGCTCGATCCTGGCAATTTCCGGCTCGCTTAAGACATTCGACTTGATTTATGGCATGACCAGCGGCGGCCCGGCCGGGCAGACGCGGGTACTTTCGCTTTATATGTATGAGTCGGCGTTTAGTGCAGGGGTAGATTACCCGCTGGCGAATGCGATTTCCACGGTCATGGTAGTCGTCAGTGTAATCCTGATTATCGTCGTCCGGCAGGTGGCGAAGCTGTTCGCGGAAAAGGAGGGATAAACCATGGGAAATAAAAGTGTATTTCAAATCATATCTGACGCAGTAGCCAAAGTAATTTTATATTTTGTCTTACTTTTGTTTACTGTATTGGCGACTTACCCGATCATCTGGCTGATCCTTCAGTCATTCAAAACCAACCAGCAGTATATGAGGCTAAACAAGCTGGCTTTACCGCCGAGTTTTTATACTGACAACTATGATTTTATGTGGACGCGGATGGGTTTCCAGACGTTCTTTATGAATAGTTTGTTTTATGCGACAGTTACGGTTATCATGGTGGTGATTCTTTCCAACATGGCGGGGTTTGCTTTTGCCAAGCTGCACTATAAAGTCACCAAGTGGTTGTTCGGGATTTTCATTGTGGGTATCCTTTTGACGCTCCAATCGATATTGATCCCGCTTTTCTTAATGATCAATGCGGCCGGGTTATTCAACACCAGGTTGGGGGTCCTGATCCCCTATATTGGCCTAGGCCTTCCGATGGCGATCTATCTGTGCACGGATTTTATCAAGAAGGGCATTCCCGATGAACTGCTTGAGGCAGCGCGGATTGACGGCGCAGGCTACCTCCGTGTATTTACCACGATCGTGCTTCCGATGTGTGCGCCTGTTTCGGTTACCCTGGCGATTATTACTTTCAGCGGCACTTGGAACGAGTTCGTATTAATGAATATTTTGACCTCCGGCGACAAGTATAAGTCGCTTCCGGCGGCAGTTGGGCGGTTTGCCGGTACATTGGGCTCTGACTTCGGTAAGCTGTTTACTGGTTTGACCATTTCGCTGATTCCGATTGTGGTTTTCTATTTGATTTTCCGGAACCAGATCACGAAGGGCGTTGCTGCCGGAGCGGTTAAGGGATAAAACATGAAGAGATTTTCCAGAATGCGAAGAGCGCATTCTTAATTCTGATTTAATCAACGCACCTAATCTTTTGGGTTAGGTGCGTTTTGATTAGGGTATTGACAACACCATTCATCAATGTTACCATAATAAATGAACCGGAAATCCATATTAGAATCAATCAGAGTGAAAATTTTATTTTTACTCGCAATCTCTTATTCAGAGTGGCGGAGGTTAAGGACCGATGAAGCCACGGCAACCCCGAACGATGGAAGGTGCCTACCTGAGCGAGTTAGTCCTAGTATAGCGAAAAAGAAGTAATCGCTTAACTGCGGACGATCGAACGATAAGAGGATTTGATAAAACCTTCAAGTCCACTTATTCAGTGGATTTCTTTATGTACAGAGCCACGTAAAGAAGTTTTCGTCTAAGCGCATGAATTCAGGAGTAAATCCTGCATTCATGCAGACGAAACGTGGCTCGCACGGCGGGCAAGAGTAGCCTCTTACCCGATGTAAATTCAACACCCAAAGGAGGAGAGAATGGACAAATATTTATTTACATCAGAATCAGTAACAGAAGGGCATCCCGATAAGATGTGCGATGCGATTTCCGATGCGATTTTGGATGCAATGATGGAAAAAGACCCGATGAGCCGTGTCGCATGTGAATGTGCTGCTTGCACCGGATTCGTAGTGGTGATGGGGGAAGTCACGACTAATGCGTATGTAGACATTCCCAAAATCGTTCGTGATACCGTTATTGGCATCGGATACGATCAATCGGAATATGGTTTTGACGGCAATACTTGCGCGGTTTTGGTCGCGATTGATGAGCAAAGCACTGACATTGCGATGGGTGTCAATAAAGCACTTGAAGCAAAAAAAGAGAATGCTGACGCGGCAATTGAAGCCATCGGTGCCGGCGACCAAGGCATGATGTTTGGATATGCGACGAATGAAACCGAAGAATATATGCCATATGCGATTTCTCTTGCGCACAAATTGGTGCTTAAATTAACCGAGGTTCGCAAAAACGGAACCTTAAAATATCTGCGTCCGGACGGAAAAAGTCAAGTGAGTGTCGAGTATGATGCTGAGGGGAAACCGCTTCGCCTTGAAGCCGTGGTCTTATCAACACAGCATGATCCGGATGTAACCCAGGAACAAATCCACGCTGACATTAAAGAACATGTATTTAAACCGGTTTTACCGGCGAGCATGATTGATGAAAATACCAAAATTTTTATCAACCCGACCGGGCGCTTTGTCATTGGCGGTCCGCACGGCGATGCCGGCCTGACCGGACGGAAAATCATCGTTGATACCTATGGCGGGTATGCCCGTCATGGCGGCGGCGCTTTCTCCGGAAAGGATTGTACGAAGGTAGACCGTTCCGCTGCTTACGCCGCCCGCTATGTAGCGAAGAATATTGTTGCGGCCGGCTTGGCTGACAAATGCGAAATTCAGCTTTCTTATGCCATTGGCGTTGCACATCCGACATCGATTATGGTTGATACCTTGGGAACCGGAAAGCTTTCTGATCAAAAACTGGTTGACATCATCCGCGAAAACTTTGACCTACGTCCCGCCGGGATCATCAGCATGTTGAACTTACGTCGGCCGATTTATAAGCAGACGGCGGCTTATGGGCATTTTGGCAGAAATGATCTTGATCTGCCTTGGGAAAAATTGGATAAGGTTGACGTATTGCGAAAATATTTATAAATTAATCGGTCAGGAGGTTTTTACCTGCTGACCGCTGTGCGAGCCGCATTTCGTCTGCATGATTGTAGGATTAATTCCTGCAATCATGCGCTCAGACGAAAAAGTTCCTTATGCGGCTCTGTACATAAGGAGCTCCTCATGCCCTTTGCCCACCTCCATGTCCATACGGAGTACAGCCTTTTAGATGGCTCGAATAAAATCAAAGAATACGTCCGCCGGGTGAAAGATCTGGGGCAGACCCATGCCGCAATCACTGACCATGGCGTGATGTATGGGGTAATCGATTTTTATAAAGAGGCAAAGGCGCAGGGGATCACCCCGATTCTTGGCTGTGAGGTTTATGTTGCTCCAAACTCGCGTTTTGATAAGGAACTGACCGGTGGGGAAGACCGCTATTATCATCTGGTATTATTGGCAGAAAACAATATCGGTTATGCCAACTTAATGAAAATCGTCAGCCTTGGTTTTACGGAAGGATTTTATTATCGCCCCCGGGTGGACATGGAAGTGCTCCATACATATCATGAGGGCATCATTGCTTTGTCCGGCTGTCTTGCCGGCGAAGTTCAGCGTTATATCCAAAAAAGTTTAATCGATGAAGCAGAAAAAACGGCGCAAAAATACCGTGATTGTTTTGGTGCCGGAAACTTTTACCTTGAACTCCAGGATCATGGTATTCCGGAGCAGAAAACAGTTGCCACTGTCTTATTGAATATCAGCCAGAAACTGGATATCCCGCTCGTCGCCACCAATGACGTCCACTATACATATCGGGAAGATGAAGCCGCTCACGATGTTCTTCTTTGCATCCAAACGAACAAAAAATTGACCGATGATGATCGGATGCGTTATGAGGGCGGGCAGTATTATGTGAAAAGTGAAGCGGAAATGAAGACGCTTTTTCCTTATGCCTTAGAAGCGGTCGAGAATACCCAAACGATCGCAAAACGCTGCTGTGTTGAGATCGAATTCGGTGTTCCCAAGCTGCCGGCTTTTGAAGTGCCGGAAGGATATGATGCCGCCGGATATTTGGAAAAACTATGCTTCGACGGCTTACAGGAGCGTTACGGGGAAGACATTGATGCGATGGCCGGGACGACCGGGCAGACACTCAGGGAACGTCTTAATTTTGAGCTAGGTGTCATTGGCGGAATGGGGTTTGTTGATTATTTCTTGATTGTTTGGGATTTTATCAAGTATGCCCGTGAAAAAGATATCATTGTTGGCCCCGGCCGTGGCTCGGCCGCCGGGAGCATTGTTTCTTATTGTCTTAAGATCACCAATATTGATCCAATCCGTTATAATCTGCTTTTCGAGCGTTTCTTAAATCCTGAGCGGATTTCGATGCCGGATATTGATATTGATTTCTGTTATGTCCGCCGGGAAGAAATTATTGACTATGTCGGTCAAAAATATGGCAGGGATCGCGTCGTGCAAATCGTGACCTTTGGAACCATGGCGGCCAAAGGAGTGATTCGTGATGTTGGCCGGGCGATGGATCTGCCTTATGCATTTGTGGATTCGATTGCCAAAATGATTCCCCTGGAATTAGGCATTACTTTGGATCGCGCCTTGGAATTGAATCCGGAGCTTCGCAAGCTATCTGAAAACGATGAGCAGGTGGGTTATTTACTAAAGATGGCGAAGCGTCTTGAGGGACTTCCCCGCCATTCCTCAACCCATGCCGCCGGGGTTGTCATTACCAGCCGTCCGGCAGATGAATTTGTCCCCCTTTCACGCGGCTCGGAAGGTGCGATTACGACCCAGTTTTCCATGAATACGATTGAGGAACTGGGGCTTCTGAAAATGGACTTCCTTGGGCTAAGGACATTGACAGTTTTGCAAAATGCGGTAAAGTTGATTGCTAAAAGTACCGGAAAATTAATTGACATTGATAAAATCGATTTTGATGACCCTGCCGTTTTTGTTGATATTGGCAATGCGCGTACCGAAGGTGTTTTCCAGCTTGAAAGTGCCGGGATGAAAAGCTTCATGAAGGAACTAAAACCCAAAAACCTAGAGGATGTGATTGCCGGGATTTCGCTTTACCGCCCCGGGCCGATGGATTTTATCCCCCGCTATGTCCGTGGTAAGAACCAGGCAGCGACGATTACTTATCTGACTCCGCAGCTTGAACCGATCCTGTCCCCGACTTATGGCTGTATTGTATATCAGGAGCAGGTGATGCAGATTGTCCGTGATCTTGGCGGATATACTTTGGGGCGGAGCGATTTGCTGCGCCGGGCAATGAGCAAAAAAAAGCAAGATGTGATGATCAAAGAAAAAGCCAACTTCGTATTTGGCAATCCGGCCGAAGGGGTGCCGGGCTGCGAATCTCGTGGTGTTGATGAAAAAACGGCATCGAAGATTTACGATGACATGTTGGACTTTGCCAAATATGCCTTTAATAAATCCCATGCGGCCTGTTATGCCGTGGTATCTTATCAGACCGCCTATTTAAAACACTATTATCCGGTTGAATTTATGGCGGCTTTGATGACATCGGTAATCGATCATTCCAGCAAGGTCGCAGAATATATCATGACTTGCCGCAATATGGGGATCGCTCTTTTACCGCCTGATGTGAACCAGGGGGAGGAAGGTTTTTCGGTAGCGGATCACTCAATCCGTTATGCCCTGACAGCGATCAAGAGTGTGGGACATCCGGTTATTGCCGCTTTGGTTTCCGAGCGGAACGAGCGCGGGCCATTTAGCGACCTTAAGGATTTCATTATGCGGATGTCCGACCGGGATATCAATAAAAAGGCGATTGAAAATTTTATCAAAGCCGGTGCCCTTGATAGCTTACCCGGGACAAGAAAGCAGTTTATGAGTGCGTATGTTCAGATTGTGGACAGCATTCAGCGGAATAAGAAAAGCAATATGGCCGGCCAGCTGTCGCTTTTCGATATTGCCAGTGAAGAGCAAAAAGAAAAGTTCGAGCTTCGTCTGCCGAACGTCGGGGAGTATACGAAAGAGATGATGCTGGCTTTTGAAAAAGAAGTGCTGGGCATTTATGTCAGTGGGCATCCTTTGGAAGAATATGAGGAAATGTGGAAATCTTGCATTACCAACGTCTGTTCCGATTTTTATTTGGATTCAGAGACCGGGGCAACGATGGTCGGCGATAATAAATCAGCAGTGATTGGCGGAATTATCATTGATAAAATCATCAAATATACGCGAAACGACAAGGTAATGTGCTTTTTGCAGATCGAGGATTTGGCAGGTGTCTGTGAGGTGTTTGTTTTCCCGAAGGATTATGAAAAGTTTGGCAGCAATCTGGCGGAGGATAATAAAGTCTTTGTGCGCGGACGGGTTTCGCTGGAAGAAGAAAAAGATGCGAAACTAATCTGCGAGGGGATTCAGAATTTTGATGATGTCCCTAAAAAATTGTGGATTAAATTCCCTGACAAAGGTTCTTATGATCGCCAAAGTGAAATGATGTATGCGATTTTGGCACCCTCAGACGGAAATGATGTCGTCCAAATTTATATCGAGGATTTAAAGCAGGTGAAGCGCCTCCCCCCCGGTAAAAATGTCTGCTGCAATCAATTTTTGCTAGGTGAGTTAAGGGAGAGCTTCGGGGAAGAGAATATTAAAGTCACTTGGGGTACCAAGTAACTTCACTCACGATATACATAGATCACTTGTTACTGTTCACGGCCGACTATTCCGCGAAGTAAAATTGCTCTCTATGCAATTTTACGAGGGTCGCAAGCGCCAAAATGCGTTATAGCTTGCGAAGCAAGATATTGCGCATATTTGTGTGCATTTAGTTACTGTTTGCGGCTTGCCGTGAACAGTAACGATCACTTTTAAAAAATGCACCCTTCGTGCGCAGCTTTCTTGCTAAAAAGCATATATCATGATATGATAAGAGACGACTAAACAATGTAAGGAGTTTTATGTTACTATTCACAGCCACTATTCCGCGAGGTGTTTTTGTGCATAAACCCAATCAAAGATTGGGTTGCACAAAATCCCGAGTTTTTATTATGAAGCTGGCAAAAGTTACAACAATTGCAGAGTTTGAAAAAGAATATATACTGTACTGAAATCACCACAGCCTTGCAATTTATTAGTGTGGAAAATACCGTGGAGGTTCATTATGCAAGAATTTTTTGAATATGGGCAAGATATCAAAACAATTGGCGTCTTAACCAGCGGCGGTGACGCTCCGGGGATGAATGCGGCCATCCGTGCCGTAGTACGGAAAGCCCTTGGAAATGGGGTCAGGGTAAAAGGAATTAAAAAAGGTTGGCAGGGTCTTTTGAATGAAGAGATTGCCGACATGGAAAAAAGAGATGTTTCCGATATCATCCAACGTGGCGGGACGGTATTGGGCACTGCCCGCTGCGATGAGTTCCGTGAACTGGAAGGCCAGAAAAAGGCAGCCGAAATCTGCCGTAAACATAAAATTGATGGGGTGATAGTCATCGGCGGTGACGGAACATACCGGGGGGCACAGGACTTGATAAAGCAGGGAATTAACGCGATTGGCATTCCCGGTACCATTGATCTCGATATTGCCTGCAGTGAGTATACGATTGGCTTTGATACAGCGGTAAATACCGCGATGGACGCAATCGATAAAGTCCGTGACACTTCTTCTTCGCATGAGCGATGCAGTATCATTGAGGTAATGGGCCGAAATGCGGGTTATATAGCCTTGTGGTGCGGGGTGGCGAATGGGGCTGAGAATATCCTGATTCCGGAATATTATGATTATAATGAACAGACCATTATTAACAGTATCATTGCCAACCGGAAGAAAGGCAAGACCCATCATTTGATCATTAATGCAGAAGGAATCGGACATTCCACTTCAATGGCACGCAGGATTGAAGCCGCGACCGGAATGGAAACAAGGGCTACGATTTTAGGCTATATGCAGCGCGGCGGGTCGCCATCTTGCAAAGATCGTTATTATGCTTCGATCATGGGAGCCTATGCTGCCGATATCCTTTGTAAAGGGGCATCAAACCGCGTCATTGCATACCGCCACGGCGAATTCGTTGATCTTGACATGACCGAAGCATTGGCGATGCAGAAGAAGATCAGTGATTATCAATTTGAAGTCAGCAGGTTATTATCACAGTGATAACAAGTACGAGCAACGGGCGCATCAAGCGCGTGATCGGCTTGCAAAGTAAAGCCAAACAACGTAAAGAGGAGCAGGCCTTTGTGATCGAAGGCCCTAAGCTTTTGATGGAAGCTCCGCTCCATCTGGTCAAAGAGGCTTATTTCACCGAACGTTTTTATGCGGATTATATCAAAAAAGATTCTCGGATGGAAGACAAATTATCGCACTTAGCCTGCGAAATGGTCAGTGATGAAGTACTAAAGCGAATGTCTGATGTTAAGACTCCCCAGGGGGTAGTATGTGTACTCAAAAAAGAGGATCAAGAAATCGTGAATCTGCTTCATCGAGAAGCAGAATTTCCTTTTTATCTCATCATTGAAGACCTTCAGGATCCCGGTAATTTGGGCACGATTTTCCGCACCGCGGAAGCGGCTGGTGTCGATGGCATCATCATGAATGAAGGTTGTGCTGATATGTATAACCCGAAAACAATCCGGGCAACAATGGGTTCGCTTTTTCGGGTTCCTTTTATTTATGTCGCAAAACTGGTGCCGGTGCTTGAAAAATTGGAACAGTGGGACATCAAAATATATGCTTCTTGCATCGACGGCACAAAAAACTACGATGCCTTTGATTATATAGAAGGAACGGCATTTCTAATCGGCAACGAGGGAACCGGGCTTACAGATGAAATAAAAAAGCGAGCATCGCATCAGCTGGTGATTCCGATGGCAGGGGAGGTTGAATCTTTGAATGCGGCAACAGCGGCAGCGGTACTTATGTTTGAGGTGGCGAAACAAAGAAACGTGAAGAGATTTGGGGGTTGAGATGAAAATTACGTTTATTGGGCTTGGGAATATGGCGAGTGCGATGATAAAGGGGATTTTGGCGCATGATATTGTCGATAAGGAAGATATTGTTGGTGCTGATCCATCATGTGAAGCGCGGGAAAAGATAGAGAAAGTATTTGGAATCCGGACAGTGGAAAATAACCGGATGGTTTATGATGCGGATGTGGTTATTTTGGCGGTAAAACCGCAAATTGCGGAAGTGGTATTATCTGAAATCAAAGATAATCTTTCTGATCAGGCAATCATCTTAAGCATTATGGCGGGGAAGACATTGGCTTGGATTGAAGGCAAATTGACTGATTCGGTCAAAATAGTTCGTGCAATGCCGAATACCCCGGCCTTCGTCGGTGAGGCAATCAGTGGTGTTTGCCGGAATGATTTTGTTACGGATGCCGAAATGGAAAAATGCTTGCGGCTGCTCCATAGCTTTGGGAAAGCAGAAGAGATTCCGGAGGGTTTGATGGATGCAGTGATTGGCGTGTCCGGCAGTGCCCCGGCCTATGTTTTTCTTTTTATTGAAGCGTTGGCTGATGCCGGAGTTCTTAAGGGTATGCACCGTGGCCAGGCCTACCGATTTGCCGCGCAGGCTGTCCTTGGCAGTGCCAAGATGGTACTGGAAACCGGGAAGCATCCCGGCGAGTTAAAAGATATGGTATGCTCGCCCGGTGGAACGACCATTGAAGCGGTTAAAGTTTTGGAGGAAAAAGGCTTTCGCGATGCGGTGATTGCGGCGGCAACAAAAGCTGCGGAGAAAGCAAAAGAATTGTGAAAGTAAGATAACACTAGTTATTAAATTTTGATTACAGCTTAATAAATTTGTAAAGACTCAGCAGATTTGCTGGGTTTTTTAATTAGTAACACCTGCTATCTTTGTTTTGGAATGCTGTAAATACTAGGGTTTTATCTAAAAACCAATTGACAAAATGAAGAAAATTTGTTATATTAGTATTACTCCGTGTAATATTTTTGTAATATCTGAATATGATGTAGAGAGAGATTTAATGTATACCAGATATAGTGTTTGTACCAAATTCTGGAAGTAGGAGGAACCATGTTAAAGAATAAACTGATTGCTATGCTACTTTTTCTGGTGGTCAGCTTAGGTTTTGTTTTAACACCGGGCATCGCCGTCAGCGCAAATGAAGAAATGCTGATGAGTGCCGGGATTGCTACATATTTGAGTCCCACGGGTAATAATACAGTTTATGAGCTTACAACAGTTGAAGAAACTTTATGTATCAATCAGAAGTATCAGCTTGAACAACAGCGGATTGGCGAAGAATTTGCCATGGCTAATGTGTCCAAATCTTTAAACATCCGTGCCGAAGCTGACGAAAACTCTGAGAAAGTCGGAGTTTTATATAAAGATTGCGGTGGCATTATCTTAGAACGCAAGGATGGCTGGATTAAGATCAAATCCGGTGATGTCATTGGCTGGGCAAGGGAAGAATACTTGCTGACCGGTGAAGAAGCACAGGCAATGGCCGATGATGTTGGCCACTGGCTGGCAACGATTGATACGGACGTTGTCCGCGTCCGCAAAGAACCGGGACTCGAAGAAGATATCCTGGGTTTTATTGCTTATGATGATGGCTTGACGATCATTGAGATTATGGATGCGGATTGGGTCAGTGTTGATTATGAAGGTGAAGTCGGTTATGTAGCGACAGAATTTATCAGTGTAAGATATCACATTGATGAAGGTGAGACAATTGAGGTAATCAAAGCCCGTGAAGCCATCGAAGCTGAAAAGAGAAGAACCGCAAATCGCGGCAGAGTAGATGCTTCGGCTGACGAAGTCCGCTTGTTGGGCGCCTTGATTTATTGCGAAGCCGGAAATCAATCCTATGACGGAAAAGTAGCGGTTGGTGCGGTGGTAATGAATCGTGTCAAGAGCGGTGCTTATCCGAATACGATTCATGGGGTTATATATGCATCAGGACAATTCCCGCCGGCACTGAATGGCAAAGTTGCCCGTGTTTATGAAAATAACGTTCCTGCCAGTTGCCTACAGGCAGCGCAAGCGGCAATCAACGGCGAAACGACGGTTGGCGGTGCTACCCGCTTTAACCGAAACCGGGGAAACCGTGACGGGATTGTAATCGGGGCACATGTTTTCTGGTAGTAAAACTAAAGCTTCGAGTTTCTATTCTAAACTTCCAAACTCAGGAGCTTGCTGGTTACTGTTTGCGGCTTGCCGTGAACAGTAACAATAGCAAAGAGTGAATAAAAATTCACTCTTTTTTTATGCCCATGATTGTAGTATAATAAAGACAATAGGAATTTTTCAGAAAGGAGCTGTGAATTATGACGATGACATTTTTCTGGCTGATTCTTTTTGTAATATTTGTTTTGGTGGAGCTGGCAACAATGGGGCTTTCAACGATTTGGTTTGCCGGTGGGGCACTGGTTGCAACCGTATTTGCGGCGTTCAATGCACCGGTCTGGCTGCAAATCATCCTATTTTTAATAGTTTCGATATTATTGCTATATTTTACCCGCCCGATTGCGATAAAATACTTTAACCGGGATCGCGCCAAGACTAATATTGAGGGCTATATTGGGCGTGAAGTCATAGTCATCAGTGAAATTGACAATCTCCAAGGCATCGGGCAGGTTACTTTAGGCGGGCAAGAATGGACAGCACGGACGACCAAAAACGAGGTCGGCATGCCGGTTGGCACAGTCGCTGTTGTTGTGGCGGTAGACGGCGTGAAGCTGATTATCGAAGAAAAGGTGACTGTTTAAGTCTGACTGTAAACAGTCACAAGAAAAGATACAGGAATCATATTTTAATTCATATAAAGAAAGGTAGGGTATAAAATGAACGGTGGATTATTTGTATTTATTATCATCATTGGATTTATTGTCTGGGTTTTGTCAACGTGTATTAAGATTGTTCCCCAGGCAAATTCATTTGTTGTAGAGAGGCTGGGTGCTTTTCAAGCAGCATGGTCGGTTGGGTTGCACTTCAGAGTCCCTTTAATCGACCGGATTGCCCGCCGGGTAAACCTAAAAGAGCAGGTCGGCGATTTTGCCCCCCAGCCGGTTATTACCAAGGATAATGTTACGATGCGGATTGATACGGTCGTTTTTTATCAGATCACCGATCCGAAACTTTTTGCATACGGTGTCGAAAATCCAATCATGGCGATCGAAAACCTAACGGCAACGACGCTTCGTAATATCATCGGTGATTTGGAGCTTGACCAGACTCTGACATCGCGCGAAACCATCAACACCAAGATGCGTGCATCGCTTGATATTGCTACCGATCCCTGGGGCATCAAAATCAACCGGGTTGAGTTAAAAAACATTACCCCGCCCGCAGAAATCCAAAATGCGATGGAAAAACAGATGAAAGCGGAGCGTGAACGCCGTGAAGCCGTTACTCGCGCCGAAGGTGAAAAGAAGGCGAACGTGACGGTTGCCGAAGGTAAGAAAGCTTCGGCGATCTTGGAAGCGGAAGCAGAAAAGCAATCAGCGATCCTCCGGGCGGAAGCGCAAAAAGAAAAGATGATTCGCGAGGCAGAAGGTGAGGCGGAAGCAATCCTTAAGGTTCAGCAAGCGAAAGCGGATGGAATCCGGATGATCCGCGAAGCGGGTGCCGATGACTCAGTCCTGAAAATCAAAAGCTTGGAAGCATTTGAAAAGGCGGCTGACGGAAAGGCAACCAAGATTATCATCCCCTCCGATATTCAAGGTTTGGCTGGCTTGGCCACTGCTTTTAAAGAGACAATTAATGCCTAGTGTGAAGAGGGTTTGCCATGAACTTACGAGGACGTCATTTTTTAAAGCTGCTTGATTATTCCCGTCAGGAAATAGAATATCTGCTGGACTTATCTGCTGATTTAAAAGAAAAGAAAAAAGAACATATCATCACCGAATATCATCGTGGGAAAAATATTGCCCTGATTTTTGAAAAAACCAGCACGAGGACTCGCTGCGCTTTTGAAGTGGCGGCCCATGATTTGGGAATACAGACAACTTATCTGGATCCTTCGGGTTCACAGTTTGGCACGAAGGAAAGCGTTGCGGATACTGCCCGGGTGCTTAGCGGTATCTATGATGGAATCGAATATCGTGGTTATGGTCAGGATATTGTCGAAGAACTGGCACTTTATTCAAAAGTTCCGGTTTGGAATGGTCTAACGAATGAGTTCCATCCAACCCAAATGTTGGCGGATCTTTTAACCATCCGGGAATACTTTGGTGATTTGAAAGGCATAAAAATTACCTATATGGGTGATGCCCGTTATAATATGGGCAATTCCTTGATGGTCGCCTGTGCCAAAATGGGGATGCATTTTACTGCTTGTACTGCCGAAGAATATTTTCCGGCGGCAGAGCTTACGGCTGAATGTCGTGAAATCGCCTCAGAAACCGGCGGCACTATAACACTGACGGAAGATGTTACGGCCGGTACAAGCGGTGCCAAGGTCATATATACGGATGTTTGGGTATCGATGGGTGAGCCGGATGAGGTTTGGGAAAAGCGCATCAAAGATTTGAAACCCTATCAAGTCAATCAAGATGTGATGAGGGCGGCGGATGAAGATGCGATTTTCATGCATTGCCTTCCGGCATTTCACGATACCAAGACGGTGATTGGACAGGAAGTATTAGAAAAATACGGCCTCACTGAAATGGAAGTGACAGATGATGTTTTTGAATCTGCCCACTCGGTGGTTTTCAAACAGGCTGAAAACCGGATGCATACAATAAAAGCCATTTTGGCGGCAACATTATAAAAAGTGTCATGGAATCGTATAGATGAGTGGTTTATCCGAGCGCACCGTTTTATGCGGTGCGAATGCATATGAAACAAAATATTATTTTAACGAGCAGTTTTCCGGTTTGCCACCTAAGATTTTGGATGAGCTTAAAGTTCTTTGTGTCTTATTTACCGAAGAAGTCGGGGGAATTTTTACGATTTGGTTTGAAACGGACGGAACAATTACGTTAGAGACAGAATGCGAAGACAGTGATTTTTATTATGATGAAATATCCAGCGGACTTATGGTTCGAAAAGTCCGGGATAAGCGAAAAGAGTTATTCGAGTCACTGGAATTGTATTACAAAATTGCAAAGTAAACCGTGAACCTTCGGCGGAAAGCGACTAAATTGTTACTTTTCGCGGCAAGCCGTAAACAGCAACATCATGCACACAAATCGCAAAAAAGGAATTGAGATGATTTTAACCATCGATGTCGGTAACACCAATATAAATTGCGGCTTATTCGCAGATTCCGGCTTGGTTACAACCTTTCGGCTTACGAGTAAGCAGGCATATACATCTGATGAATACGGAATGGCGCTGATCCAGCTGCTTAAGATGAATGAGATTAGCAAATCAGATATCAAAGGCATCGTCCTTGCCAGTGTAGTTCCCGGTGTGATGCATGCCCTTAATGGGGCGCTTATCCGCTATATTGGAGCCGCTCCTTTAATCATCGGTCCTGGCGTGAAAACCGGGATCAAAATCATTACAGAGAATCCCCGTGAAATTGGTGCGAATCGTATCGCGACGGCAGTGGCCGGCTATGAGTTGTATAGCGGCCCGGTTCTCGTTCTTGATTTTGGCACTGCGACCACTTATGACCTTGTGACTGCCGATGGCTGTTTCAGTGCCGGGATTACAGCTCCCGGGCTTCGTATTTCGGCAAAAGCGATGTGGGAAAAAACGGCAAGGCTTCCGGAAGTGGAAATCAAAAAACCAAAATCGATTTTAGCCCAGGAAACTATTTCCAGCATCCAAGCCGGCTTAGTATATGGCCAAATTGGTCAAACGGAATATATTGTCAATCAAGTCAAAAAAGAAACCGGATACACAGATCTGAAAGTGGTTGCCACCGGTGGACTTGGCCGGATTATTGCCGAGGAAACGGAGGTCATCCAGGTATTTAACAGCCATTTGACTTTAGAGGGCTTACGAATCATCTATCAAAAGAATCATTTATAAAATCATGAATAATAATCTCCATGAATTAAAAATCGGAAATGTTACCCTAAGAAACAACTTAATCCTCGCCCCGATGGCGGGTGTTACCGACTTTCCATATCGTGTGCTTTGCTGTGAACAAGGCGCTGGTTTATTGTGTACGGAAATGATCAGTGCCAAAGCGATTCTGTATGAGAATAAGAATACGGAAAGCTTGCTTACAATATCGCCGCAGGAAAAGCCGGTCGCGGTACAACTATTCGGCTCTGATCCCGAAATCATCAGCCAGATGGCTGCCCGGATTGAAGAGCGTCTCTTTGACATTCTTGATCTCAACATGGGCTGCCCTGTTCCCAAGATCGTAAATAATGGCGAGGGGTCTGCCTTGTTGAGAAATCCTCGCTTGATTGGTGAGATCATCGAAAAAACCGTTCGCGCCATTCGCAAACCGGTAACAGTCAAGATTCGTAAGGGTTACACCGCAGAAGAAGTGAATGCGGTTGAAATCGCCCACATCGCCGAAGAATCCGGGGCTTCTGCCATTACTGTCCATGGGCGGACCCGCAGTCAGTTTTACTCAGGGAAAGCGGATTGGGAGATCATCGCCGCAGTAAAAGATGCTGTCCGCATTCCGGTGATTGGAAACGGGGATGTGGTAGATGGTGAATCTGCGGCGGCGTTGTTTGAGCAGGCGGCTTGTGATGGGGTGATGATTGGGCGTGCTGTTCGTGGGAATCCATGGATATTCCGGCAAATATCTGCTTATTTAACTGACGAAAGTGTCATTCATAAACCGCCGGTCGATGAGATCGTCGCAATGATCAAAAGACACACCGATCTGATGATGCAGCACAAGGGGGAATATACCGCTTTACGTGAAATGAGGAAGCATGTTGCGTGGTATACAACCGGGCTTCCCCATTCTGCGGAACTGCGCCGTCGGATATGTGAGATTACGACGGTGGCGGAGTTGGAAGAGTTGTTGGATTGTTTGTGTCATGTAGGTAGTCCGTAATCAAGGTATATATCTCTCTCCGGAACTACGGCCTAAATCCCTCTCGGTAGTATTTCGCTTCGCTAGAAGGCGGCCTAAGGTTCCTGCGAGAGAAATATACCTTGATTACTCCACCTCTATCACCACCGAGCATTTAGCCGGTAAAACAATTCCATCTTTCTTTGCTGAAAATCCTTCTTTCGTTGTCACGAACAAAACCTTGCCTTCGCCGTTTAAATCAACGGTCTGCTCCTCTGCCGAAATATTGTGAAGGACTAAGACAGTCTGTTCGGGCGTAATCATCTGGTAGGACATGATTGCACCATTTTCTTGCTCAACTGGTTCGAGGACACCGGCGAATAATGCTGGAGTAGCTGCCCGGAGCCTGATCACGCGCTGATAATGGGAGAGCAGTGAATCGGGGTCAGCAATCTGTTCGTCATAAGGAATCGTATTTTTGTTGTGGGGGGATTCTCGCCAAGTAGTCAAGTAGGGATCATCTTCACCCCACATAAAAGGTGTGCGGATATTTTCATCGGGCTTGCCGCCCAGCATTCCCAGCTCCTCGCCATAGTAAATAAAGGGAAGCCCCTGCATCGTCAGATAGACACTTGCCGCCATTTTCATGTTGTCAATGTCATTCCTTACGGCAGTGATAATCCGGGTTTGGTCATGGTTGCTTAAGAAAATAGAGTTGATGGCATCCGGGTTTACTTCAGCAAGGCGATCATATTCTATTTTCATATTTTTAACAAAGGCATTGCCATTATTGACTCCGGCTACGATTGAGCGGGCAAGGGTCTCGCCCATATCAAAATGGAAGACGCTGTCAATAGCGGTGACGTATTCCGTTCTGGCAACTGGTGAAGTCCATACCTCACCGACGAGAAAGCAGTCAGGGTTAACGGAACGGCAGAAGTCAGAAAACTCTGCCCACCATTCCACGTTTCGTTCAGCGAAACTTTGATCATTGGAGGGGGTTTTGGCCGCGTCAAAGATGTGCGGGACAGCATCTAAGCGAAACCCAGCAACACCTTTATCAAGCCAAAAGGCGGCGATATTTTTGACTTCCTCACGGACATCCGGATTCGTTAGATTCAAATCAGGCATTTCTCCCCAGAACAATCCGGCGTAGTGTCCGGTTTCGGTTTCATTCCAGACCTTGTTGCCGCCAAATGCGGTTGCCCTTAAGTTTACGCCTTCGCCGTCTTCCGTCCAGTAATACCAATCGCGGTATGGACTGTTAGGATCGCGGGAAGCCTGGAACCAAGGGTGCTGTGAGGAGGAATGATTGACGACCAAATCCAAGATGACAGAAATCCCATGTTTGTCAGCTTCGGCGATAAAGGCCTCAAAATCTTCCATTGTACCATAATCAGGATTGATGTTGTAATAATCGGAAGTATCATACCCGTGATAGGATGGCGAATCAAAACAGGGCATCAACCAAATCCCGGTAATGCCAAGGTCAACCAAATAATCCATCTTAGCCGCCAACCCTCTGAAATCACCGATGCCATCGCCATCACTATCGGCAAAAGAGCGGACGAGTATCTCGTAATAGGTACCTTGTCTTGCGCCTTCTGCCAAACGCCCGCTATTGCTGTTTGCCGCTGGAGAGCAGGCCGGTAACAGCAATAGCAATAGTAGCTGGGCGAGAAGCAGGGCAAATAATTTTCTGCTTTTCATATAATTGTTTAATCCTTATTTATTCTTAAAGAGTTTTACTCTTTTACGCCCGCCGAGCCAAGAACCGCCATCAGTGATTTTTGTCCTAACAAGAACATGATTACAAACGGAACCGCGATTAAGATTGCGCCGGCGGCAAAAACGGTGTAGTTGTTCGCGGCTTTGCCGTCAATCAACTGGAAAAGCCCTAATGCCAAGGTAAATTGCTTGTCGCTGCGAAGTACCATCTTAGGAATGATGAAATCCATCCAAGGTCCTAAGAAGCTGGTAATTAGCAAGAAAGTAATAATCGGCCGGGAAATAGGCAGGATAATCTTCGTATAAACCTGAAAATGGGAAGCACCATCTATCCGTGCGGCCTCGTCAAAGCTCTTCGGGACATTGTCAATATACCCCTTGACCAGCCATGTATTGTAAGGGATGTTGGCAGCAATATAGACAAGTGCCAGTCCCCATTTGGTATCTAATCCCCCCAGACGCAGCAGCAGGACATAGATTGCGACCATGCCGATAAAGCTAGGGAAGATCTGGAAAACCAGAAAAGATATCATTAATTGTTTCCGCATTGCAAACCGGAAACGGGAGAAAACATAGGCGGCCGTACTGGTAACGATTACGGTTGCAAGGCAGACCATCGTGGCAATCTGCAAGGTATTTTTGTACCAAATAAGGTAGTTCGTCTCATTAAATAGTCTTTTGAATTGTGCCATTGTCGGATTCTCAGGAAGTGGATTGATCCCAATTCCTTGCAGACTGCTGGACGTTGAAAATGCGCTGCCGATGACATACACCAGGGGATAAAGAATTAGGATAGAGGTGAGAATCAGCACAACATATACGACAACCGCATTTAATGTGTTCATTGTTCTATGGTGTCTCTCATTCATCATAAATCACTCTCCTTATATGATTTCGTGCGCATATAGTTCCAAATCGCAAACGGTGTCAGGACGACAAACAAAAGTACTGCCAATACAGACGCATATTGGAATTTCTGCGGATTCTGCATTGTTAGCTTATAAATCCACGTCACGACGATGTCAATGCCATTCGCATTGGTAGAAATCGTATCCGCTGCGGTTGGCCCTTTTGATGAACCTGCTCCCATGAAGAGGAAATAGGCGGCGCCGAAATTGTTGATGTTAAAGGTAAAAGCCATAATGATGAGTGGGATCGTCTGGCTCAGAACCAAGGGAATCGTGATTTTGAAGGTTTGCTGTCCTTTGCTGGCGCCGTCAATGCTGGCAGCTTCGTATAAATCAGGCGAGATCGAAGTCATGATACTCGTCACCATCAGCATATGATAGGGAAAACCACACCATGTAGTGACCACAACCATCGAAAACCGGGCAAAGCCGATCTCGGTCAGCCAAGGTATATTATGGGTAATCAGACCCGCTTGCATCAACATGCCATTAATCGGGCCGAAGGTTCCATTTAATAGATTCGCCCAAACCATCATGCTAAGAACCGCCGGTACCGCATAAGGCAGGATGAAAACGCCACGGAAAAAAGAAGCGACTTTGATATTCCGGTGGGAAAGCGAAATCGCCATAAACATCCCGGTCAGATAGACGCAAGCAGTACTCAAGATCGCCCAAATAAGTGTCCAAGTCAAAACCCGCCAGAGCGCACTAGTCCACAATGCTTGGGCACCGCCAAACAAGTCGAGGAAGTTTTGGAAAAATACCCAGTCGACTTTATTGCCGGGCGGAATATTATTGGGGTATGAGTAGTTGGTAAAGGCAATGCAAAACGAGAAGATAATCGGAAGCACGACGAAAAACAGGAGCAAGATTATTACCGGTGACAATCCGATTGATGGGAAAGCGCGATTCAGGGCATGCTTTAAGAAAGTTTTATTATCAGCAAGCTCTCCGCCGGAAACTTCATAATGTCTCGTGATTTTGAGCACATCACGAATGGAAATCACATAAATAATCAAAAATAAAACTAAAATAAGAATACAGAGTAAACCATCAACCATCATGAAAATCGAGTTATCGCGTTCTTTGATGGGTATGTTCGGATTGAATACACCCAATGTGAAAAATCCCTTTATTGTTTTAATCAGAAAGCCGTTAAAATTCAGTTTGATGCCCGAACCGGTATTTTCAATCGCAACAAAGTAAAACGTAACAAGACCCACAAGAAAATATAGTGCGCCTTTCACTTGTTGCTTTAAAAAAAGAATATGTCCGAGCCCGATACATAAGACACCGGAAATCAGTGCTTTTTGTCGCAAGCGAACATCCATTATTTGCCCTCCATTTTATGTAACATGAATCGTGAACAAAAATTGTTACTGTTTGCGGTTTGCCGTGAACAGTAACCAAAAATTGCGGGGCGGCCTAAGCCGCTCCGCAATCGTTCATTGGTGCTATTGTCCAATATTTGCTTCCATAACTTCGGCAGCAGCATTTAGTGTACTGACTACGTCAGCGCCATCCCAGATATCGCCATAAGCGGCACCCATGGTCTGCCAGTATTGACCCATTTCATTGATCGAAGGCATCGGGAATGCATAAGCAGCTTGTGATAAAATGCCGGCTGAAAATTCATCACTAACCGTAACGTCTTTACGAGCAGGAATCTGGCCATTTGCTTCAAAACGTCTTAACTGTACATCTGCTGAGGTAAGATACTCAAGGAACATTGCAGCTTCTGTGGGATGATCAGTATATGCTGAGATACAGAAGATACGAACGCCTGAGAAAGAAGCAGGAGGAGAAGACTCGCCAGGGAATGAAGGAATCGTGGTAATGCCGAAGTTTATGCCTGAAGCGACACAGTCAGCAATCCGCCATGGTCCGACAAGATACATAGCCGCAAGGCCATTTTCGAAAGCCTGGTTACAGAAGTCTCCGCCTAAGTCAGCCGAGGGAACATCAAGGATACTGCGAAGGCTTTGGAAGAACTCTACGCCTTTGACAGTTGCCGGGGCATTGATGTTATGCTGCATCGGATCATCACCGTTTGGTCCAAACAATTGTGATCCATAACCACTGAAGAAGATGTAGCTAAAATAAGCATTGTTGGGTTCCCAAACAAGCGCGTATTTGTTTTCAGCCGGATTATTGTATTCAGCGGCGAAAGCAAGAACTTCATCAAAGGTTTTGGGAGGGTTAGGAAGTAAATCTTTGTTGTAGAATAATGCATAAGTTTCGATTGACATCGGATAACCATATACAGTTCCGCCGGAAGTAGCTGCCGTAACAGCTGCATCGACAAAGTTATCGGTGATATGGCTAGGATTTGGTGCCGGTAAAACGACTTGAGCACTGGTGTTCGCGCCTAACATATCATGAGGAATCATGAAGAAGTCGGGGCCAACTCCGGCAGGGCCATCAAGCAGGATCTGCTGCGTTGCGTCAGTATGGCTGACAGGTTCGAATTCAAAGGTAATGTGGGGATACATTTGGGTGAATTCGGCAGCAATCATTTGGGTGAATTCGGCACCTTCAACGGCACTTTCCCAGAACTTAAGGACAACAGGATCACCTGATGATGTAAGTTCAACGGGAGGAGCTTCGGTTGTGCTAGTGTTGTCAGTTGTGTTTGTTGCGGGGGGATTATCAGCAGGCGGTGTACTGGATGAACCAGAATTACAAGCAACCATGCTGAAAGTCATCAGCAACGCGAGTACTAATGCAATACTTTTTTTCATAATAAATTTCTCCTTTTTTCCGGGGACATGCCCCTTACTTTATATTTTCCCTTTATTGGGATAATATTTACGGTGCTATTTTATCGGACGAAAACTTTCGCCGCTTGTGAAAACCGCAGGTAAAACCAGATGGATCGGTGGTTTTCCGTTTTGGATGGTATCAAGCAGGGCTGCAACACTTTTGTAAGCAATTTCATCCGTAGGCTGTTTCGCGGTAGTAATCATCGGCGTGACGTATTCACTGATTTCAATGCCGTCAAAGCCAATGACGGAAATATCTTCGGGAACTTTAAGCCCTTCTTTATGGATTGCTTTTATGGCACCGATCGCCAATATGTCTGAAAAGCAGAAGATGCAGCTATATGAACCGCGTTCTAAAACTTTGCGTGCCGCCTGATAACCGGCTTTGTAGGAAAAAGCGTTATCAAATTCTAATTCTACCTCGGTAAAATGGATGCCCCGTTCGCGTAAAACATTACAAAAGCCTTTTGAACGAAGCCCATGAGTCCCGATAATACCGATGCGCTTATGTCCGTTGTCACATATATAGGAAGCGATATTGGCACATTCCCCTTCGTCATCAATCGTGATACTGGAAAACCACTCACGTTCCACACTGGCATGGATGGTAGATGTTGCCAAAACAATCGGTACATCTACTTGCTTAAGCCGCTGATGGCTTTTTTCAAAGTCACCGCCGAGAAAGAGCATTCCCTTCGGGCGCTTCTCTTTATAAAGGCTGATCGCGGTATCCACAATGTCATCCTCTACGAGCGAATCATAGTTTTGCAAAATCATGGTATATTTCGCCTTATCAAGCTCCGCTTGGATAATGGAAATCATCCGTGAAAAAAAAGGGTTCGTCACGCCGCTGGCAACTACGACAACGGAATGGCTGGAGATACAGGAAAGGCTTCTTGCACTGTTATTAGGTATGTAGGAAGTCTCATCAATTGCTTGTTGAACACGCTTCCTTGTTTTCGCACTGACATCACCGTGTCCGTTCAAAACCCTTGATACAGTGCTGGTACTTACACCGGCCAATTTTGCTATATCAAATATATTCACATTATCGGTCATAAATGTTCTCTTTCCGTGCATGGTAACGTTATCGGGAACGCTTCCAATTTCATTATACCGCAAATTTCTAAAAAGTCAACATATTTTTTATGAAATTCAATAAATCTTTTGAATATCTTCTTTCGCGCCTTAAGGATAGCAATTCCAAAGTCTGGAGATTTTGTGCGAAGCACAAATCCCCGGTTGAAAGAATGCAATTCTTTCAACCTTACCCCTCACATATGTGATTCTTTTGAGCTCAGTTTCATTCTATAGTATCACATTATGTCAGAGTCAAGGGATAATTTTAATTTTTTAAATTAGATAGTTACTATTCACGGCCAAGCCGTGAACAGCAACAATATGCACAGCGCCTGCAAAACTCGGGATTTTGTGCATTTCATGCACAAAACACCTCGCGGAACA